>Ga0105239_10004015_pt1 | contig 17820 bp, 14 predicted proteins | sample KBSC44metaG_FD_92761 | JGI IMG/M metagenome (GOLD analysis project Ga0105239, IMG submission 92761) | Corn rhizosphere microbial communities from Kellogg Biological Station, Michigan, USA - KBS C4-4 metaG | ecosystem: Host-associated > Plants > Roots > Rhizosphere > Soil | place: Michigan, USA...
AAAGCAAAAAGACATTGAAGCGCTCGGCGCAAAAGCCGCCATTGGCACATTGGAAGATATTGATTTTCTGGTTCAAACCTTTACCGGTGCTGATGCCGTATATGCTATGGTGCCGCCCAATTTTGCCGAGTTGGATCCCGTAGCATATTATAGCCGCCTCGCCAACAATTATGCGGCAGCCATTCGGCAATCGGGTATAAAACATCTGGTGCACCTTAGCAGTTATGGAGCGCATTTGGAAAAGGGAACAGGCTTTATACTGGGAGCACACTATGCAGAGCGTATTTTCAATGAGCTGCCCAACGTTGGTATTACGCATTTACGCGCCGGATTTTTCTATACCAATTTGTACAGATTTATAGACATCATAAAAGGGGCCGGATTTTTGGCTTCAAACTATGGAGGGGATGATAAGTTGATTTTGGTTCATCCAACAGATATTGCGGCCGCTGCTGCAGAAGAAATTGAAACTGCTGGTACCGGAAAGAAAATACGCTATGTGGTGAGCGACGAACATACAGCTAATGAAGTGGCTCTTATTATAGGAACCGCTATCGGTAAACCCGATTTGAAATGGATACTCCTTTCCGACGAACAAATGCGCGAAGGCCTGGAAAAGCAGGGAATGCCGGCGCGTCTTATTGAGAAGTTTATTGAAATGGGCGCCAGCGCGCATAGCGGTGCCTTACGTGAAGATTATGAACTGCATAAGCCGGAAGCAATGGGGAAAATAAAAACCGAGGATTTTGCAAAGGTATTTGCAGAGGTTTTTAAAAAGGGATGATTGAGGAATGGAAGCTCATTTTGTTGATCATTAAGACCTCAGTTAATATGATTGTCGTCCATCTTAAAAGTATTATGGCCTTAATGAAATTGAAGAAGGCCATAATACTTTTTACAGCCTTAATACCGCGGATTAGCCCTTTTAGTCCGTTCATAAACAGGATAACCGGGTAAACGGGAATTTTTTCTATCTTGATATTCTAAACGATAGCTATATGGACTACCAACTTGTAACTGGTGGACCCGATACGATCGACCACCTGGTTTTTACAACCACCTTCACACACGACGGGGTTTTTTACAAAGCAGCCCTTGCCGAAACTGTTTCCTGGGAAGGATTGCTTACCGGTACCTATGATGTGCTGCTTCAGTCGGCCAGAGGCACTCAACGCTTTACCCTTGTAAAAGAAGGAGAACATTGGAGAGCCGGAGGGGAAGTAGAACAGATTGGCGTTATTCAGCAGCAAATAGTTGATTTACTTGCCGGAGTGATCGGTGAAGTTCGCAGGTGAATCGTTTTTCGCTGTGGTATATACAAGAGAGAGCCTACCTGGTTAACGGATAAATTCAGAAGCGTAGTCAGATAGTGATACGTTAAGGGTGCGCTATTTCTGTTCAGTGCTTCCGGAAAGCGGTACGCTGGCGCCAGGAAGCGGCGACGCATTAGTTTTTGGAATTTGCTTAAGCTTCTCTACCATACCCTTCGCTATTGTTAATAGCATTTCTGCCCTCTCTTTTCCCTGATCTGATTTCAGTGTATTATAAATTGGTTTGTCATCAGCATAGTACCACTGTATTTGCAACTTTTTATCACCGTCTGCCGCGAACTCTTCTACCTTTATTAACTTGTTACGATCAAAGTAAAACGCATTTTCCCCATTCATTTGTTTAGTTACTCCATTCTGGGCGCTTGCCATATAGAAACTATTGACATACTTTTTTAATTCATTTCCATTGTTTACCATGGTGAGATAGGTACGGCCCGATATACCTAATTGAGGTTGATCTTGTTTTATCGTATCTCGTTGAGTCTGGAAGTTTGAATGATTGATCAGATAAACCAAAGAGTCAACCTGTTTAATTTTTACAGTGTCTTGTGAATAGACCTTGCATGAAAAAATAACCAGTATAAGCAGTATTAATGTTTTCATAGCTTTTTAAGTTATAAACCTTCCCCGAAAATATTTGTTATGGGGCTTCTCATTTCCAGTCGTGTTGGTAAAAATAAAAAAGTTTTTTAGACTCGCTATGAAATTTAAATTTATCTTTGTTACTAAGATAATTACCAAATAAGATATATTATGGAAAATGAAGAAGTGAGAAAAGTAAGAAAACTTTACCAGCATCACTCATACGCTTCTATTCAAATGCATGAAGCCATTGCCCGAAAGGCAGGGCTTTCAGGAACCGACCATAAGTATCTGGGATTCTTACTGGAAAAAGGACAAATGACCGCAGGTGAGCTTTCAACTTTAACAGGGTTAACAACAGGTGCAGTTACAGGTTTAATAGACAGATTTGAAAAGAAAAAACTGGTAAAAAGAAGATTTGCTGAAGACGACAGGCGAAAGGTCATTATTGAACCCAACACAAAAAATATAATGGCGCTTTTACAACCGCTTTATAAAGATTCCCGAAGCAGGACCGAACAACTTATTGCTTCATTTTCAAGCAAGGAACTCAAGGTCATTGAAGCCTTTTTTTTAGGTACAATTGAAATAATGAACGCAACAACAGATAAAGTCAATAACAAATAATATGAGTGCTTACATACGTGGTTTTCAGGAAATCGATAAAACAATGCTTGCTATAGTGGGGGGTAAAGGCGCCAACCTGGGGGAACTATCCGGCGTTGAAGGTGTACAGGTGCCGGAAGGCTTTTGCGTTACTACGGAAGCATATAAAGAAATTATTGGGAGTAGCGATGAGATTAATTCGCTGCTGGATCAGTTGGCTGTTCTGAAAGCAGATGACAGAAAAAGTATCAGCGAAATCAGTGCGAAGGTCCGTATGGCCATAGAAAGCATACCCATTCCCGGAAATATAGCAGAAGAGATTACTGGTTATCTCACCAAGTTTGGTGAAAAGGATGCGTTTGCTGTGCGGTCCAGTGCAACGGCAGAGGATTTACCAACGGCCTCGTTTGCGGGTCAGCAGGATACGTATTTGAACATTATCGGAAAGGAAGCTATCCTAAAGCACATTAGTAAATGCTGGGCGTCGCTGTTTACGGAAAGGGCAGTAACCTACCGTATTCAAAACGACTTCGACCATCGGAAAGTTTATCTGTCTGTAGTTGTTCAGAAGATGGTCTTTCCGAACGCAGCAGGAATTTTGTTCACTGCCGATCCTGTTACTTCCAATAGAAAGGTATTATCTATCGATGCCAGCTTCGGTCTTGGCGAAGCTTTAGTTTCAGGGCTGGTGAATGCTGATGTCTATAAAGTTCACAACGGCGAGATTATTGATAAGAAGATCTCTGCCAAAAAGCTGGCTATTTATGCTTTACAAGATGGTGGTACAAAGGAACAGGAGATTGAACCTGAACAGCAGACCAGAGAAGTGTTGACGGATAATCAGATTTTACAACTGGAGCATCTGGGCAGAAAGATCGAGCAACATTTCGGTTATCCGCAGGATATTGAATGGTGTTTGGTTAATGATACATTTTATATTGTGCAGAGCCGACCTATCACTACTTTATATCCCATTCCTGCCGCAAATGATCTGGAAAATCACGTGTATCTATCTACGGGCCATCAGCAGATGATGACCGACCCCATAAAACCATTGGGATTGTCTTTTTTCCTGATGATAACGCCCGCGCCGATGCGTAGAGCTGGCGGAAGATTATTCGTGGATGTTGCACAGCATCTGTCTTCACCCAGTGGTAGAGAACTTTTATTAACTGTTATGGGGCAACATGATCCCCTGATGAAAAATGCGCTCATGAGCATTGTTGAACGCGATTTCATAAAACTGTTGCCAGACGATGAGAAAGAACCGGCACCTGGTAAAAGCAGTTTATCGCGTTTAACTTCTCCTCCACAAATTGAAAATGATCCGGCCATTGCTTCTGATTTGATTAAGCGCAATCAGGCATCAGTAGACCAGTTAAAACAAAACATTAAAACGAAATCAGGCTCAGACCTGTTTGATTTTATTCTGGAAGATATTAAGGAGTTAAAGAAGGTTTTATTTGACCCGCAAAGCTCTACTGTGTATATGGCTGCCATAAATGCCTCATTATGGGTCAATGAAAAAATGAATGAGTGGCTAGGTGAAAAAGGGGTGGCAGATATACTTTCCCGGTCTGTACCAAACAATATTACTTCAGAAATGGGCCTTGCGCTTTTGGATGTTGCAGATGCAATTCGCCCTTATCCCGAAGTAATTGAGTATTTACAGCATATAAAAGATGATAACTTTCTGGATGGACTTATCACATTTAAAGGAGGAAAAGAAGCTCAGGACGCTATCAATAATTTTCTCAGCAAATATGGAATGCGATGCGTGGGTGAAATCGATATCACAAAACCCCGATGGAGTGAAAAACCAGCGACACTTATCCCTATAATCCTCGGCAACATCAAAAATTTTGAGCCTGGCGAAGCCAATCGAAAGTTTGAGCAGGGGAAACAGGACGCATTGAAAAAGGAACAGGAGTTACTGGAACGCTTGAAGCAATTACCCGATGGCGAACAAAAAGCGCAGGAAACAAAACGAATGATCGATTTGATCCGCAATTTCATTGGTTATCGTGAATATCCAAAATACGGAAAAATCAATCGGTACTGGGTTTATAAGCAGGCTTTGCTAAAAGAAGCCGAACGACTTGTACAAACCGGCGTTATTCGTGAAAAGGAAGATATATACTATCTCAATTTTGAAGAGCTTCACGAAGTGGTACGCACCAATAAACTGGATTACCAGATCATCAGCCAACGAAAAAACGAGTACAAAGTATATGAAAAGTTAACTCCGCCACGTGTTATCACGTCCGACGGTGAAATTCCCACTGGAAAGTATAGCCATGAAAATCTGCCGGCAGGCGCTATTGTGGGCCTGCCGGTTTCCTCGGGGGTTATAGACGGACGGGCACGCGTGATCCTGAACATGGAAGACGCTGATCTGGAAGATGGAGATATTTTAGTCACTTCCTTTACTGATCCCAGTTGGACACCTCTGTTTGTATCCATAAAGGGCCTTGTTACCGAAGTCGGCGGACCAATGACCCACGGCGCAGTGATTGCGCGGGAGTATGGATTACCGGCAGTTGTAGGGGTGGAGAATGCTACAAAGCTGATAAAAGACGGGCAAAGGATTAGGGTGAATGGAACGGAGGGTTATGTGGAGATCGTGTGATGAGGACAATATTAGTTTTCTCTTTGGATGCTCCATTACAAGTTATAGCTATCCCTGCGACTGAAAAACATGAAAAACACCCTTTTTCTATCTATGTGGAATGCGTATCTTTTAACTTATGGCGCATCGTTCAATATACCCGGATCGTTTTGATACCAGCTATCTTACCTTTTTGGAAAGCGAACTCGATATTGAAAAATTAAAAGACGGTGCTTTACACGAAAAAAAGCTTATTAACGGCATAGAATATCATCGCTGTATCAGTATTGATTTTTGCGGTATTGCAGCCAGTACTTTATTTTTTACAGATACCGGAAGGGAGGATATTACCCCGGAAAATCTTGAGGCAAGAAAAAAAGTTGCCACCGCTTTTAAAATATTATTCGAACGGGACAGATTGCTTGCCTTGAATAACAACAATGAACAGGAGCGTTTTTATGTGCGGGCACGATTCTGTTTTTCGTATATGCATTCAGATTATCCTATTTGTTTAATGAAGGCCGAACAAAAGGAAATATGGGAAAAGCTGGCCGATAAACCAATAGATGATTATTATATCAGCAAACCCGTTAGCGTCAGCGATTTCAGAAAAAGCAGAATAAGGTCTACCCAGGAAGATTCACTTCGTGCTATTGCAGATATACTGGACGATAATGAGGATCTTATTATTATGGGTGGTCTCGAAAAGAAAGTAAATACCATCCAGGTGCGGTTCAGTGCTATCCCCTCTACCATTTGTACACTGATCATTAACCGTACCGCTTATTGCGATCCCTACCTGTATGCCAAACTGGAACCAGATAAACAACTGGCTCTGAACTACCCGGTATTGGTGTTAAGGGAAAAAGAAGCTGACATGCCAAAGGCCTTCGCTGCTATAAGAAAACATGTAAACTACCTGTGGCGGCACGATCTGACGCTTTTTTGTAAAGATGCCACCAGGTTCAGACCCGATAATCATGCCGGCCTGGTTGAAATGCTACCTCCGGATGCTATTATCGGTTGGGAAGGCACCAACTGGTTGCAGAAAGAAACACGCATCTGGGAAAAAAAGAAAGAGCTGGATAAAACATTGCTTGAAAAAACAGAGACCGAATTGCGGAAGATCAGCGAATGGAAAGCAAACCTGGATCATAAACTCAGCCTGGGAACAAAAAAAATTAAAGAAGAAGGCTACGACAGCGAAACGGCTAATATGGAAGTTACTGTGGGCATGCGCCGCTGTTTCTATTATTTTAAAATTGCCTGCCGCAAGTATAATATCCTGTTCGAGTACCTGCAACCGAACGCCAATACCCTGTATTGTGCCCTGGCACATTACAGTTATGCCCGTTTAACTGGCAATAAAACGCCTGTAATGCACGAATGTACTTCTGCCAAAAATATTCAGGCGTTTAAAAATACCCTGATTGATCAGTTAAATAACTATGACCTTGATAAAAGTGACAATGGCACTAAGTATTTTGACCATTTGTTTTCAATAAATCCCTTTGAGTTAAAAATAACTGCTGCCCAGATCAATTTTGGGTTTAGCGAATTCAATCAGATAAATCAGGCGGAATACTCCACACATTACGGTAACAACAAACCCTGTCTCAACTTTGAACTTTCCTATCGTAAAAGATAACCGAAAGTTATAACCTGCCAGAAAAGAAGTTTGAACTTTCCCCACCGCGTTTGAAATGCAATTAACATTGTATATGGTATTGCGATGCCCGTCAAATTAAACTATTTCCTGCTCATCCTATCATCCGTGCTCTGCATAATAACCGCTAATGGCGCTTTCACCATTTAAAATTGCATATTATGTGGATAGAACATCAAAAATTGAATATCCAGTCAATAGCATGGTATTTACAACCTGCTTTGTCAGAAAAACAGGGAATAGTTGATCTTTCTCCTTTTCTGCTCTGGCCTCCCGATCTGTTTGCTCTTACCAGTCGCATACTCAGCGTAACCGGCGCCTATGTACATGCTATAGCACCGCCGGTAAATAAAGAATGGCCTCCGAACATGAATGATAGTAGCCACGGAGATTCCTCATTGACCTGGGCCGAAAACGTAAAATTAACCGGCCAGCAATGGCGGCAGCAGTTAAACAAGGCATTGGGCAGCTTCCATTCTTTTGAAGAATATTTTAAATCGCTGCCAAATATACAGGCAAAGGAAAAAGAAGTGGAAAGGTTGATGGCTGGAAAAATACTGCCGCCGCTGCTGGAACACTATTGGAAGGATTTTATTGCCATTCAGCCGTTTGAATTAAATCAAAACGTGGAAGCCTTTTGGGAGCTGTATGATAAGGACTGCGATATGCATTGCTCCGTCTGCAAACAAGGTATGCCGGTTTGCAAACATTGCAATATCTGGAACGCCATGGAAGCCTTGTTAAGTCTGCATGCCATAGCCGATGAGGCTTGTACCGGGTGGGGCATCAGGTCGCCCCAAACTCTGCAGCTGGAGTGCATTTCAGAAACTGCTAAATCGAAAGCCCAGGAATTTGCAGAGCAATTATTATCAATTTATGGAACCATGGCCACCCTGTATTATCGCAGGGGGCGGGTGCTTCCCAAAAGGCATACCCCCAATGTGGGTATTACCCTTCGGTCTATGTCGGCTAACTTATCATTTCATCAGTCATCGGTGGATGTTGCCTGGTGGGTAAATCCCGAAAAAAGCAGTCTTTTAATTGAAAAATTTTCTACCAGGAAAAGGGATGAAAAAGCACCCGGCTTGGTATCCCGAAACGATAGCTCTTTGTCTGTATTATTGTTCCCCTGGCCATTTGAGATATATTCAAAGGATTTCAAACAGGTGCAGAATAGTAACATCAATTCGCACGCAAGAGAAACAGGTTTTTTTGTTTACGATCCCCCTGAAAGAAATGAGCATTTAAGTCTTGCCAGTCAAGTAGAGGAAGCCATTTTACTGGCAAAGAAAGAGACCGGCAAGGTTGACCTGGTAATTCTACCGGAATGCGCGCTTTGTAAAGATGAATTTGACGCATTCATTGGAGTGCTGCAGAATGAAAAGGTACCGGCATATATAATCGGTAAAAGGGAACGACGACCCAATAATGAATTTTATGAAAATATAGTGGCGTTTAACATGGGTAAATACGATAAAAATGGCAACTATGCTTTTGATCCCTCCACCGAAATACAACAGGGCAAGCATCATCGCTGGAAGCTGGATCATAGGCAAATCGTAAAGTACAATCTTGGAGATGAATTGTCTGTGAACAGAAGCTGGTGGGAAGCGATTAACATTCGCAGACGAGTGGTAAACTTTATCAATATTGGTGAGGAAATCACGCTTTGTTCTTTCATTTGTGAAGATCTGGCCCGGCAGGATCCGATTGCTGACCTGATACGTACGGTAGCCCCCTCGCTGGTAGTTACCATCTTAATGGATGGCCCTCAAACACGGGAACGATGGGCTGCCAAATATGCCAGTGTTTTGTCCGAAGATCCGGGTTGCGCCGTTATTGCCTTAAGCTCTTATGGTATGGTAAAAAGGAGCCAATCATCGCATGGCAAAACATCTCATTCCATAGCGCTGGTAAATGATTGTAACGGCAGTGCAAAAGAAATTGAAATGCATGAAGATGAAAAAGGGGTTTTGATCAGCCTGTGTTTAAGTCCTGGTAATGAAACTCTTGCTGATGGGAGATGTGAAACGGGGTACACCAATAGTTTAGTTGTGGGCGCCATACATCATTTAAAGAGTAAATGAGCTAAATAAAGAATCCCGGTACTAAAAACAAAACCCCGCATAAAATCTTGATTTTATACGGGGTTTTGAATAAAAAACGTGAAAAACACCTGATTTTATAAGCATAAATATTAAAATCTTTATTTATTTAAGATGTGTTTGCGCTATCTATCTGATATCGTAGCGCGTTTGTGAGTAATTACTGAAAAAAGAGAAGATGAAAATCTCCAATCCCCAAAAGCGGTTTCTTGTGTCGTTCTCATTTGCGGGTGAGAAAAGAAATTATGTGAAACAAGTAGCAGAATCTCTCCGTTTATCAATCAGCAAAGACAAAATATTTTACGATAACTATTACGCATCTGAACTGGCTCGCCCCAATTTAGACACCTATCTGTGTAATATATATAAAGACGACTCAGAGTTGCTTGTAATCTTCTTAAATGAAGACTATACAAAAAAAGAATGGTGCGGTCTTGAATGGCGGGTTGTGCGTGAAATCATAAAGAAAAAGAATGATGGTGATATAATGCTCATTCGCTTTGACTCAGCTGAAATAGATGGGCTTTTATCGATTGATGGGTTCCTTGATATTAACAACATGCTTCCGGCTGAAGTCGCTGAACTGATCCTGGAACGATTAATGCAAAGTGGCAAACTGGAAAAAGGCATCCATAATCCCGTTTCAATTAATAAACCAAAGCTTCCAATACGAATAGTGCATGGATTGCCACCTGCACCACGATTTGTTGGTCGTGAGAATGAATTAGATCAGTTGAGATCTTTTTGGAATAATTCTTCATCGAGAATATTTGGTATAGAAGCAATTGGAGGTTCAGGAAAAACGGCCCTCAGCGAATATTTTTTAAGTGAGATAATTGCAAAAAATGAGTCTGATGGAATATTTGTCTGGAGCTTTTATGATAATTCAAATCCAGAGTTTTTCTTCCAGGAATTGTATAAATGGTTACAGCCCACATCAAATGCAGACATTAAAGGCTATGCATGGTTAAACATAGTTAAAGAAGAATTTTGCAACAAGGGTAAACTACTTTTGATTCTGGATGGGTTAGAAAAAATTCAATTTCAAATTGACAGTTATTACAATCACACATATGGTTCTCTTCAGGATAATCTGATTAAAGATTTCTTGAAACGGGTTGCTGCATTTGGAGGAGAAACTAAAACTATAATTACTACGCGATTCCCTTTGCCGGATTTGGAAAGTTGGAAAGGACGTACTTATTCCGGAATTATTCTTGATGAATTAGATGTAGAATCTGGCATAGCATTATTAAAAAGTCATGGTATAAGGGGAACGGAACAAGAGTTTAAGGAAGCACTTTATAACTTTGGCGCCCATGCTCTGACCATTGACCACCTTGGTAGTGTTATTAAACTCTTTTATAACGGGGATATTAAAAGCTATAGAGAAATAGAAGATTTGTGCTCTTTTGAAAATATACCAAAAGCAAAAAAATTGCAGGCAATATTTGGAGCCTACGAGAAAAACCTTCCTGAGCTTGAGAAAAAAATAATCGGCATTGTTAGCTTGTATCGATTAGGTGTTGACCTTCCGTTAATTGAGCAGACCTATCAAACAATGTATAAGAAGACAATAAAAGAACTAAACATTAAACTGGCAATACAAAATTTAATTTCATCGCATTTATTACTTTTTGACAATAAGTACTGTTATACAGTACATCCCGCAGTTAGGGATTATTTCTATCACATCTTTAAAGACCCGCTAAAATCCCATACTTCAGCAAGTCAAACCCTTATTAGTTTAACTAATAGGCCAGGTGGGGATAAAATAGTGACAGACCAATTATTGTTAGATCAATTAGAAGAATTGGTTTATCATTTAATTAAGGCAGGATCAATAAATATGGCTAAGGATATTTATTTCAGCCGAATCGGTAGCGCTATGAACTTAGGATATAATTTAGGCGACTTTAGCAGATTAAAAAGATTGTTGGATGAATTTCCAACCGTTATAGATTATGACGGAGTAATGGAATATCAAAGGGCACTGGGTTTGTTGCCGGATATAGAAAAAATAGAAGCAATTAAACCAAAGTTAAGTGCTTTTGTTGCACATAGGTTTGATTCAATTTTACTTCTTTTGGGTGAGCTTCCACGAGCTGTTTCACGGGAAGTCTCAAGCGCAAAATACTTAATGGGATATAATTGTTACGTATATCCCACATATGAAGCAGCTCCAAAATTTCAAGCCTATTGTTTACGAGGAGAATTTCCTGAGCATCTGGGGTTTTCTATGCTAAAGAAAATAACAAAAGAGATTCAAAAAGTACCCCTGGATAGAAACCCCAGAGTGTACCTTTATGAAAATAATAAGTCCTATATTATAAACTATCAGGTTGTTAATCAGGATGAAAAATATTATTACGTTGAGGTGGAGCGGGAACAACGTGCTACGTTTGAAAATTTTGGTAATGATTCGGTGAAACTGTTATTTGAAGCAGAACTTTTAAGAATAAATAATAATCATAATTCTGCATGGCAGAAGTTGAAATCAGCAGAAGCTCGGGTTGTTCAATCCGGCTCAATAGAACATTTATGTCTCCTGCATTTAATAAAAGCCAAACTACATCTGGATAAAGATGAAGTTGCCAATTCTGAATACGAAATCTTTGAAGGTTTAGAATTATCGACCAGCGCCAGATACAGGATATTAAAAATAGATTTTTTGAATGAGCAAGCCAGATTGTATCTTTCTAAAAATGCCCCAAATAAATTTATAGAAACTATAAAAAGCGCCATTGATTTATCCACTGACAGCTCATGTAAATATTTTTGGGGGGCGCTAAAAGCTGCTGATTTGATGATAGAAGCAGCAAATATTTATTCTAAAAGGGAAGAAGGATATCTAAAGGAAGCCCTTTCCGTTTTTAAAGAAATCTTTGAAACCCAAAAGCATAATTCCATTGAGTTTAATAAGATGAAATCTTTAATGGGGTTTAAATAACAACAATTAAAACCATCATTAAAGAGATTACCGCAAATGTTACTCTTCCGGTAAATGTTGTGGGAGGGGCCTAAGCTTCCGTCTGTCAAAATCCTGTCAGACTGCGGTGTAAAGCGGATCAGCATGGCAGTTTTTTTATACAAGGCAGCGTATAAACAAATGAATTTGAAATAGCACCGCTCGATGTCGCGATAGCCTTATATCCATTATCTTCTATAAGCTTCGCACTTTTTACATTCCAGGCATTTGCAATGATAAAAGGTTCTTCCTGATGATGTAACTGAAAGAATTTTTCGTAGTTGTTCATATTTGGTTGCTTAGTTAATATGATTAAAGCCCGACTCCACATAATTTTTGAAAGAATTGACTATCGCCTGGCAAAAATTGCGCTGTTCGTCAACTGACGGTTCATTATCAGGTTCAAAAGTTTCTGTAAGTGTAACGGGGTAACTTTCACTGAAAGTAATGGTAGCCGTGCGGCCGCTATCTAAAGTATAAGCAATCAATTCATGTTCTGTAACCTCATCATATTTACCGGTAAAATCGAAACTGAGGCTACCATCTGTTTTACCCATGCGATATAAAAATTTCCCTCCGGGCCGAAGATCATTTTCTGCTACTGGTGTGTGCCAGTCTTTATTTATATTATTCCATTGCTGAATGTCTTTTGGATCATTCCACATCTGCCAGATCTTTTCAATTGGAGCATAGATCTCGGTGGTCACGGTTATCATCATTTTCTTACTCATAATATTTTAAGTTGATCTTATTAGTTAGAAGCAAAAGAACTCCAACAAACTTATATCCTTTAATGGCCATTTAAGGGGAGCAAGTACGACAATCTGAGGGGGTAATTGCGACAGTTAACAACCAAAACCGCATAGAAATAAAAAAGGCTGCAATAAATGCAGCCTTCATGCCTGAAAAAATTATACTAACGTAGTTATTTGATTTTTCCACCACCTATACAAAATCCAACCTTGATACCTAAATAGCCGTTCTTTGTAGTGTAAGTGGTTTTGGCGCCTGAACCATCAACGCTTTCGACTGTGGTCTTAGGAACGATATTATATTCCAAACCTACACGAAAGTGGCTCAGTTCAACACCAGCTCTAACCATTTCGCCAAATTTAGAACTGGCACTGGTAGAAGCATAAGTAGTACCATTCGTGTTGGCAGAAGCAGCAGCCAGAGAATAAATACCTAAGCCGGCGCCAGCAAATGGGCGAACGGTGTTTTGCGTGAAATAATAATCACCGGTAAGCAAATAAGATCCTGCAGCTTTTACATCAACACTTGCTGCGTTTCCATTGGCGTCAACTGTTCCGCGGGCCATAACCGCAGCTTCCATACGAAGACCAAGTGAAACAGCGGGAATTACTGCATACTTAGGTTCAACTACAAATAGAACACCGCCTTTGGCACCTGTTCCGCCAGGAATAGCATATCCTAAGCTGACATCAACTTTAAAGGGTTTAAATTCTGTCTGTGCATTAGCTATGGCAACAATAGTTAACAATAGGATACTGAATGTAAATTTTTTCATCAATATAGGGTTTTATTAATGCCACAAAATAGATGTGAATTTTTATAATACAATCGTAGTTTTACTTGGGATATTTACTTATTTGAAAAAGAAAAAACTATAATTTCCTGACGAATTGTTATCAATACAATGAGTTTTTTTGCTACTTGTTTTGATTCCCTTTGTTAATGAGCAGTTTAGCGTAGTCAAAACGTACTTAAAATGGTAACGTGAACGATCTTCCCAACAAAAGGTCAAAGTAGAAGTGAGATTAAAAATCAGCTAACTGTAATATCCTCAGCTAAATATTTATAGCAGTTGAGCTAACATGTTTTTCAGTTAATATTACTATACGGCATTTCCGATTCCTGCAAAATTTTTCGTGCTCTTGTAAGGAATCGGAAAAGTTTTACTGTCTTTAGTAGTATATCAACGACTGAACGCTTAGCCAATGAAAATTGACGCCGTCTTTTTGCAACAACTGCAACAACAGATTGCCAGGGGTGACCAGCGGTCTTTTGAAGACCTGTACCGGTTGTTCTATGCACGCCTGTTTAATTTCGCCCTGCTATATGTACATAAAGGAGAAATTGCCGAAGAAGTGGTGAACGATGTAATGATCAATGTATGGAATAAACAGCATACTCTGCAGCAGGTGCAGAACCTTGAAACCTATCTTTTTGCAGCTGTACGAAATCAATCACTTAATTACCTGTCGAAATATTCCAGTTATCATGTAACGCCTGATGAAGGAGAACAACACGGGTCCATCATTAACCTCAACGATCCCGAAAAAGAACTGGAATGGAAAGAAATATCCTTCCGTCTCAATCAGGCGATCGACCGGCTGCCTGAACAATGCCGCACGGTATTTAAACTGATCAAGGAAGAAGGGTTTCGTTACAAGCAGGTGGCAGAAATATTAAATATTTCTCCGCGTACGGTAGAAACGCAATTGTTTCGCGCCATTAAAAAGCTCGATAAAGTGATAGAATTATATATGGATCGATCTTCAGGCAAAAAGCGAAATTATTTGCCGGCGATCGTGTGGCTGATCCTTTTCACCTGGCTATCAGCATAAAATTTTTTTATGCCTGTACGTAATTCCTTTCATTTATTGGTCTTATAAGTGCTACAACTCACAACACAATAGCATGGCGAACGACAGAATATTGGAACTGATGTCCCGGTCATTGTCGGGTGAAGCGGCTCCTGAAGAGCTGAAAGAGCTGGAAACATTGCTGGCGCAGGATAGCCATTTGCTGGCACGCTATAAATTAATGCAGCAGTTCTGGAATGAGCATGAAGCAATATCACCCGCAGCGGTAGAAGATTCATTGCAGCAGGTATTGGGCCATTTGCAATTGCCTTATACAGTGGCTGTAGCACCGGCAAAAACTACACAACACCGGATCTGGAAACGCATCGTGGCCGCAGCTGTTGTACTCGTACTATTCGGAGGTATCGGGTTTTGGTATTCTAACAAAAAAAGACCCAATATCTCAGAGGGCTCATTAGTTGAAAAACACAATGCAAGAGGCACCAAAAGCACCATTGTGCTGCCCGATGGAAGCAAAATATGGTTGAATGCCGATAGCAAATTAACATATCCGGAATCTTTTACAGGCCATACGCGCGAAGTGTATCTGAGCGGTGAAGCTTTTTTTGAAGTGACTAAAAATCCGCAGAAGCCCTTTGTTATACATCTGAGTAAAGGCACCGTTCGGGTATTGGGCACTTCGTTCAACATCCGTGCTTATGATAATGAAAAAGTGATCGAAACTTCTGTGGCCACCGGCCGGGTTGCCTTCATTGCAACCGGTAAGCAGCAACAGGATACGATCTTTATAACACCGAACAATAAAGTGCGTTACTCGCTCAACGACGACCAGGTAAAAGTAGAGCCGACTGCAGCGGCTGAAGACAAAGCCTGGACGGAAGGTAAACTGATTTTCAAAGCCCTTACGCTGGAAGAAATTGCTATTGAACTGGAAAGAAATTTCGGTAAGAAAGTAATTTTTGAAGATGAAGAACCCAAACATTTCCGGCTTACAGGTGCTTTTGAAAACAATAGTCTTGACGAGATCATGTTTTACTTGTCGAAAACAAAAAGCTTTAATTACACCATTACCAACAGCGAATTGCTGATATCGACCAACAATACTCAACTACCACAATAGCCACAACAGGCTAACGATTAAAACAATTGCTTTATGAAGAATGCAATGCATACAATTCCATTGCGGCTGCAGTTCTATGCCTTTTGGGGTATCTATGGAGTTTCCTTTCTGTTACTTACTGTTTTAAATTTACCGGCCCAGGTGGCCAAAGCGGGCCCTTTTAAAACCGCCAACTTCTATCAGGCAAAGGAAAATAAGATCAGTCTGCAAATAAAAAATGAAAAGCTGCAGGTGATACTGGAGAAGATTGAAAAGAAATCGGGCTATGCATTTGTTTACTCGAACGATGAGATCAATACCGAGCAGAAATTATCGGTAAATGCAAAGGAGAAAAATATCGATGACCTGTTAAGTGAAATATTCACGCCACTTCACATCGGGTACGAAATTGTAAAAGACAAGATCATTTTAAAGCCGGCAAAAACAGCTGTCCCTTTAGCAGCAGGCAGTAGTGGTGTAACATCCGACCTAACCCCTGAGGCCGCTACTGCCCCTGTGAAAACCGATACGCTCATTGAAGGGAGAGTCATTGACGAAAATAAAAACGGGCTGGGCAATGTCAACATTAAATTAAAGGGCAGTTCATTGGGCACGACTACCAATGCTGCCGGGCATTTTTCACTGCCCATTCCCGACGATCAGCGAAATGGTGTACTGATTTTTTCTTCCATCGGATATGCATTGCGCGAAGTGCCAATTGAAGGTCAGAAAAAACTGGTAATACAAATGAGTTCCGAAACCAAAGACCTGGGCGAAGTGGTGGTAGTGGGCTATGGCACACAGCGGAAGGTTTCTGTTACAGGTGCGGTTGATAACATCGGTAAAAAAGCCATCGAAGGGCGACCGGTTACCAACCTCAGCACAGCTCTGGAAGGAGTATCACCCAACCTTATCATTCAACAACGAAATTTTGAGCCGGGGCAGGGCGTGAATATCAATATACGCGGACTTGGTACGCTTGGCGATAATACGCCATTGGTAGTGATCGATGGCATCTTAGGCGGTGACCTCAACCTGATCAATCCTAACGATATTGAAAGCATATCTATTTTAAAAGACGCCGGGACCGCCGCTATCTATGGTTCCCGCGCAGCCAATGGTGTTATATTGATCACAACCAAAAAAGGCCGTAAAAATGAAAAGCCTACCGTAACCTATAACGGAATTTATGGCGTGCAAACACCACGTATTACATACAAACCGGTACATGCCTGGGAAAATGCGTATTACAAAAACGAATCACTGGTAAACTCCGGTTTATCGCCCGCCTTTACACCTGAACAGATACTAGATCTAAAAAACAGAGGCGACGGAGATTGGCGCGTAGATAATATTGTACACGATGCCGGTCAGCAATCCCATAATATTACCGTAAGCGGCGGTGGCCCCACAAGCACGTATTTGTTATCGGCCGGTTTTCTTGATCAGCAAAACAACTTCATCGGCCCTAATTACGGATACAAGCGATATAACATCCGCTTCAATCAAAGCAATGAAATTGGCAAACTGAAACTCAACACCATTCTCAGTTACGTAAAGGTAGACGGGAAAGATCATTCCTATGTTTCAGGTACCCTGCTGGTAGACGCCAGTCGTGTACCCTTGTATTATTCATTTCAGGATAGTGCCGGTAATTATCTAACCAATCCTGTGTCGGCTCAATTCAACCCTAAAGCCATTCTTCAAAAAGGCGGTTACCGCAAAAGCAACGACGATGAAATATTCGGCAATTTCAGCGCTGAATACCCTGTTATAAAAGACCTGAAGCTACGTGGTGTATTTGGTGGTACCGTTCGTTCAAATCACGAATTTGGCAGACGCATGCAGCTGAACTTTATTCCGGGTGGTGTTTATGGCGATGATCGCGAAGTATTCGACAACAATTTCAAATCGCTGTTCACCAACGTACAGCTGATAGCAGAGTACAATAAGACAATTCAGAAACATTATATACAGGTACTTGTAGGCGGCGCCAACGAATCGTATAAACAGGAAAAAAATGCCTTATACGAAACGCTTACCGATTCTGCACTCGGCATTCCCACATCATCAACCAAAATAGATGCTACCCGTAGTTTTAATTCAAACGGCACCGATCTTTCCGACGGTAATAATCCGCCAGCCACCGTTGAAACAAGCATTAACTCCCTGTTTGGCAGGGCCGGGTATTCGTACAATGACAGGTATTTTGCAGAAGTGGATTTCCGCTACGACGGTTCTTCCAAATTTGCCAAAAGCAACCGCTGGGGCTTCTTTCCTTCTGTGTC
>Ga0105239_10004016_pt1 | contig 17819 bp, 10 predicted proteins | sample KBSC44metaG_FD_92761 | JGI IMG/M metagenome (GOLD analysis project Ga0105239, IMG submission 92761) | Corn rhizosphere microbial communities from Kellogg Biological Station, Michigan, USA - KBS C4-4 metaG | ecosystem: Host-associated > Plants > Roots > Rhizosphere > Soil | place: Michigan, USA...
GAATGATATGGGAAAAGCTACTAACCGATACCGACGGGCAATATTCCGAGATCCAGTCGGGCAGGTTATTTAATCAAACAGCCGAAAAAAGCACCTTTACCCCATTTAAACATAAAAACTTTGTACCCGGCGCCGCTGATACGTGGACCGAATACTGGTACCCGGTGTTAAACACAAAAGGGTTTGTTGAAGCCAATAATTATGGCGCCTTAAATGTGAAATATGAAAACGGGTGGTTAAAAGTGTATTTCAATCCTGTCCAGAAATTGGATGAAACACTTGAGGTAAAACAGGGCGATAAAGTAGTCTATTCAAAAAAAGTTGAACTAAGGCCGCTTAAAACTTTTATCGATTCTGTTAAAATGAATACAGCACCCGGGAACCTGGTCATTACGTTGGGAGGAGACAAGCTAATTTATAAGTCGGACCCGGATGCATATAATTTAAGCCGCCCGCTCGATATGCCAAAAGATTTTAACTGGAACTCTGCTTATGGCTTATATGTACAAGGCCAGGAACTTGCGGATGGAAAAATGTACCCGGCGGCTGAAATTAGGTTAAAGGCGGCCCTGGATAAAGATCCCGATTTTCTGCCTGCCATTGTGAAAATGGCCGAACTGAAATATCGTAATATGAATTACCAGGAAGCATTGCTATTGGCGAAAAAAGCGCTCAGCATCAATACTTACGATGGTGCCGCCAATTATTATTATGGCGTTGTAAACGCGCAATTGGGTAATACCACCGATGCAAAGGACGGGTTTGACATTGCCGCTTTGTCAATGGATTACAGGAGCGCCGCCTATAACGGCTTAGCAAGGCTGTATTTAAAGGAAAAAAACTGGGATAAGGCAAGCCATTTCGCCGCAAAAGCCCTCGATTTTAACCGGTTTGATGTGGCAGCCTTGCAAACCGAGGCCATTGTTTATCGTTATAAAAACAAAAAGGCCGATGCAGAAAATGTATTGGATACGATATTGTCGTTCGATCCGCTGAATCACTTTGCACAGTTCGAAAAATATTTACTGCATGCATCCGAAGAAAACAAAAGCAGGTTTAATTCAATGATCCGCGATGAATTGCCTGTTGAAACTTACCTGGAACTGGCCATGAGCTATTACAATAACGGGTGCTACGACGAGTGTGAAAAAGTTTTGCAATTGGCCCCGCAAAATGCTTTGGTTGACTATTGGCTGGCGTTTTTACAGGATAAACAGGGGAAGCCATTTTCGACGGGTTTAGATAAGGCGAATAGCGCATCACCGGCTTTTGTATTCCCGTTCAGATCTGAAGATGAAGGCGTGTTGCTTTGGGCTAAAAATCAAAGTACAAGCTGGAAACCCAAATACTACCTTGCGCTTTTATATCGCGACAGGAACCGCATTGATGAAAGCAGGAAGCTATTTGCGGAATGCGGAAACGAACCGCAATTCGCGCCTTTTTATGCCGCACGCGCCGCTACGGCAATGGGGAATACCGAACTGACCGACCTGAAGAAAGCGGTAAGCCTTGAGCCTGCCGAATGGCGTTATACCAAGCTGCTATGCGAATACTATGTAGCCCATCAGCAAGTTCAGGACGCTTTGAACCTCATTCAGCCTTTTTACCGCAGCCACCCCGATAATTATATAATAGGCATACTTAACGCGAAGGTGTTATTGCTGGACAAACGCTATAAAGAATGTGCTAATCTATTGGCTAATATTAACATTCTGCCGTTTGAGGGAGCAACTATCGGTCGCGAATTATATCACCAGGCCCAATTAATGTTGGCAGTTGATAATATGGCTGCTAAAAAATATACCTCAGCGTTAGCTTATATTGATGCTGCAAGAAAATGGCCACTGAATTTAGGTGCGGGTAAACCATATGACGTAAATACAGACGAACGCCTGGAAGACTGGATGACCTATAGCTGTTACCTGCAAACAGGAAAGAACAAGGAGGCATCGGCGTTTTTGCACAAGATCATTGATTTTAAGCCTGAAATTGAGAATGGTGTTATTAATTTTCTGCCTGCCAACGACCTGGTGACAGCGCTGGCGATAGAAAAAATCAGTGGAAAAAAAGAAGCCGTTAAATGGTTAAATACCCAGGCTGAGCAATATCCTGATAATAAAATAATCTCCTGGTGTAAGCAAATATTTAAAAATCAGCCCCTGACGATGACCCACAGGAATGATGGAGAAATACAAATATTGAAACAATTGGTGCAGGTAAAATAATGCTAATTTTTCGGCGGTAAATTATATAAGCAAAGTACATTTTTGGGTAATGTTTTAAATAGGGAAACCTGTGCGTATACAGGTTATAGGTTTTGCTGCTCCGTTTTGTCGTGGAAGCCACAAATTTTAATTTGTAATATTTTCTTTACACTAAGTGTGCTATATTGCGGCATATTTCACCCGAAGCTCCCTGATAATTATTAAGAAATCCACCGAACTGTGATTACCCAGGAACTTATTCGTCGAATTCAGTTTAATGACGATGAATCTGCGTTCAATGAGCTCTATAAACACTATGTAGGTAAATTGTACCAGTTTACCTATTCGTTTTTAGACGACAAGGAAGCAGGGGAGGAGATTGTAAACGATGTTTTTCTGAAGATTTGGGTCGGCCGTCAAAAACTCGATTCGATAAGGAATTTACAGGTTTACTTATACGTTGCTGTAAAAAATGCATGCCTGAACCACCTGCGGAGCATTTCAACAAAAAAAATCAAGGAAATAAAGGTGACAGAAGCATATTATTTTCACTTGTCTGTCGACCCTGCGCAGCTGCTTATCAGCAAAGAGTTAAAAACCAAAGTTTTAAATGCTGTTAATGAATTGCCGCCAAGGTGCAGGCTGATCTTTAAAATGGTAAAGGAGGACGATCTGTCGTGCAACGAGGTAGCAACCATACTTGGCCTTTCAAATAAAACGGTATTTGCCCAGCTTACCATTGCCCTAAAAAAGCTTGACCAGGCGCTTCGCACATAAGTGCCTGGCAAAATGTTGAACCATTAAGCGACCCGTTAACTTTTTTTTTAATCCTTTTAGGAAAATCTTCACTATGCTGTGTCCTTACAGCAGAACACCAAATTATTATGGGAAAATCCAGGTTTATCGAGCTCATGGCGAAGAGTATTGGCAAAACTGCCACCGAAAAAGAGTTGGCAGAGCTCGAAGTATTTCTTGACCGGTTTCCTGAATATAGAAAAATGCAAAAGGTAACCGATGCTTTAAAGAGTGATTTAAAACAGCCCGATCCCGTGGCGAAACAAAAGGATCTTAACGAAGGGATTGAAAAGCTTTGGTATAAGATCAAGAATTCAGGCGAAGTGCCCCTTGCCCTTGAAAAAAATAATATAAGGACTTTAACTTATTGGAGATGGGTTGCCGCTGCCGTATTGATACTTACAATAAGTAGTGTGTTTTTTTACACCCGCAGGCAGCTGCCTGTTAATCAGTTGGCAAAAGTGGTTATCCGGCACATTTATGTGCCATTCGGAAAAACTACCGGGATCGTATTGCCTGATGGTACAAAAGTAAAACTGAATGCGGGCAGCACTTTTTCTTATCCCGAAACATTTTCAAAAGCAACACGGGAAGTAAACCTGGAAGGCGAAGGCTTTTTTGAAGTGACCAAAAATGCTAAAAAGCCATTTCTTGTGCATACCAATACAATTACCGTAAAAGTGCTCGGTACGGTATTTAATGTGAAAGCCTATCGTAATGATAAAAATATTGAAACAACCTTATTGAGTGGAAGGGTACAGGTTGAACTGAAAAACAAACCTGAAAAAAATATAATACTGCTTCCAAATGAAAAGCTTATCGTCGCCAATAATTTATCCGGAACAACAAATGTGCCTCTTGCAAACGCAAGGGAAGCAAAGATAGAATACCAGGTTACAGCGTTGCCGAATATTAAAGCACAAGACATTAAGGAAACGGCCTGGCTCGATAACAGGATAATATTTACCAATGAAAGTTTTGAAGAGATAGCTAAGCAAATAGAGCGGAAATATAATGTGCAAATGATATTTGATGACCAGTCGCTTAAAAATGAACAAATAAGTGGTGTGTTGGAAAATGAATCGTTGGAACAGGCATTGCAATTGATAAAAATGACTACGCCGTTCAAATTCAGAGTAGATGGACGAACTATTTATTTAACGCAAAAAGGAAGCAATTAACTAATTTATTCACTCAAAATTAAACCATTATGAAAAAAACTTACTTATCAGATTCCTGACGATACTGCATAAACAAGGGAAGAGGTGGTACTCTTCCCCTTAAAAATCGGGACTTAAAAAAACAGGAGTAAAAGTTTTCAGACAGCTTACTCCATTCCTTAATTTTCAAAAACAAATGTAATGAAAAAAACTATAAAGGCATTTGCGTTTATATATGCACAACCATGCTTTAAATTCATTTTGCTAATGAAAGCAGCATTTTTAATAACTCTGGTTGCCTGCCTTCAAGCTTCGGCAAGTGTATACTCCCAGCAAAAATTCTCGCTCGATATTAAGCACAGCGATGTAAGTAACATACTTACCAAAATTCAAAAACAAAGCGATTACCGTTTTTTTTATAATTACTCCAGCATCAAAAAACTGGGTAAGGTAAATTTACAGGTAAAGGACGCTACCATCAATCAAATTTTGGATGCTATTATAGAGAATAAACTCCCCTATAAAATAGCAGACGATCATGTGGTTATTATATTTAACCAGGACGATGTCAACGTTCAGATCACCGTAAAAGGAAAGGTTGTTGATAAAAATAACGAGCCGCTTATTGGGGTAAGTGTAAAGCTGCAGGGTACCAATTTAGGGGTAACTACTGATATCAACGGGGAGTTTTCAATTGCAGCGCCCGAAAATGGTGTTTTGGAGTTAACCTACATTGGGTACGAAAAGAAAATTGTGCAGATTGATGGTAAAACAAGCTTAGCCATTACCATGATTACTTTACCGTCAGCACTCAGCGAGGTTGTAATTGTAGGTTACGGAACGAGTAAAAAAGTTGATGTAACGGGTTCTGTAGCCAGTGTTAAAGGTGCTGATATTCAAAACCTGCCGGTTGCATCTGCCGCCCAGGCTTTAGATGGCCGTGCCAGTGGTGTTAATATTGTACGTAATGATGGTTCGCCTGGCGCCGCGCCGAGTATCAGGATCCGCGGTACCGGTACAGTAAATGATGCCAACCCGCTTGTGGTTGTTGATGGTGTACCGACAAATAACCCGGATGCGTTAAGTGATATCAACCCTAACGATATTGCTTCGGTAGATATATTGAAAGATGCTTCGGCTGCTGCTATTTATGGTACGCGTGCTGCCAACGGTGTGGTATTGGTAACTACGCGAAAAGGTACTTACAATCAAAAGTTAGCTACCAACGTTAACTTTTACAGCGGTTTTTCTAATACAACCAAGTATTTGAAACTGTTGACCGCGCCAGACCTGTATAAATTAAAAAGGGAGCGTTATACCAACGATGGTGTTGCAATTGACGCACCTTGGGATGATGCCAATTATGCCATACAAAGAACCGATTGGCAGCGGGCCATCATGAAAACCGGTCATGTAACCAACGGCGACGTTAATATAACGGGAGGGAATGATGTATCTAACTATTATTTTTCTACCGCTGTTTATAATGAGGATGGTATCATCGATAAATCCAACTTCAAACGTTTCAGCACCCGCATCAATTCGGAGCATAAGGTAACCAACTGGTTAAAGCTGGGAGAAAATATACAGTTAAGTTATGCCAATAACAATGGGTTTGATAATAACAATTCGCAAACTGGCCTGATCTTTTCAGCGTTGCGTTTTAACCCTGCTATACCACTGGTTAATCCCGATGGATCATATGGTACATCAAAAGCCTTTGCTAACCAGTTGGGCGATATCAACAGCCCTTACGCAACTATACAGGAGGCTGACAGGTTCAACAAAAAATACCGAGCGCTTGCCAACGCTTTTGCCGAGATCTCGTTTTTAAAAGAGTTAAAGCTGCGTGTAAACTACGCGTACGACGGTACTTTAAACCGGTCATATAATTTTAATATAGCGGATGTTAACCAGGCACGGCAAAATACTACATCGTCGTTAACACAAACCGAGGGGGAACTATCATCGCAATTGCTGGAGTCATTCATCACCTACGATAAAGTGTTTGGCAAAAGCCACGTAACATTTACCGGTGGTTACTCTTACCAAAACTTTAAAACATATGGTTTTAATGCATCGCGATTGGGATATGATGATACCTCGGAAGATCAACGGGTACTAAGCCTTGGCAACAGCCAGTTCAATTCAAGCGTAGTGCCCGATGAGTCGTCCTTACAATCGGGTTTTGGTAGGTTATTTTATGATTACAACGGCCGGTTCCTTGCTACAGTAACCTTTCGCGCCGATGGATCTTCAAAATTTGCACCAACTAAAAGATGGGGATATTTTCCGGCATTTTCTTTGGGGTGGAGATTATCAAACGAACAATTCATTAAAAATATATTATGGATAAGTAACCTGAAGCTAACCGGTGGCTATGGCGAATTAGGTAACCAAAATATAGGCACATTTCAATACGCGAGTTTAATTAAGCTTGGTAGTACCTACGAAAACAATGGTTACACGTTTGGCGGCACGGGTTATACCGGTGCAGCGGTGTACAGTCTTGCCAACCCGGAAATTGCCTGGGAGCGTACAGCAATGACCAATGTAAGTGTTGATGCCGGGTTTTTAAATAACCAGTTATCAACAACATTGACCTGGTTTAACAAAAATACCAAGGGTATGCTATTATCTCCGCCCGTTGTGGGAGCTGCGGGCTCGGTATCTATCCCTTTCCAGAATATTGGTACCATGAACAACCATGGCGTAGAATTTGAAGTTAATTACCAGGGTGGCGATAAGGTGAAATATTCTTTCGGCGCTAATGCTTCATTTATCAAAAACAAAGTGACCAAGCTAAACGGCGAAGGGACATTTGTAGGCTCTACCGTATATGGCCGCTCAAGCCAGGAAATTGCAAGAACTTACCAGGGGCAGCCAATAGCTTCATTTTATGGATGGAAGACCAATGGTTTGTATCAAACCCAGGCAGAGATTGATAATGACCCGGCCCTTAAAAACGATTCCCGTAAGGGTAATATTAAACCGGGAGATGTGCGTTTTCTTGATTTAAATGGTGATGGCCTGATTGATGGTAATGACCGTACAACCCTTGGCAACCCTAATCCGAATGTTACGGCAGGTTTGCAGGGAAGCTTATCCTATAAAGGCTTCGATCTATCATTAAACTTTACAGCGGTATTTGGTGTAAGCTTATACAACGCCGACAGGATGCAGGGTATCGACCCTACCTATCCATTTAACCTGTATGCCGAAGATTTGGGCAGATGGACCGGCGCCGGTACAAGCAATACTATCCCAAGAATGTCGCTTGACCGCGCGAATGATAACTATCGTACATCTGACCTGTTTGTGGAAAGCGGAAATTATGTGAGCCTTAAAAACGCCACCTTAGGTTATACGCTCCCTGCTAATTGGACCAAAAAGGCCGCTTTAAAAGGCGTACGACTCTATGCATCAGGTCAAAATCTATTTTTTATAACCAAATACAAGGGCTATACGCCGGAGCTTGGTTATACCAATGGGAACTTTCAGCGAGGGGTTGACGTAGCCCAGTATCCGTCAGTAAGAACAATCACATTCGGTTTAACAGTTAAATTATAAGATCATGAAATCGAAAAAAATATTATATATACTTATAGCACTGGCCTTGTTCGGCAGTGGCTGTAAAAAGGCGCTTGATTTAAAGCAACAAGGCGTTTACAGCTCCACAAACTATTTTCGTAACGAGGTTGACGCTGTTAACGCGATAACCGGAATTTACAGCATTTTACCTGAAGAAGATTATATTGGTCACGCTGAAGCTACATTTGACACACCGTCTGATGATTATTGGCGTTCTGGTGACCACGGCGAGGATGAAGGTATAGAAAACCTTACTTATGATGCTTCAAACGCGGCTATTAGGTATCCATGGAAGTGGAGATACGAAGAAATTAACCGTGCGACCAATTGTATCATTAATATCCCTAAAATAACTGCTATCTCTACTGATGTTAAAAATCGCAGTATGGGCGAGGCCTATTTTTTAAGGGCTTTTGGTTACTGGCGCTTGATGATCATTCATGGCGATGTGCCGATCATCACAGAGGACGATTATACTAAGTTGAACTTTAACGTTCCAAAATCGCCCATTGAGGAAGTGCGGAAACAAATTGAAAGCGACCTGCTGAAGGCGGTTGACCTGTTACCCGAAAGCTATGGCGCTGCTGACCGCGGCCGCGTAAGCAAAGGAACAGCGCTGGGTCTTTTAACCAAGCTTTATATGTACTGGGAGAAACTCCCCCAGGCAATTGCAACAGGCCAAAAGGTAATATCAAATTCCAACTATGCGCTGGCACCCAACTACACTGATAACTTTACCCGTGCCAATGAGAACAGCACCGAACTGTTATTCTCAATACAGGCGGTACAAAACGTTGTTCAAAACGATTTTACGGTGTATTACATTCCAAGGCCATGGGGCGGGTATGGGTTTAGCCAGCCTTTACAGGGTTTAGCAAATGAATTTGAAGCCAATGACCCCCGTAAAGCTGCTACCCTTTTAAGCGTTGGCGATAAGGTAGATTTAGGCGATGGTAACGGACTAACCACATTTACAGCCGATCTGTCGGCGACGGGCTTTGCTTTTAAAAAGTATGCTGTATTTAATTCAGCGGCAGATGGCGGCGGTGTCGACCATAGTTTTGCCGTACCGTTAATGCGATCGGCTGATATTTACCTTCTGGTAGCAGAGGCCATGATCCGCACGCAGGGTGCCGGTGCGGGTGATGCATTGATCAACCAAATAAGGCACCGGGCATCACCGTTATTGCCGCCCGTTTCTGGTGCAGGTATGACACAACTGATCCATGAGCGCCGTGTAGAACTTGCCGGCGAAGATCAGCGTCACCAGGACCTAATGCGTTGGGATAAAGCTAAAATTGTTGATATTGCAGCAATATACAACCTGCCGGTTTCAAAGGCGCCTATTGATCAGTCAAAAACGGTGACATTTGTCCGGCCTAAAAATTATTATTTCCCTCTGCCACAGGTAGAAATTGATAAGAGTAAGGGAGTTTTGGTGCAAAATCCAAACTTTTAAAAAACAATGATCTGATTTAAAGCGCCGGTAGCCCGTCATTATCGCTATTAACAAATAGGATTATGCCGGCTACCGGCTTTTATTTGCCATTAAAGTTCATAATTGAAGGGTTAGATGCAGAGGAGAAATTGCTTGTTAATTCTTACTATTAGTTGAACTCGACAGTCGTTAGGATGGGCCAAACCCATCAAAAACGCTACTCTAAATGGACTGCGGTTTTATCGCCCGCGATTTACAGTTCCACGATTAATTTAAAAATTTAGAATTTCGCTCTATGGCATTATCCAATAACAGATTTATAACCCTTGATATTTTCAGAGGGATGACCATTTGTTTTATGATCATTGTAAATGCCCCGGGATCGGGCGCTGTTCAGTGGGCGCCGCTTGATCATGCTTCCTGGTTTGGTTTTACACCTACAGATTTGGTTTTTCCGTCCTTTCTTTTTGCCGTGGGTAATGCGTTAAGTTTTTCAAAAAACAAGTTCCAAAGCAACGGTGAGTTTTTGGGTAAGATATTGAAACGCACAGTTATAATTTTTTTATTGGGATACCTGATGTATTGGTTCCCGTTTTTTCACCGCGAGAACGGGACCTGGGTATTTAACCCGCTGAGTCATACACGGATTATGGGTGTATTGCAGCGGATTGCGCTTTGCTACTTCTTCGGGGCGTTAATTGTTCATTATTGCTCAAAAAAAGCAGCGGTTGTTATTTCGGTGTGCCTGTTAATTGGATATTGGGCATTTTTACTATTGTTCGGCGAGGCCGGTAAAGAATACACCATGCTTGGCAACGCAGGTACGCGCCTCGATATTTTAATTTTAGGAAATGACCATTTATACCATGATAAAGGAGGCCCGATAGCCTTTGACCCGGAAGGGCTGTTAAGTACCCTCACCGGCATTGTAAATGTTATAGGCGGATACCTGGCGGGAGCATACATTCATCGGAATGGAAAAAATTACGAATCTGTAGCCAAATTATTGATGTTCGGCGTGCTGCTTATTTGCGGGGCTTTGTTTTGGGCGCAGTTTTTCCCGATAGCCAAAAAACTGTGGACAAGCTCATTCGTATTGCTTACCGTAGGGATTGATCTGTTAATATTGGGGATGCTGGTATATGCTATCGAACTGAAAAATATAAAATGGGGAACGAACTTTTTCCTTGTATTTGGTCGTAATTCATTGGCTACTTATCTGCTGTCGGAATTGTTATTGACCTGCCTGCAGCTAATTTGGGTAAAACCGGGCCTGAGCTTTTATGACTGGATAAATAACGTTTTTTATCAGCAATTATTCCCCGGAGCACTAGGCACACTTGTTTTTGCAGTATGCTATATGCTGCTGTGCTGGTTTGTTGGCTACCTGATGGATAAAAGAAAGATATACATAAAAATATAATTAAAGCAGCGGGCAGATTTTTTAAGGTTGAAGACTTTTGGTTAATTTAACATGAGTTCGATATAAGAATTTAGGTTAAATATTAAACTCCTGATAATGAGTGTGTTTCAAAGTGTTCCGGGTGTTCCGCGTGCGAAAATGGAACGCATTGCCCGATAAAAATGCTTTTTTAACCCCGTCTCTCCGAATGATTCCGGGGACGATCAAGCGTTGGGGATGAGGCGGCGGGCTGTTTATATCGAATACGTTAATGTATTAATCAATTTGATTTGAAAACTCATTTTAAGCTTGCATTTGTTGTTGTTTTAATATTGCTTTTTTGTAATGGCGTTTTGGCCCAGCAAACAAGCCACCTGCAATATGTAAACCCGTTTATAGGTACGGCCAAAAGCAATGTAGCAACCAAATGGGGCAGCGCCGGGGGTACTTATCCCGGGGCCGTTGCGCCCTCCGGGTTTATACAGTTAAGTCCTGAAACAAGGTTCGCAAAAGGTTATAATTATGAAGATAGCGCCATTTGTTATTTCAGCTGTTTCGGGCATATGAGTGGCTTTCCGGATGGCTCATCGGGCCGCCTTTATGTGATGCCGGTCAACACAGATGATGGATTTGACGCCCGTACTTACAGCCGAAAATTTTCGCACAAAAACGAAATCGCCGCCCCCGGATATTATAAAGTGTTTTTTGATGATGACCATACCATTGCCGAAGCAACAACAACAACGAGAACAGGGCTATTCCGTTTTACATTTGCCGCAGGTTCAACGCCTGAAGTCTTTATTGGCGATGCAATGGAGATCAAGGCAGTATCTCCAGGCGTATTGCAGGTCGCAAACGGCAATACCATTATCAATTTTACCGAAGCTTACATAAATAAAAAGCAGGTTAATGATGGCTGGATTTTCACTTTTGCAGCCGATGCAAAAGGTAAAAAGGTTATCGGGCTTAAGCTAAGCACGTCGGCGGTGGGATATGCAAGCGCTCAAAATAATATTGATAAAGAAATCGGTGCCCGGTCTTTCGAACAGATCCATAAATACATAAGTGACGAATGGCTTAAGAAACTAGCTGTCGTTGATGTAAATGACGGTAACGAACAAAACAAAACTGTTTTTTACACCGCACTTTATCATTCGCTGTTGATCCCATGGATTATAGACGACGTGGATGGTAAATACAAGGGTGCCGAGGGTAAAATTCACCAGAAAACGGGCGCGCATCAGTACGGAGCTTTTTCACCATGGGATACCTTCCGTTCCCTGCATCCTTTGCTTACCCTGCTTTACCCAGATAAGCAAAAAGATGTGATTTTATCCATACTTGATAGCTATAAGCAAACCGGCCACCTGCCAACCGAATCGATGACGGGTAATCATGCTGTGCCAATTATAGTTGACAGCTACCTTAAGGGTATTAATGGGTTTAGCAGGGAACTGGCTTATAAAGCCATGAAAAGTAATTTAGTAGATACTCCTTTTTTACAGCCCGATATGGATATCTATCATAAAAACGGGTATATCCCTTTTACACGTTCTGAATCGGTAACACGAACGGTGGAATATGCTTATGATGATTGGGCGCTCTCGCAATATGCAAGACAAATGGCTCACAATGATAGCGATTATAAAATCCTGTTAACAGGGAGCTATAGTTACCGCAATCTGTTAAATGTTGATGAACTTTTCTTTCTACCCAGGAATAAAGATGATTTTAAGCTTCAGCCTGGTATGTCGGGGTATAAAGAGGGTGACAAATGGGTATATTCCTATTTTGTCCCCCAGGATGCAAAGGATCTGATCAACCTGCTTGGGGGGAATAAGCAGTTCGCTTCCAGGCTTGATTCCGCACTTTCTCATGACGTGATTTTGTTTGATAATGAAACCGTCTTCCATTTGCCGTACCTCTTTAACCAGGCGGGTAGGCCCGATTTAACACAAAAATGGTGCAGGCAGATCATGCTTGAGCGATTCCGTAATTCACCCGGTGGACTGCCCGGTAATGATGACCTGGGGTCGACCTCAAGCTGGTACGTTTTCAGTGCTATCGGTATATACCCGGTATGCCCCGGAAGGCCAATTTATGCCATCGGCTCACCGCTGTTTCAATCGGTAAAACTGCACCTTCCAAACGGGAAGGAATTTAAAATTAATAGCCAAGGCTCATCGGTAAAAAAATCCTTTATACAATCACTTTATATAAATGGAAGGCCCTGGCAGCAACTGATTATATCACATTCTACGCTTACGGCAGGCGGTAAAATGCTGTTTAACATGGGAAGCAAAGCCAGTAAGTGGCCATTGAATAAAAATCCGGTTGAACTTTCGGAAACAAAGCATGATCCTGAATTCAAAATTTCAAACTTCTCCGTTACGAAAAGCACTGTTGATCCCGATGAATTGCTATCTGTTAAATTCTCTGTTATCAACAAGGGGGCAACCGGTACAAAAACAGTTAATTTAACAGTTAACGGAAAGCCGTACGGATTTAGAAATTGCCTGGTTACTTCGGGACAGATAATAAAAGATTCTATCCAATTCCGGCTATACCCAATAGGTAAATCTATATTAGCAATTAATGGAATGCAGCCAATATCAGTTTTGGTTAAAAATTCCAAAAAGCAGGTAACGAGTGTGTATAGAGTGACAGCACTTACTGCAATCCCCATGGTCAGACTAAATGAGTTGCAACAGCTCAGTTATAACATCCAAAATATTGGCGGGCTAAAAAGCGTCTTTAATATCCCGGTAATTATCAACGATTCAGTGGCCTTCAGGGATACTATAACACTCGACCCGGGTGAAAAGAAGAGCCTTAAACATTATTTTGTTGCCGCAAAACAAGGGTTTCAGCAGGCTACTATTGGTAGCAATAAGATCGATTATAAGGTTTACAAGGCTAATAAGGAGTCACTTTTATTAGACCTGTCGCCGTTGGAGATCACCGTTGATGGTCTGATAAATGATAAATCAGGTTTTGACAATAAAGGACTAGTTATTTCTGCTAATGCGGATCATACAAAAAACATTAACAATAAATTGCTTTTGGGGGAGAACTGTTACATCGAAATGAATGCCACGGCAAGTTTAGATGAACTTGGAGAAACGATCACTATGATGACATGGGTATACCCAACCAGTGTAGAGAGCGATTTAACAGATATCTTTACAAAAGGCGATACTAACGTTTTGCAGGTAGTTGGAGGTAAATCACTCGCTTTTTTTGCAGGTGGCTGGGGGAGAGGTGACTGCACTGTTGATTTGCCTTCGGACTGGCTACGGCATTGGCATCATATAGCGGGAGTATGCAATGGCAAAATGCTTTATGTTTATATAGACGGCGCGTTAAAAGGAACTGTAATAGCAGATCAAACTGCAAATCTGTCGGTTAACAATAAATGGATGCTGGGGCGAAATGAGGAGTTCCCGTCAGAAAGGATATTCCATGGGTATATGAACAATGCAAAAATATTTAAAGAAGCATTATCAGCGGAGGATATTTTTGCGGTATTCAACAATGAAAAGTAATTGTCGAAGAACAAATGAATTCTTTTAAAGATAAAAAAGCGATTTAATATAATATTGACTTTTAATGATGCTTAAAAATCATAAACCCGACTTAATTAAATCAGTGGAAAATTCCCGTTTGGAACAGGTAGTACAAATGATTAAAACTTAAATCGAACCAACAACTTTTGTAATTATAATATTGGAAACTAAAAGCCACCTGTCGTTAACTCTGCAAGTTTATTGCGGTCGATAATCCTGATTTGCTTGCCACTAACAGTTACTAGTTTCTCCTTAGTCAACTCAACTATCACCCGAAACACGGTCTCGTAGGTTGAAGCTGCAAACGCTGCGAGGTCTTGCCGGGAAAGTTCCAGGTTAATACAGCCATCTTTATTTAAACCAAACTGCTCTTCCAGCGATAACAAGGCCTGGGCCAGACGGCCTTTCACAGGCATATGTGCCAGGTCACGCATTTTTCGCTCGGAAATGTCCAGCTCTTCAGCGAAAAGCACCATCAGTTTGTAGCTTAATTTATTATTGGTTTTCAGCGAGGCTTCAAAGAACCTGATATCCACGAAACAAACCACCAGCGGCTCAACAGCGGTGGCGGACACGCCGTAGACCATTTTGCTGCCCAATCCCCGGTGCCCCAGTATAGAACCATCTGCCGCAAACCTGATGATCAATTCTTTATCGTTACCCCATTTTTTATGAACCTTTGCCGTGCCGGAATAAACAAAGTAAATCCCCGTTACGGGCTGCCCCTCACTGAATATCACTTCGCCCTTTTTGAACCTGAGGTTTTGTTTATGGAGGTTGATGGCCTCGCGCCATTCCGGTACGGTATTGCTGCACAGGAAACATTTTTCGAGGTTACATCCTTTCAGAGGTTTGTTCACGGACTTTGTTTTTTATTCAAGCAGTAATGATAGGATAATTCATCAAAAGAAAAAAGCAAGCCTGAATTTTGTACCAATAATGGCTTATTACAGAATTCACAAAGCTTGGTAACATTGGTTCAATTTAAAACTGCATAAACAAACAGCCGGGAGTAATTAACGGTAAGGACGGAGAAAACTAAAAGCCATGCTGTTAATGGTTTTAGCATTTTTATAACTGGAAATACTGGTTAAAGAGATTTAATTGTGCTGTTGTCGCAGCATACAAACGTGCCGCTGTTTTTGCATCAGTTGCCCGGCCAAGTTTCGAAACTAATTCCATCAAAGGCTCAAGCCATTTGTGCAGCGCCTGGTGATCTGGCCCTTTCATCCTGCATTCGCGGATCATTTTAGTTATTCCATTTTGCAGCGCCACGCCTGCCATATGATAGTCTTTTAGCGATTTGCCCTTGAACGGTTTCACCATCAGCTGAATATTGCTAACGTTGTTGTTGGTTATTTTATCCACCTTCCATTTGGCGCCATTGTTCAGCACCAGCTTTTCTGAAGCTTGTTCATGTTGATGTAAACTCTGTGCATTACCCACAAAAAAGGCAACGGTTAACAGAAATATGAGTGTAAGTTTTTTCATTATAAATCTTTCTTTTTAAATATTCTTAACGCAAAAAATAGTGGGACAACAATCCAAATCAGTTGCATCACCAGGGAAAAGGCAATTCCTATCCCGCTGCCGAAAAACTGTTGGTACAGCGCTCCTGTATAGCCCATCAATGCGGAAATGTCCATTTGGAGCAGAATCAATATCCTGGCAAGGTCGATTGGATTAAGGGCGGTAAGGGCGATCATGGCTTTTTCAAGCGGGTAATCAGCAAACGTGTAAAGGAATAACAATACCAGCCCGTCAAATATGATAGAGAAGTAAAACCAAAGCATTAATGCAAGGCCGATCCCTTTAGCTTTATCGCGGGTAATGGTTGATGTAAGGAACGCCAGTGAAATAAAGCTTAACGTAAGCAGGCAACCAGATACCATCAAAGTAATGCCGGTGGCCGAAAATGCAAACAAGCAAACAGGTATGCATACGCCGACAATAAAAGCAAGCAGGATGGAACTGCTGATCCCGATGAATTTTCCCATGAGGATATTGCGCCTGCTTATGGGTTGCGACACCAGCATTTCGGTAAACTCAGCCGCGTTAAAATAATACGTAGTTGCATAAACAATGCTCACCAGCGGGACTATAATAAGGATGACCGTAGTGATACTGACCAAACCCTTGGTCACATCTGCATCCGACATAAAAATTGTCAGGCTGATGGCCAGCAACAAGAGTGTATACGCTAGCAATACTTTACTGCGCACAATGTCCAGTATAATATATTTCGCGATCTTTAACATGATGAACTTAATATTTGAGTTAATGCCCTGCTGAGTTTTTGCTCCCCGGTTTCCAGTTTTAGGTCGGTTAATGTCTTATAAAATTTGATTTGTCCTTCAAATAAGTACATAATGTAATCAGATATCTCATCAGCTTCGCTGAGGATATGTGAGGTGATCAGAACCAGCTTACCTTTAGACTTTTCCTCCAGGATCTTTTCTTTCAATGCCTCTGCGGCCAGCGGGTCAAGCCCGGCGGAAGGTTCATCCAGGATCAGCACATCGGGGTTAAACATAAAGGCCAGCGCCGCGCTTACTTTCTGCAGCGTCCCGCCCGACAAGGTGCGCATAGTTTTTTGGTACATGCTTTCCAGCTGATAAGCCTTTAGTAAATCTGTATCCACAGCGTCTTGCTGCCTGATATCCATTACCATTTTGAATAGCTGGCCTATCTTCATATTATCAGGATAGTGCCCTATTTGCGGCATATACCCGATATGTCGTTTATAATCAAAAGTATTGAAGATGGATTGACCCTTAAACAAAATGCTGCCGCCGTCGGGTATTACCATGCCCAGGATAGATTTAATTAAAGTTGTTTTTCCGGAAGCGTTTGGGCCGAGAACAGAAACAACACCGCCGCCGTCAAAACTGCAGGCCACGTTTTTCAATACTTCCAGGCGCCCAAATGACTTTTTGAGCCCGTTAATCGCTATTATTTTTTCCATGGTTTCATTGCTGGTTTGTCATCTTTAACCGATTCGGGCGTGATGGATGGAATGGCACGTTCTACTTTATCTATCAGGTTTACGATAAAGCTGCGCATCAGCATTACGCTTTGTGGGTTTTGTTCGATGATTTGCGCGTATAAACTTATCGGACGATAGGGGATATCACCCACGCCATCCTTGTTCAGGTCGTAGCCGTCGTATTTGTCCCAGTAGTTGTTGTTGAAGTAAACCTCTTTTAATGTTCCATTGGTGGTTACATCAAAAGAGTTCCCTTTATAGTTGTTTTGCGTAAAATGGTCGCTGTTGCAACTGGCCAACACCCGCATGGCCCAGCCGTTGGAGATAAAATCATTGTGGGTAACAGTTATCCGGTCCGAATTTTCCATATAGATGCCGGTGGTGTTGCGGATAAAATGATTGCCCTCAATGCGGGCATCGGTAATTTCTTTCAGCAACACACCGTAGATTGAACTTCCCCAGTTTTCAATAAATGTATTGTCAAGCATGGCAATGCGCCTGGTGTACATTACTGACACGCCGGAACCATTGTTTTTAAACGTGTTATGGCGATAGGTGTCATCGTCAGAGAACATAAAGTGCAAACCGTAACGGATATTCTTTTCGCTAAGGTTATCTTCTATCAGGCATTTTTTGGCAAACTCAAAATAGATGCCGTCGCGGTGCCGGGTTACGTA
>Ga0105239_10004017_pt1 | contig 17815 bp, 18 predicted proteins | sample KBSC44metaG_FD_92761 | JGI IMG/M metagenome (GOLD analysis project Ga0105239, IMG submission 92761) | Corn rhizosphere microbial communities from Kellogg Biological Station, Michigan, USA - KBS C4-4 metaG | ecosystem: Host-associated > Plants > Roots > Rhizosphere > Soil | place: Michigan, USA...
CGACATGCAATTTCCTGCACGGACTATGCAGTGTGCCTCACCGCCATCGAGGGAGGAATCTCAAACGCAGACATTGCCTCCCATTCCATCCGGCTGCGTACTATTTCGCAAATACCACTTTCACACGTGGTAGCTGGTACCGAGTGCTTTGGAATGGGGAAGCACCTTGCTGACGCTTGTGCCTTGTGGTGGATCATTGCTTTCTCACTAGTTCTGCTTGCTTCTTCATCAAATAAACCAGTCACCCAAGACACCTGAGCTCCCAGTCCCCACCTGGTAATGAAGCATGGCACTTTCGATTTTGCTACGTTCGGCAATGTTGGCATTTTGTGGCAGCGAAGCACGCACACTAAATCGGTATTTCACACTTGTGTGGCTGGAAATCGTCAAGCTCTCGACCAGTCACTTATCGAGCCATGCTCTGCTCTCGCGGGAACACCAGGGCACCCAGGTGGGCGTGTGACTGGATACACGCCTGTATAAATCTAGCATTAGCTGGCGGTTGCTTCTTCTCCTTTGACTAGTTTCCTAATTGATCTACAATCACAGCATTCCGTGCGATGCATAAAAAGACAATTTCGGGAAAGGGCGGGAATTTCAATTCAGAAGTGATGCCTCCAAAGCGTCTGTCCGTATACGAGACGACATCACTGGGGTGTTTAGGAATACCAGTCTAGCTCGGGGACGTTTCTGGAGCGGCCCCAGAGAGCCCCTAGAGAAGCTTGCCTACGATTGAGTGGCGCACTGTCGAACATGACGATCATACCAAGAGGCCCCGAAAGTTGGGTATCTTGATGGTGCGACAAATTAAAAGTAACAAGGCTCTGGATTATCCTGTATGCCATGCCGATCTTTGGGAGCCAAAAGGCTGCCGATCTTGCTGCCGATCGCCACTCGATGTCTTTTGTGTACTTTGTGAACATTGACACCGAACTCGGTAATTCTCAACAGTCTGACTACCTTCGATCTTGGAAATCGCTGTCCATCATTCCTGAAGTTGGTAGATGTGGCGCTCGTACATCCACCTAGTAGGGAACTATGCCCACCAGTTCGCAGTTCGCTGGCAGTCCTGACTATCGATCTGGATGACGTCCACAGCAACAGCTATCAACACCCATATTTCACGGACACTCGAAGTGCTCAGCGCTGTACCCACTGTCATGCATCGCTCAACTTCGGATCTCATTCCATTTGGAGGTCGAGACTGCTACCTAGGTACCCAAGGAGAGTTTTCGGGTTTCTGCAAGGTTACCCAGGTACCTCATCTTAACCACTGTCCCGGGTCCAATCTTTGTGACCAGCTACCAATGCTATGCTCGAATGAACATAGCCTGCGAAAATAAAACAAATCACATGATCTCCATACTTGTCGTTGGCATTCTGAGGAGAGAAATATGGATCCCTCCCACACCAGTTCAGCCTCACTCTCAAATGATCGGCGGGTGGTAAGCCTGGTGATTTGCACTACCTCGATTGGTGGGTGGCAGTTTCTCACCTTTTTGGGTTGACAAGGGAATCCCTCCTTTTCCTCTGTGTGCTTGGCTTGCTCTTGCAGCCTCGCCTAGTCATACTCCGACGATAACCGGCATATCAGACGCAGCATGAATGAACTAGAATGATCGGCGCTTGGATATAAGCCGGGAACTCAGATATCACTCCGCTGCCTTCTTTAAGCGGATGGAGAGCGATCACAATCCCAGAGCGTCTTGCTCTCTAATATGACTGCTCATCCGGGGTCCACCATTCCTGCGCAAACTAGGCCTTCTCTCGTGGCCACGGGAGTGTTGGTTACTTCTCCGACCATTTGACAATAGCCGGCCGTGTCGATTTGAGGATGTCGGCCCTTTTGGTTTCGGAGCGTGGGGTCTACATCAAGCACACCATTGACAAAACTATGCTCCGTCTTGTCTAGGGAGCCTGGTCCTTCGACTCTGTTGGTCTAAGCGAGATGGGTACCAGCTACAGGGAGTGCCCAAGTTCTCTTCTTCGATTCCAAGGTTACCAACATATCTGGGCTGCCATCTCATCGAGCTGGCCAATATCCATTCCACTTTCACATTTCTCATAGTATGACTGGTGTCGCCCACCAACTCACAGTCATCTCGAGCTTCTAAGATCTGCTGCCCAGCAAGCCATGCAAAGATCAGTTCCGCCCTGCCCTTACGCTCAGAGCCTCCCCTGGATCCAACTATCCGAAAACGACGGATTTATTTTAGAGTGAGACCACTCCCGACTTAGTAGATGAAGCCACCAGTCACAGCCTTTTGTGTTACGCTTCCACAGCACTAGGTGAACCAATTAAACGCCAAAGAGCAATTAGACATTCTGTAGGTAAGTGTGCCTCACTTCGACGTCTCACTGGCCTTTTGAGTTGAAAACTGTTGCCGACCATAGGAACTCGGGCTACAGCCTCGGAAATTGTACCAGCATGACCGATCCAACATTTTTCAAGACCCTCTGGCTCTCCACAGCGGATCAGCAAGCAGTGTATGCCTCCACAGCAGCTTCGACAGGCTCTCCGCGAAACACCAACTCCAATTCGTGAGCTTCTATTACTCTACTGACCCATTAATCTTGGTTGAACAGGCCGACTGACCACATATCTCAAGTTTCAACTGTCGACGTAGTAAAGTAAGTCTCCTCAAGCCAGAAAATCAAACCAGTTTTGACTTGAGAACACGCTCTTCGCAGTGTCCTCCTTCACCTTCGCCAGCCTTTCATTGTCCCTACGTGGTGTTGTGCCGGCTGAATCTTTCAACAACCAGCCACTAAGGTAGGGAGTGGACAATATGATCAAGTATAAACGCTACTAGAGTGAGATCTAGTGAGTCTGTGTTTGTTCATGAAGTCCAACTCGCTTTACATTCTCGTACCAAGAAATACTGCCTGGGTGCTTTCCATTATACATCTTGTTCCTCCCTATCTTATGTAGGAAAGTCCCAAAATTTCGAGGTTCACCGTCCTGCCCTTCGTACTTTCCTCTCTCCCCAGCAAGCCCTATAAGAGAACCATTAATGTCGAAGCTTCCTGGGTTTGCGATCATCGACGACGTGGCCAACGGCTTCGATCTTGAAAAACAAGCAGTTGTTGCTCATCACCCAAAAAGGATGCCTCCGCAACCCCAAACTTAGTCAGTATATCCTGCGTCTCCATCTGCCATCCTCTGATCCAAGAACGTCCAGATAATATCCAGACAAGCCCATAATGCCTCTGGCCTTCCGCCTTCACGAATCCTCACGGCGGCTTCGAATCATCGACAACATTCTGACACCTACTACTCTTCGTCGTCCCAATCGTTGCCGGGTTCTATCTTTGGAAAATTGACTAGCTGAAGGAAGAACTAGGGCATTGGCTGACGCAACCACTCCTACTCTGCTGGTGTAGCCATTACACCGTTTTGGAGTTGGAGTGTGACCTCTGTCAGCACAATATTACTAGCGTATTTAAGATCGAAGCGACGAGAGGGAGAGAGAGGGGCGTGCATTGTATCACTTTGCCGCTAGTGTATTCGTCCACCTTTTACATAGCGGAATGGATGAGATTGTTGGGTTTTGAAATCGGGCAGAATTGGAACGGCATGGCACCAAAACTACCTAGTATGGACCTCTTAGGTAGTTTGGGTTAGACTTCCTTTGTTTGCATTCAAGTTTATGTCTATGGATAGGGAAGCAATTTTGCTCTTGGTAAATTAAGTAACACATCAATCACACCACAAACAATATACAATGTGTACTTTAAATTCATGTCAGGACCGAACTTTTTTTCTTCAGATTGAACTATGGTAGTATATCACCCTCACGCTGTCAAATAGATGCTAGCGATGCTTAGAAGTTCTCCTTGCAATAAACAATATAGTGAATGTAGTTCAGCGCCGTCGCTTCTCCTCGGCTTTGCCTTACCATACTTCACAGTCCGACTCGAAAGTCCGAAGAAGTGAATGCAAATTGCCAAAGACCTGCCGCGGCGCCAACGCTTTCGAAGTCAAATCACCCAAAAGAATGGAATGTACAGTCCCAAGAAGTTTTCAACGCAAGAAATACCGATCCCTCTACCCAATACCCATGTAGGTCACAGACATCTTGAATTCAACATGATCCGACCCTTATCGTTAAACGCGTTCAAACCCATCCCTATCGTAGTCAATTACCCATGGATCCATTGGTTAGTGTACATGCAATGCACCAGGCTGTCTTGAAACCGAGCACACTTCATTCAGGTCATCTCCTTGCGAATTGGCATCAGATATTTGTAAAGAAATCCTGGTTTGAAGAATCGAGGCCCATGTCCAAGGACCCATAGTCGAGGAACGTATCGAATTCGTTTCTGTCGGATTCGAGTTTCATTGGTAGCTGTGATGACTGTGACGCCGAGGGGAGACTACTGGCTGATAGATCAGAGAAATCAAAGGCTACCACGTCAGCAGCAGGTGAAGAACTCGAATGCGACAAGCTTGGTAGACTGTGTCCTGAATCTGGTAGGGATAATCCATTTACCATTCCCATGAGTGGCAGACCCTGGTCCATGACAGGAAGCTCTGGAAGCATTTGCGAGGAAGTGCTGTTTTGGAAGCCTGCAAGTTCTCCTAGTTCTGCAGGTGTAAGCTCCCGGTAAGTTGGGCTAGGTTTGTTCCCTGTTGAGTATCCTGGACTTGCTGGCGGAGTAAAGGAGAAGTTGTCGGGGGGGAAGCTCATCATTGGATCCAGAGTTCCATCATGAGGTGCAACAGCAAACAACGGCATGCTCTCGTACGGCGAGGTCCCTCTGATGCTTAAGCTCTCAAAGTTCTCAGTGGGTGGTGATCCCCAACTGGACATCGAGCAGCTGGAAGCTGAGGAGGTATAGTTGTCCTGCAAGTCGGCCAACTTTTGACGTGTTCGGCCTGCTTTATCGAGGCGATCCTCCATTTCCGGCCGCTGCTTCCTTGGTCTTCCCCTTTTAATTACTTTCTTGACGACACCATCGAAAGCTCCGATACACATTCCGCGTTGTCGGTGCCTGGTCAAAGCATCATGGCGTGCGAAAGAGTTTCCACACAGACATGGATATGGCTTTGTGCCAGTGTGGATTTTGGCGTGGCGTTTGAGATCATGTCCACGGACGAAACACTTCTTACAATGATCGCAACGAAACTGTCGATCACCAAGGTGAGTTTGTACATGTGACTTGATGTTTTCCTTTCGGCCGAATTTCTTGTTGCAGCCTTCGAACTTGCAAATCCATTTATTGTCCACGGGGTCTGGTCCTTCAATGAATTGAGCAATATCGTCCAATGTGACATTGGTCTCTTCGATTGACGCTTCGACACCGGGCTCGAGGTTGAGATCTGAGATCGACATACGGCGAGGGGATAGGGCCAGTCTCGTAGGTGAACTACTCCCAGATTTGACCTGATGAGAGGTTAAAACAGGAGCTGGCTTGGTGTTCAAACTTGGTACAGGCGCCGGGCTGTTGTCAGTTGAGAAGTCAAGAGCGTCATTAGACACATTCTGGTCAATCTTAACTTTGGCTGGCTCTAGATGCTGTTGTTCTGGCGGAGTCTGACGTCTTCCACGAGGCTCGGGAATAGGCATCTCGGCCATCTCAAAGGATGGACCTGTAGGGGTGGCCAAGAAGTCTTGTCTGTATTCATCATGTTCAATGATGCCTTGCAGTGACCTACCCCTGGACATGGGGACTGGGTAGGGTGATTGTAATCCAGGTGAGGGCTGTTGAGATCTGGAATACTGGAGATGTGAATTATGATGGCTGAAAGGTGGGGTAAGAGGGAATTGTGCTGTTTGAGAGTTAGTTGAACGGTACCTGCTTAGAAAAATAAAGCGTGGTGTCCTTCTTACCAGTCTGAATTTGGTTTGAAGGTGTATGAGGTCGCAATTGTGTCTGAACCCGCAGATCTGGTTGCGACATCCTCCTGTTATCAAAAGAAATGCCAGTTCTTGGGTGTACCTGTACACCGCGATTGTCTTGGAAATATTGTTGGCTGTTCTCATCCATGACTCCCATGGCCTGCAGACTGGACACTGGCATGTTCATCTCTGAAAGATACTGTTGTGCCTGTGAAAAATCTATGCCCTGGGAATTTTGTTGCATGATTTCATTCATAGTCATGTTCTCATACCCTGTCCCTTGCAAGGACTCTGGCATTGATCCGAAGATGCCACAAGCTGGAGAGATTGGCATTTCCATGTTCATGTTTATATTCATTTGATTTTGTTGGTTTTGGTGGTGTTGTTGGTGGTGCTGGCCCGGTCGTGGTATTCTTTGCTGCTGCGCTTCTCGCAAAATTTGTTGTCCGTGGAGTTGTACTATGTCAGTTATACTTACTGTGCTGCCGTGGTGTTGCTTCCGTATTGGGCTTCGTTGTTGGTCGAACGATTGCCCACGTCGGTGGAGGTTCTGGCGTTGTTGCGGCATGGCTGTATTCACCCTCATGGCTTCAAAGGATGCAACCGGTGTCGAGTTTTGTCTCCGGTGCATCCCTTGTCGTGGCTGAAGAGATGGGGGTGGGTTGGACATCATCTTAGGCGAGATGAGTTCGAAAATGGTTCTTGTCGAAGGATATGTCGTTGTCGTGTGGTTGAATTTTGGCCTTCCTTGTTCGAGACTGAAAATTGTACATGGTTAGTTCTCATGGCCCCCAGGTTCTCGAGCTTTTGAATAGAACTAACCTCACGCAGCGCTATATGCTGCGGACCGGGCAGCGGTCGTTGCTGTTACAGCTTCACCAGTCGCAGCAGGATGTGCTGTCGACTATCTTGATATGAGAAGGGGCCCTCTCAGGGCAGTAAAGTAGTTGTTCAGGACTGGCTCCTAAGAGGCTTCTCGATTGACTTGAATGTAGTTTCTTGTGTCTTTGGACTAAGTCTGAGTAGTGTTGGGTAGTGGGTGGTTTAGAGGGATGGAGGAGGAGAATGGGGTGTGGGAGTCGTGTAGAAGCTATCAAGTAATTGCATGGACGTCACCGAGGAACATGGCTGTCTGAGGGACAGGATCCCTGCCGCGTCAACATTGGCCGTCGTCCGAGGCAACCGCGCAACTACGGAAACTGGCAGGGGTTGCAGCCATGATCCCCACCTAAAGATCAGGTGTTCTCTGATTAGATAAGATGGAAGATTGTAGTGCCAAGACTTTCTGGCCACACCAACAATTCTCTTTCTCAAAGATTCCGCCCGCCGCGTCTTTCTGGTTCTTCTTTTCTTATCAAACCGCTTCTGCATAGAAGATTGAGGAAGACACATTTTGTCGAGGTGAGTCTTTTCCATCAAGCTTACACTTACCCCTCTCAGTATCCTCACACTCGCCTTCGACGCTCAGAAGCTCTTGTGCGAAACCTTCAAGAGTAATGAACTGACCTGTCGCTTTCTTGCCAGATCTTCATCATGCAGATCTTCGTCAAGACCCTCACGGGCAAGACTATCACCCTTGAGGTGGAGTCTTCCGATACCATTGACAATGTCAAGTCCAAAATTCAAGGTATGTTGGATCTAGGAAACGACAAAGACTACCACAGACCTAACCATCACTTTCAGACAAGGAAGGCATCCCACCCGACCAACAGCGATTGATTTTCGCCGGCAAGCAACTCGAGGATGGCCGTACCCTTTCCGACTATAACATCCAGAAGGAGTCAACTCTTCACCTTGTCCTCCGTCTGCGTGGTGGAGCCAAGAAGCGCAAAAAGAAGGTGTACACCACCCCCAAGAAGATCAAGCACAAGCGCAAAAAGACCAAGTTGGCTGTTCTCAAGTACTACAAGGTTGACGGTGATGGCAAGATTGAGCGTCTGCGACGTGAATGCCCTACTAAGGAGTGCGGTGCCGGCGTTTTCATGGCTGCCATGCATAACCGTCAATACTGTGGTCGTTGCCACTTGACCTACGTCTTCGATGATTCCAAATAAGTTTGCAGCAGCTATAACGAGCCAAGCAAGTCGCTGGTGTTGAAGGATTAGATGAGATGTGGACTGTTGCCAACACGATGATTTGACAATGTGGCTGGGTCCCAGCCAACTGCAACAAAGCTATTCCCATATCTGGATCCGGACCTCAAATAGTACCTACCTTGGTAGATACAATGTCAGCAAGGAGTGATCAATGCCTGTTGCTTTCTTGATGTTCTATATGTAATATTGGTGATCTTCAATAAGTCCAGTTCGTATCTTCTCCACAAAGAATGGCTTCGACAAATGCTATGGTCATTTACAATCATACTCCGAGCAGTACTAAAGTACTATGTACGTAGATAGATCACCCTAATTAGTACTGTTCGGCTAAAGCGCCTTATCGATAACGCGCCGAGGATAGCCCGTTTCAATTGTTTACGCCTCCTCCACATAGTGACTACCCTGGTGTGCTCATGTGCAAATATCAACCTGCGGCTCTTTCCCCTCCACCTTTTCTCAGAGTCACCGCTCAAACAATCGCGCGTCATGGACGTCGAAGCAGACGTGCAGTCCAACTCAATCAACTCTCACCACCGCAAGATCGAACTGCAATCACCACTTGACCTCGCATTTCTCCAATCCAACCTCGCCAACTCGGCACGGCAGAAACTCGACCTCCATTTCCCTCCTTCGGCATACAACGACAGCCAAACTGTGTCCGCGCAGCCCGCGACAGTCATTTCCCTTGATGGCGTTAAGCCGCCCGAACCGGCAACCGCCGTGGAAACTGACGCGTCAGAGGCTGCGAACAATGCCGAAGTCGAGCAAGATCCGCTGCGAGCCCGTGTACGAGAGTTAGTTGACGCGTTCATGGCCCGAATGTGGGAGGCGGCGGTGAAGAATATTTCTGTGAATGGCATGGACGTGATAATACCGACATCTGCTGGGAGAGCGCCTGAAGTGAAGACGACCGAGTCTACGGAGCCCCGGGAGGAGACTGAGGGTATTGATTTTACCTACGAAGCGTACGACAGTCAACTACAGTCCAAAGTCGCAGGTCTCTACGGCGAGCTCGAGGCGTTGACTGCGCAAGTCAGCCGGCTTCGGCGAACTGCGCCAAAGGAGGGCTCAGACGCGTTCCAGGGAGCATTGGCCTCGGACATGGAGAAGGATGATGCGGAATTCGAAGCACAGATGGCTCAAATCCGTGAGAGGGCAGCAGCAGCAGCGAACAATAACATGCTGAGTCTGAAACCACCAAGGGAAGGCTGGTACGACGACATCAAGGCAATGTATGAACGTGGCACGAATGGATTGGCTGGTCTTGCAGGCCTGGGCACAGCTACCTCAAGTGACTCTGCCACCGGAGCCCCCGTACATCAGGGCGCCAGTCTTACGGAGACTGTGGGTAAAGTCCAACGTGCGCGAACCGTGGCTATGGAATTCGAGTGAGTAGTGTCATTAAGCCTGTGAAGACCTGATCTTGCACAATCATCTATCCTAAAATGCTGCCGCCCGCAGATATTGGGACGCAGGGAACCGCCTATTCAGCATGCAATCTGCCTTTGTGCTTGAATACATCCAATTGGTAGCTCACCGCCTCCTCCAAAAGCAATTCTGTCCTGGTCAACCACTCATCGCAGTTCAAGGCGTCGTTAGAACGCTAACCCCTGCTGTCGGAATTTCCCTCCAAGCACACAGAGTCGCTAGAAATCCACGTCATAAAACCAGAGCCACGCCACGACAAACAAACCGCCGTCGAAGGCAGGAGCACATGCTGCGATACCTGTTGGCTTTTGGCCAATTCCCATGTCCTACTAGTGTTGGGGGAATTTGGGCGAAACTAGACCCACAAGTCTCTCCAAGCCACCAGTGGATATCTCCTCCGCCCGCGCACCCAAAGGGGGAGTGCAAAGCGTCCAGTCATGAAACCAAGAAGGTTCAAAGTAGAGAACGGACAGGCACTGCGCAGGATCACATTTCAAAGTGGCAGTGGAGGGAGGGAGGGTGCTGGAAAAAGCATAGAGGTTGCGAGGTGGGTTATGCATGCCCAAACTAGGATACACAATGTCATGGTGCAGGGAGATAGAGAGAGAAAACATTTCCACTTGAGAGAGGGTCCAGCCTGTGGGAGACTTGGAAAGGCGCCCGTGCGTTCATAGATATGCACTCAATCGCATTTCTCAAAGCCATTCATTTCTTAAGGCGTTGTCTTATATGGCACGTTCATTTTCATTTATTCTAAAGTAAACTGAAGATCGATAGCTGGCGCATGTGCATTTACAGACATACGCATCCTATGTGTCGCCGTGACATTTTCTTCTCACTTCTTCTGGGCCTCAAAACAATACTTAAATTGTTGCCTTTGCTCTTGCGATACAACTATTCAGGGGGTGGAGAGGGGGAATATGGAGCACCAAAATGTATCCATCTAGCTCAACATATAGTTATTCCCTGCAAACGCTCGGAAAGACTCGATTGAAAGAAGTGAACAACGAGTACTGGTGGCCCTCGATCAATGTTTTTGTCGCAAACAAACAAACCAAAACAGGGGGCTGCTTTGGGAAATGTCGGGGCGAGTCTAATCCGAATATCCCGGTTCGGCACAGTAAGCGTCCACGAGGCCTTTGTACCCATGTGTAACTCCAGGCCCTTACTGAGTCTCGACTGGTGCTTTGGACCCAGTCTCACCCTCTGCCGGTGCTTGTGCGGGAGCAGCATCCTTCTTTTGCTCGACCGGATCCTGAGCTTCATCGGTAGGGCCAGGTTTGGCTGCCTCCTCTGCTTTCTGCTCAGATGCCGCTTCTTCTCTTTGCCATTTCGGGGGCTTGGCCCACTGAGGATCATGCCAGGGGCCATCGTCGCTGTACTCGCAGCCACCTTCGCACTCACAGGTGCCACCGAATTGGGTGGGGAGGTTCTCCGCTGGAATCTGATTTAGGAGTTCGGTTTGGTAACCCGATCCGAGGACGTGAATCTTGGCGACGGTAACAGGATCGAGGAAACCCTTGATAAAACTAAAAACGCTGCTGAATCCCCAAGGCGCATTGATGATGTACAACTTGCCCAATCGTTCTGGGTAGTAGTCTTGTGAGATGGCGCTGACTGATTTTAGGTAACCGTAGACGGAAGAGATCTTGCCCACACCGACGCCTTTCATGTCCATAATAGTACAAGAGGTTTCGAGCAACTTTCCTGATTTGCGGGAACAAGCGGGCAGTCGTGGGTCGGCCATCTTCTCGTACTCAACCACCAAGTTTTGGACCATTCGGTCTGAAGTGGTGATTTTATACATGGCGGTCAGGTCAATCTTTCCATACTGCTCAATGTAGACAGGTCGGCCATCCTAAGGATCGTACTGGTCAACGTTTTTCCAGTGCAATGCGAAGCGCAAGCAGGGACATACCTTGTCTGTTTTATGATAGTATTGTGGGTAATACTGAAAAACCTGGGGTTTTTCTTTGTACTCAAAGTTGCGAACAAGGTCATCGACACCGAATTCCTTGCGCCATTTCTCGTTGTTGAGGAACCTATGGATGACATATTAGGGGCCAGAACGGTGAAGGAGGAATCGGCCAAATGTACATTTGTTTGCTCAGCTCAACATTGAACTTCCTTGCTCTTAGAAATCGCAGGAGAGTCAGGGTGTCCAGACCCGAGGTACAGCCTGCCTGTTCTAGCATGGCACGTAACTGGAAAACTTGTGCATCCTGTTCTGGGGTTGTATGGCCAGGATGACCCGGCTGGTTTCCGGGAGCGACAGTAGGAAACTCGTAGTGGTCATATTTCGGATCAAGCTCGATCTGAGATTTCTCCTGGGTCAATTCTTTCGAGTCCCCAGACATAATAGGCGAGGTGGTGGTTTGGATGGAAGAGAAGGGGGGGCGGTAAACGGTGACCAGGACAAAACGCGGCGAGGAGGGCAAAGCGGAGTGAACGAACAGAAGCAATTAGCAAATGATACTGATGAGGTGGCTAGGAATTGCTTGGAAATAGAGAAGAAGCAGACAGCTCAAAGGATGAAATGGTGGTCGAGGCGGCCGCAGTTGATTGAGGGTCGGGGGGGGATGTGAGATAATTTGGACTTTGATTTAGTAGGGATAGTAAGTACGAGGGCCTGGTAGCCTCTAGGCACTTAGTCAATACAACTAGTGGGTTTAGCACTTAGAATTCATCCTCAACACAATTCGTCTACTCCGTAGTGTTCTTTGCATGGGCAGGAGCCAGAGCTCTAACGGGAGCACTAGAGCAACTAGGACAATGCTATGATCGCAGAGCTCTCTACTCGTACTACTGTTCGTAAGCCCCGCGACGGTTCTAATTAGGTAATCTAGGTAATCCGTTCAGGTTGTTGCCAGGGCAAATGTTGATTCGTCTGGAATGACGCACTTGGATTCTAAAGCCTAGACGTGATAATTATTATTTGTTCTGACGCATATTGGGTGGCTTGGCATACTAAATAAACTTGTGTTGTCACGTGATACAGGTGAACCGATTCTTGTTTGGCAGTGCTGGTAATAATAATCAGTGACTCACTACTTACACAGTTCCAAGGGCTGAGCCTCAGGGACCACCAATAACTCCGTTTGCTTCCACTGACAGCCTCGTACAGGCCAATTTTCCTAATCACAATTCAATCAAACCTGCCGGGTTACTCACTAACGATCCTGCCGGCTTCAATCAACCATGCAAAGGAACCTAAATCAACCATTAGAAACGGATCAACTTTCCCAAACCTGAAACTGCTTCGTCCTCAACATGGCACCAAAAAATCAAAAATCTGCTGGCGCAAAGGGTCGGGCGGCAGAAGACTCCAAGGAAGATCCTCTTTCAGCAGTTGTCATTGCCGACAGCTTTGAGCCCAGATTCCGCCCTTTTACTCTCGAGCAACCCCGCTGTCTGCTCCCACTAGCCAACACGCCTCTGATCGAGTACACCTTGGAGTACCTGGCTAGCACTGGTGTTCAGATTGTCTACATTTACGGCGGGCCCCATATTGACCAGCTAGAAACGTATATAAATGCATCGCGATGGAAGGCCTCTACATCTCCATTTACGGATCTGGTCTTTCTCAGGTGTGTCGCTACATGTGTTGGGGACGTCATGCGTGATCTCGATCAGAAGCACTTGATGTCCGGAGATTTTATCGTGGTTGGAGGCGATATTGTCTCAAACTTTCCCCTTGAGAAAGCACTAGCACAGCATAAAAGCCGTAGGGAAAAAGACAAAAACGCCATCATGACTATGGTGCTCAGGGAGTCAGAACCCGGTGTACATGAATATAGCGACGGCGTGGTCTCTACTTTTGTGCTAGATCCCACCAAAAACAGGTGCCTGCACTACGAAGAATCCTCTCCTGGTACCCAATTCACCGCTCAGATTGACCCGGAAATTCTCAAGACACCAGAGCTCGAAGTGAGACAAGATCTTGTTGACTGTCGCATTGATATCTGCACCCCCGACGTGCTCAGCTTGTGGTCTGATAATTTTGACAATCAGTCTCCCCGCAAGGACTTCCTGTTTGGTGTCTTGAAGGACTGGGAACTTAACGGGAAAACCATCCATACATACATAGTCAAGGATCACTATGCATCCCGCGTTGCTGATTTCTGGGCCTACAATACTATCTCGCAAGACTTTCAGCAAGACATTGTTAGCGCAATTGCAACCGAGAACAATGTCTTTGGAGATACCCATTACCAACGAATGACCGCTGGATCGATCAGGGACCAGACGGTAATTATACAACGACCAGTAACGACGGACAGAAGGTCTATCATTGGTCCTGGGACGAGCCTGGGACGAGGGTGCTCTGTAAAACAGAGTGTCGTGGGCCAACGCTGTCATGTTGGGAAAGACACGCAATTGGATTCGACCTACGTATGGGACGATGTTACGATTGGCAACAACGTCAAGATCTCTCGATCAATTGTGGGCAACGAAGTTTTCATTGGCGATGACTGTGTCATCGAAGATGGAGCACTGATCTCATTCGGCGTAAAAATTGCACCCGGCACTACTGTTCCCGCAGGATCGAGGGTTTGCAAGGGACAGAGAGGCCCAGACGGAGAACCACGAAGTGATGCGCTTGTGGGTGGCGAAGCCGGCGAAGGTCATGTGTATGTGGAGAACGAAGACGACTATTTCGGATCTGGAGGATCTCGGCTGGTATTTTACAAACTTGGTTATGCCGAATCGATCTCCAGCCTTGGGTCTGATATATCTGAAGATGAGGTATCTTCATTTGAGGGTTCAAGAAGCCACAGCTTTGCTACTTCGATATCAGACGACGATCTAGGAGATCGTTTCCAACATGACACGGTTGCCATTCTTGTTCAGCGGATGAAAGAAGGCCAAAAGGCGGACGACATGCTCAGTGAACTTATGGGACTGCGTTTTGGCGGTGGAGCAGATGAGACTCAAGTTCGTCGTGCAGTGGCAATTGCTTTAATGAAGCACATTCACCTATGCATAGAAGAAAGCCTGACACCCGCAGAAGCCACGAGGAAAACACTCCAGGCATACAACACTCTGATTCGGCGAAAAGGAACAGAACAAGCTACCCACGAACAAGTGCTGTTCTTGCTAGATGCCCAAAAGGACCTTACACGGCGCAAAGAGGGTGGCAAGATTTTGCTGTTTGTCGTCAAAGATCTTTACGACCTTGAGGTTTTTGGGGAAGAAGCGTTTGTGGATTGGTGGGCAGATGAAAGGTCTAGCAGCGACGCGGAGATGAGTGCAGTCCGGCAGCAAAGCTCTCAATTCATCGAATGGCTCAAGAACGCTGAGAGCGAGAGTGAGAGCGAAAGCGAGGAAGATGATGACGAGGATGAGGATGACGAAGACGAGTGAATACCCCGATGAGCTGGACTTGCGTCCTCAGCACAATGATACACAAAGCTCAGCGGTGTGTGTTCGAACTTGGCCAATATTGTCAGGCAACCCTCCATCACCTCTTACCATGCCTGTGTGTCTACCGCACAAGGCTGAAACGGACTATGAAATCACGTGTGAATTAGTAGGTTATGTAGTCACTATGCACAGATAGCCTCACGCCTGGCGTCCGCCTGCCTTATCAATCTTCTATTTGCCGACCTAGGCGGTGGGCACTTCACACTTGGAAAGTCAAGAGTCTGCACTGCACTGGCACCGTAGTGAGTAACACTTCATCACTTTGAGGCCCTGTCAAGACCGTAGTCGGTTGTAGGCCCCTGAAGGCAACCGCCACCTACGAAGTTGGTGTAGGGAGCAAACCTTTAACTAGTTAGTGCCTACTCTATGCCAACTTCCCCTCTCCATCATCTTCCATCTGCAATTATCGAGTCCTTCATCCTGCACCACTCGTCTCGTGGGCCTTTCATCTTCGTGCACCTTTTGTATTTCAAATCAGACCCTGGTCTGCATCTCCTTCCCAACATTCATTCATTCATTGATTAATCCCATCCTTCACTCCACCGTTGAATTGGATGACAACGAACCGTTTCACAGTCGATCAAGACTCCAGAGTCACTCCCTCACCCCCGCTAGCAGTCTGTTGTCTCGCCTGGAGACACAGCTGCTTCTCTCAAAGCCACCACGCCACCTCAAGTGAAGAAAAGAAAGGCTGAGGAGTGCGTCGCAGACGCGTTGAATTCCTATTCTTCTAAATCTCGAAAAACTTCGGTTCCTCAGGTGCAGGCTCCAACCACTCCCATTACTGAACACGGTTCGCCGTCCCTGCAGGCTATGGATTCTGAAGACGAGTTCATGTCAGATCCTCCCAGTGGAGACGAATTAGACTTTGACGAAGGAACACAAGACAGTGAAATTGGAAGCCTGGGAGGAGGTACGTTCTCATCTAGTTGCACTTGACGAGACCAATTACTAATAAGCGTCAGACTTTGACCAAGATCAAGATGGAAGTTTCGGATATGAGAAAGACATCCTCACGAACCCGCAGAAGCCTTACGAAGTCGAATTCAAAGTCCTAAGCCCCGAAGACATACAAATCCAACAGAACCGTCAGGTTGACGAGGTGTCTGCTATCATTGAATTACCAGCAGAACAGGCGGCTATATTACTACGGTTCATGCGTTGGAACAAAGAGAGACTCATCGAGTCGTACATGGATAATCAGGATGAAATTCTTGAATCGGCAGGCCTGGGATCGACCTTCGCTGCAACACCCAAGACACAAACGGTGAAAGGCTTTACTTGCGAAATATGTTATGAGGATGGCCCATCGCTGGAGACGTATGCCATGAAATGTGGTCACCGATTTTGTGTAGATTGCTACACCCATTATCTCGCTCAGAAAGTCAAGGAGGAGGGTGAGGCAGCACGAATAGAGTGTCCTTTCGACGGATGCCACCGCATAGTTGACTCGAAATCCCTCAAACTCTTGGTGGACCAGAGCGTGCAAGATCGATATGAAGTCCTTCTTAACCGTACATACGTGGATGACAAGGACAACTTGAAGTGGTGCCCAGCACCCGAATGCGAATATGCGATAGATTGTCCGGTCAAGAAACGAGATCTCGGCCGCATTGTGCCCACCGTGCGGTGCACCAATGATCATGGTTTTTGCTTTGGATGCACACTGTCTGATCATCGGCCGGCACCATGTTCGCTAGTCAAGAAGTGGCTGAAGAAATGCGAGGACGACAGTGAGACGTCGAATTGGATATCAGCCAACACCAAGGAATGCCCCAAGTGTAACTCGACCATCGAGAAGAACGGAGGGTGCAACCACATGACGTGCCGCAAGTGTAAGCACGAATTCTGCTGGATGTGCATGGGCCCCTGGTCGGAACATGGAACCAGCTGGTACAATTGCAATCGGTTTGAAGAGAAGTCCGGTTCTGATGCCAGGGATGCACAAGCACGATCACGACACTCGTTGGAACGTTACCTCCATTACTACAACCGCTATGCAAATCACGAGCAATCAGCCAAGCTGGACAAGGACCTCTGGCTGAAGACCGAAAAGAAGATGACAAGCCTTCAATCGCAGTCGAATATGTCATGGATTGAAGTTCAGTTCCTTGATACGGCATCGAAAGCCCTTCAGGCCTGCCGACAGACCCTCAAATGGACATATGCATTTGCATTTTACCTGGCAGAAAACAACATGACGAAAATATTTGAGGACAATCAGAAAGATCTGGAGATGGCGGTTGAGAACCTCAGTGAGATGTTTGAAAAGCCGGTGAACGAGCTGGAAGGCTACAAGGTCGAAATTCTTGACAAGACGACTTACTGCAATCGACGCAGGGAGATTGTGTTGAGTGACACGGCAGAAAACCTCAAGAAAGGTATGTGCACCTAGTCGCGCGAACACTGGATGTGTGCTAACTTTCGTACTGCGTAGACCAGTGGGATTTCATTGTAGATTTATGATGGCCCCAGCAGATCACGGGGTACTATGGACAGTTCGACACGACATTCGTTTCATGATATATGATGTTCAGAGCGAGGCGTTTGTATTCGAGGGGCATGGCTGGCTAGCAAGGCGCAGACCATTGTTAGCAGACACAGAGGCAGGTCAGGTTCTTCCTTCCGGGCAGCACGACAGATCATGAAATGGCTTGGTCAAGATCCAGAGGCGTATTGTAGGCGTGAACAGAATTGCTGGAGAAGTTCCGGGATACAGATTTCTGCGTTTACCAGACGTAGCTCAGGTGGTCCATGGAAATCCATGCTACCTAAATCATTTGCTCATTCATACGGATCGATCGGTGACTGTCCTAAGACACCTGGGCATGTCAGCCAATAAAGTGTTCCACACTTGTCACTCTGAAGCTTGCAAGGCCGCCAGAAGCAAGCATCGATGATGTACAGTACTACGTAATTAGTTTGAACCCGCACCCCACTTTTACAATTCTCAAATCATGCACCAGGAACTTGTTTTTTGGACTGCAAAGCCAAATACAGGCCAAATTTGTATTGAAGTAATGC
>Ga0105239_10004022_pt1 | contig 17801 bp, 17 predicted proteins | sample KBSC44metaG_FD_92761 | JGI IMG/M metagenome (GOLD analysis project Ga0105239, IMG submission 92761) | Corn rhizosphere microbial communities from Kellogg Biological Station, Michigan, USA - KBS C4-4 metaG | ecosystem: Host-associated > Plants > Roots > Rhizosphere > Soil | place: Michigan, USA...
AACGTCCTGAGCGCGGTCTGCGCGGTGCTGCTCCTGCTCGTGCTGGCGGCCTGGATCCGCAGTTACGTCCGCTACGACGGCCTCCTCCACTTCAGCGAGGGGGAGTCGTCGATGGCCACCGCCTCGGGCAACGGCCGAACCGAGGAGGCCGAGATCGCCGGCCGCAGCACCGGCTTCATCTCCTACAAGGGCCGCCTCACCTACGTCTCGATCGCCAACCCCCTGCGCCCCGCAGAATGGGAAAGCTGGACCGCGCCGGTGGACGCCCTACCCACCAGCGGCCCGATGATGCTCACCTGGGACGTGCGGAACCAAAGCGGATTGTCCGGCGGATCGGCCAAGACCCTGCACGAGCTGCGCGACCCCATGATGGGTATCTCCTGGCGCCTGCCGTACCGCTTCTTCACCCTCCCCTACTGGCTGCCGTTCGCCCTGCTGCTGATCATGCCGTACCGCTGGTACGCCCAACGACGACAACCCCCCAAAAACCCAACAGGCACGTGACTCCCGATTTGAAATCTGAGATTTGAGATTTGAAATCCGAAGTCTCTTAAAACACTACTAACAAGAGGGCCCCCATGAAATACGAGCGCTTCGAGGACCTGCCCGTCTGGAAAGCCGCCATCGATTTCGCCCTGCGCGTCTTCGCCCTCACGTCCGACCGCGCCTTCAACGGGGCCGGCGACCTGCGCGACCAACTGCAACGTTCCAGCCTGTCGATCAGCCAAAACGTGGCCGAAGGATTCGAACGGGGCAGCACCAACGAGCTCCTCTACTACCTACGTCGCGCGCGGCTCCGCCGGCGAAAGCCGATCCGCCCTGCGCTTTTGCGACCGGTACCCCCCGATGGCCCATCTTAAGCCCGAGATCGCCGCCCTCATCGACCTCGCCCTCAGCATCTCCCGCCAGTCACGCGGCTGGGCGGACAGTCTCCAGAATTCGGACATCAAGGGCCAGCGGCATTTGAATGACCAGTCGCGGCAGGAATACACGCAGAAGCGAAGGACCGAACAGTTTCTCGAGACGCTGGAACGAATTAAGCGGAAAGGCAACGCCGCACCGTGGGACGATTCCGAGATTTGAAATTTGAAATCTGAGATCTCAAATCTCAAATTTCAAATTTGAAATCTCGGATTTCAGATGTTCTACGATTTCAGGATCATCCAGATCCCCACAGCCGGCAGGATTGCCCCGGCCGAGCGGGAGATCCACGGGGAGGGGACGAGCTTTTCGAGCAGCACGAAGAGGGTGATCGCGGCGACCCACACCAGGTTCATCACGCCCACGACGAACAGCAGCACCATCAGCAGCCAGCAGCAGCCGAGGCAGTGGAGTCCGTGCCCGAACCCCATGCGGCAGGCGCCGGCGGCGCCCTCGCGCCAGTGGGTGATGAAGAGGCCGAGCGGGGAGCGGCAGTGGCGCAGACAGGTGGATTTAATCGGCAGCCACTGGAACAGGCCGGCGGCGATGAGGAGGCCGCCGCCCAGGTAGGGACTCCGTGAGACCATGGCGGGGGAGAGGAGGGCGGCGCGGTGGAGGCCGGCCTGAACGAGCGTGACGACGAGGCTGAAGAGCATCCAGACCAGGAGGTAGCCCGCGAGAAAGGCGGCGGTGGGGACGAAGGGGCGATCGGCGGCGCGGCGCTGGCGGTTCAGGCCCGCGAAGAGCATGACCGCCGGCGCCACGCTGGGCGTCATCATGCCGACCATCATGATCGTCCACATGACGAAGACGAGCGCGAGTTCCCGCGCGCTCCAGGCGTGCGCGAGGGGCATGCACATCTCGCAAATCCCGGCGGTCATGCGACGGGCGTCGTAGACGAGGTACGCCCAGGCGAGCGCGGTAAGCAGCGCGAGGGCGGCGAGGACGATGGCGCGGTCGCGCTGATCGAGGGGGGATGGCGTGGTCGGTTGCGCCATTGCATTGGGAATCACGGGCGGGACGCCCCTGCCACCTCAGTTGTGGTATTGAACCTTCGAGACGAACCCGGCCTTGTTGGGATAGGAGTAGTTCAGTTCGCCGTAGTTGACGCGGCATTCCCTGCCGGCGACGACGTCGGCGGACTTGAACATGAAGCCGGTCTCGTGCTCGACGCGGAGGCGCTCGGGCTGGCCGTTGACCGGGTTCTTGATCGGCTCGAGGGCGATGACGATCTGGTCGCCGAGGCTGGCGCTGCTGCGAGGCCCGTTGGCGCTGAACGTGGCCGGTGCGTAGGCGGGCGGGAGGGTTTTGGCGAAGGTCATGCGGATGATTTCGAACGGCATGCCACCCGCCTCGCCGCTCGCGATCCGGTTGAGCGCGTCGCGCTGCTCCGGACTGGCGGCGGCGTCGATGACCCAGCCGCCGGTGCCACCGCCGAGGTGGAGCGCGCCAGGCCACCTCGCCGCGAAGCCGAAGGTCAGGCCGTCGAGTTTCACGCCGCCGTAGTGGCCGGTGTTGATGCGCCAGACGCCGACACCCTCGCATTTGCCGTGGGAGGGTGGCGCTTCGAACTCACAGGGGCACCCGTATTCGCAGTTGCAGGCCTGGAGGAAGTCGGCGTCGATGGACCATGGGGTTGCCGCGGGCATATCGTGCCTTTCGCAAGAGGAAGGCACGAGCGTAATCGGGCGCGGGCGGTAATGAAATCGAAATCCGCCTGCCGCGCGGTGCTTCGGGTTAGATCTGCGAGCCGGCGAGCGCCATCGGATTGCGGGGAAAAGTGGTTCCCCTTCGCGCGAAACCCAGGATCACATCGGTTCGCTCTTCACCGTCTCGTCATAGATCTTCAGGAGCTTGGACTTGTCGAAGATCATTTCCTGGCGCGTCAGGCCGACGATGTCGTAGGCGCTGGTGAGCTCGATGGCGTCGCAGGGGCAGGCCTCTTCGCACATGCCGCAATAGATGCAGCGGAGCTCGTCGATGTCGAATTTCTGAGGGTACTTTTCCCGGTCGTCCCACGGGGACGGCGCGGCCTCGATGTGGATGCATCGGGCGGGGCAGGCGGTGGAGCACATGAAGCAGGCGACGCAGCGGGGGCGGCCTTCCTCGTCCTTGTTCAGGCGGTGCACGCCGCGGTAGGTCTGCAGGAGCATGCCGCCGTCTTCGGGCTTCATGTCTTCGCGTCGTTCTTCGGGGTACTGCACGACGCGATCCTTCCCGCCCAGCACGGTGAGCATGTGCTTCATGGTCGTGCCCAGGCCCTTGAGCACCTGCGGCAGGTAGAACTGGTCGCCCAGCGACAGGCGGGGTTCTTCGAGGTGGAGGATGTCGGAGTCTTTCATGGCGGGAGGGTTCAGGGGTTAGGGTTCACGGTTCGGGAGGAGCACCTCGCATGTACATGCGTGTTACGAGGAGGAGAGCGCCGGAGAGATCGGAGTCGTGTCGACCGCGCCCGGCGCGCCGGTCGGAGTCGGGCTGAATCTCGACCCGGCGATGCGCATGCGGCGGTTGGTGTCCGGGGCGGCGGGGAGCACGCGGCTGGCGATCATGACGACGGCGAGGAGGATGACGTTGGAGATGAAGAAGATCGCCGCCAGCCCGCCGTCGATCCGCTGGTACTTCTTGAAATCGTCACTCATCGGGCCGGCGACGAAGAGGACGATGGCGGTCATCAGCAGCGTCAGCAGCGCGATCGGGATCAGGGCGCGCCAGGCGAGGTGCATGAGCTGGTCGAAGCGGAAGCGCGGCAGACTCCAGCGAACCCACATAAAGATAAAGATGATCGCCAGGGTTTTGGCGAAGATCACCACCGACCGCAGGATGCAGACGGTCAGGCTGGTGGTGACCGAGGGGTTGTTGGGATCGACGTTGCCGCTCAGACCTGGGAAGTGCCACCCGCCGAAGAAGAGGGCGACGCAGACCACGCTGGTGGTGATCATGCCGGCGTACTCGGCGAGGAAGAAGAGGGCGAACCGCATGGCGGAGTACTCGGTGTGGTACCCGCCGACCAGTTCCTGCTCGGCCTCGGCGAGGTCGAACGGGGCGCGGTTGGCCTCGGCGTGGATGCAGATCAGGAACATGAAGAACGCGATCGGCTGGGTGAAGATGTTCCAGGCGGGGATGAACCCGAGCCAGTAATGGGCCTGGCGGTCGACGATGGTGGTGAGGTCGAGCGTGCCGTACAGGACGACGATGGCGAGGATCGACAGGCCCAGCGGGATCTCGTAGGAGATCATCTGCGCGGTGGCGCGGAGTGCGCCGAGGAACGCGTACTTGTTATTGGACGACCAGCCGCCCAGCACCACGCCGTAGATCGCCAGCGACAGGACGGCGACGATGAAGAGCACGCCGATGTTGAGCCCGGCGATCTGGAACGGCCAGCGGTAGGTGGCTTCGATGACGCTCTGCCGCGGCACGGCGTTGCCGTTCACGTCGGTGCCCGGATCGACGTGGTCGACTTCCTTCGCGTCGATCACGTTAAAGCCGGCCGGCAGCGCGGTGGCGGCGGCGGCCTTGAGGTCGACCTGGGTCGGTGCCGTCACCCGTCGGGTGGACTGCTTGACGCCGCCCCACGGCAACGCCGCGATCGAGACGATGATCACGATGATCATCACCGCCGGGGCGACGGTGAAGAGCACCTTGTCGACGTGGCGGGGGCGGTAATCTTCCTTGAGGATGAACTTGAGTCCGTCGGCGATCGGCTGGAGGAGGCCGAACGGGCCGACGCGGTTGGGGCCGATGCGGTCCTGGGTCCACGAGGCGATCTTGCGCTCGAGGAGGATCAGGTACGCGACGGTGCCGAGGATCGCGAAGTGGACGATGAACGCGATGTACACCCAGGGGGGAATGTGTGTTTGGATCCAGTCGAGCATGGTTTAATTCTGGTTAGCCGCCGATGCGCAAAACGATGATTCCAGTCTTTAGCCTTTTACTCGTCGGCCGTCCACTCGAACGTATCGATGACCTTTTGGGCGATGCCGAAAAATACGGGGAAAGCGGCGACGCGACCCTGGACGCGAATGCTGCTGGATCGCCCGTCGCGGACGATGACGTAGACCATTTTTCGAATTTGGACCGGGCCGCCGTCGAGGCCTTTGACGGTCATGTCGTAGACGATGCGCTTCGCCTTGACGCCGCCGACCGTCGTGTCCTCCCACCCCTTAGGCTTGGGGCCGGCGAGAAAACGCATCTGCGAGCTTTCCCAGTTGGCGGCGGCCTTTTCGAGGGTGAGCGTGGCGTCCTTCACCCCATTGGGCGGATCGACGACGACGTTCTCGAGGTATTGAACCGCCGGGCCGGCGGGCCGGACGGCCACGCGCACGACCTCGCCGCCGAACGTGCCGACGGGGTGCAGCGCGTCGGGGTAACTGAACCGAAAGTGGTGCTGCTTGTTCTCGTAGGGGATCGTCTTGGTCAAATCGATCGGCGGCAGCACGGTGAAGGAGGCGAGCACCTTGTCGAGCGTGGGGCGGACGAACGGGTAGCGCTCGGCGGGCGTGCGGAACCAAAACTCGTAGACCCGGCCGTCCGTCACCGAGCACAGGATCAGCGTGCGATAGCGGATGTCCTCGAGCGTGAATTCGACGAGCCGCTCGCGCGCGCCCAGCGCGCCCAGCTTCCCGTCGGAATCCCCGACGAGCGTGAATTCCTGGGCGGTCCGGCCAATCCCCCGCGTGATCATGTCGAGGACCTGCTCGGTGCTATCCGCGCCCGCGCGGGTCGGGTAGGAACCCATTCCCGCGGTTTCGCACGACCGGTAGCGGTAGAACCGGTGGGGCACGTGCTCCGCCGTCGCCGGGTCGAGGACCCAGCTCTCCGGGATCACCACCTCGAAGTCGCCGCTGGCGGCAGTGATCGTGCGCGTCCCGCTTTGCGTGCCGGCGGCGGTGAGCTCGGTGTCGTGGTAGGAGGCGGCGATCCGCTGGGCTGTGGTGGGCCAGAGGGACATGAACGTCGCGATCTTGGCGTAGAGGGTAAAGGTGTAGATGAAGTTGCCGTCGTCGTAGTAATAGGAGCCGGAGCGCCATCGCGAGCCGTCGGGTTTCGACCATTCGTCCACGAGCATGTGGCCGTTGACCAATGCGGGGATGATGTCGCTGGGCGGCGCCTTACGCTCCTGGAGGACGTGATAGTCGGGGTACTTGGCGGCCAACTGGTTTCGGTTGAGGGCCATCAGAGAGGCGGCGTTGTAGGCGGCGCTGGCGTGATAGACGTCGAAGACCAGTTCGGCGTCGGGGTCCAATCGGCAGTGCTGGCGATCCGGGTGGTTGGGGTCCTGGACCAACTTCACGTCCGCCGGGAGCATGACGGAAAACTTGCCGTTGGCCGATTCGACGACCGTCCCGGTCAGCTCGAACGATTGGAGCAAGGCGTCCAGCGCGGGGCGGAGGGATTCGAGCCCGGGCGCCGGCGCGAAAAACGAGAAGTCGATCGTCCACCGGTCGTCCTTGGCGACCAGGGCCACGATTCGCAGGCGATTGCCGTCCTTGTCGGTGCCCTCGACGATCATGCGCGCGCCCTTGAGCGGGCCGAGGGGGACGTCCAGCGCGTCTTCGACGATTCGAATGTCCTTAAAGACGACGTCCATGCCGGTGCGGCGGTGGCGAAGGAGGGTGCGGGGGGTGACGCCGGCGTCGGACGGCCAAACGGTGAGGGAGAAACTCGCCTTGTTCTGGGCCGGCGCCCAACCGGTGTAGGCGTTGGCGCGATCGTTGCGGTGGATCATCTGCCAGCCGGGCGGGAGCATCAGCTTGAACAGGCCGTCGAACGCGTCGAACCGCTGGGGTTCGCCTGTGATAACTGGGCTGGTCGTTTCGGGCTCTGCCAGTGCGGGCGTGTGCCCCGCGCTGGATTGCGTGGCCGCGCGCTGCAGCATCTTGAAATAGCCCTGGGCGTGCGAAGGCGCTGTAAATAGGAGAAGCAGTAACCCCGCGCAGAGGCTTGCCCGGCCGGACGATGACAGCGGACGGCGGCGCTGCTTGCTCCTGCTCCCCTGACGCATGTTGTTTCCCTCGGTTCCCGGCGACTATAGCTCGACGAAATCGAATGCGGGCGCCTGCATATTATCATGCGGGAGGCCGACGGACACGAAAATCTCGCCCATCTCCTGCCGCACCGTCTGGGCGTTGTAGAGGCCCGTGCGACCGAGCAGCGTGTAATAAACGTCGCCGGCGCGGCGGACGCCTTCGGGAACGGGGACGGCGGCGGCGAAGGGCTGGATTTTGCCGGCATGGTTTTCCCACGTGCCGTCGGTCTCGGCCCAGCAGGAGCTGGGGAGCAGAATGTCGGCCTTGCGCGACAGGTCGCTGGGGAGGATGTCCTGGAGAACGCGGAAGCCTTTCTTGAAGGCGGGCGGCTGGCTGGCGCTGACCCAGTCGGAGAGGTAGTTGCCGACGATCCAGCCGGCCTTGAGCTTCTTCACGTCGTCGCGGGTGGCGGCGGTGAAGTCGTCCCACGTCGCCGCGGGGCCGCCGACGAGTTCGATCACGCGGCGGATGCCGGCGGCGTTGGGGACCTTCTCGGCCTTGATGCGGAAGGTTTCCTTGTGCGTCAGGTAGTGCTTGAAGACTTGATCTTCGCCGGTGGTGGGGGCGGGGCCGCTGACGAGGAGGGCGCTGGGGTCGAGGGCGCGGACGGCCTTGGCGAGGAGGTAGGCCTCTTCGCAGGCCATCATGGGGGAGAGGACGGCGTAGAGGCTGCCCGGGCCGCCTTCGACGACGGCCGCCTTGAGTCCGGCGACGGCGTCTTCGACGGCCTTGGCGTAGGTGGTTTCGACCTGCGCGCCGTACTGGGTGCGCATGGCCTGGGTAAGGCGAGTGGGGCTTTGGATGACCTTATAAGAATAGCGGGTGTCGTCGCTGATCCACCAGGTGTTGACGTCGGCGTTGTAGCGCGGCTTGACGCGCCAGACGACGCCTTCGTTCTGCTCGAGGAAGATGTTCTCGCCGCCCGAATCCACGGGGCTGATGCTCGGCACCTGCTTGAGCAGCCAGACGCGCTGCTTGAAGAGGAAATCCTTGTCGAGCAGCGCGCCGACGGGGCAGATGTCCGCGACGTTGCCGGAGAGGGGATTATCCAGCGGCTTGCCGGGGAAAACGTCGATCTCCTCGCGGTGGCCGCGGCCGTCCACGTAGAGCTCGCACTGCCCGGAGACCTCGCGGGTGAAGCGGACGCAGCGCGTGCACATGATGCAGCGGTCGTTGTAGAGGACGATGTTCCGGCCGACGTCCTTCTTGGGCTTCTTGGCCTTGTCCTCTTCGAAGCGGGATTGGGATCGGCCGAACTGGTAGGAGTAGTCCTGGAGGTAGCATTCACCGGCCTGGTCACAGACCGGGCAGTCGAGGGGGTGATTGACGAGCAGGTACTCCATGACCTGCTTCTGGTTGGCGATGACCCTGGTGCCGCGGATGCGGACGACCATGCCGTCGCGGACGGGAGTCTGGCAGGCGGGGACGAGCTTGGGAATGCCCTCGACTTCGACGAGGCAGATGCGGCAGGAGGCGACGATGGAGAGGCCGGGGTGATAGCAGTAGTAGGGCAGCTCGACCTTGGCGTCGAGACAGGCCTGGAGGATCATCTGGCGGTCCTTGGCCTCGATGAGTCGTCCGTCGACGGTGATCTTGGGCATAAGCGGGAGGATGATAGCGGGGATTGTGCCGAATTTCACTAGCGGGGGTGGGCGCGCGACCGCTAATATGTAACGCGTGAATATCGTCCTCGAAAACTGGGTGGAAGCGTCGGAAAAGTCGGCGTTGGCGCTGGAAGCGATGCGCGACGCCGAGCGCCTCGCGTTCCACATGGATGTCGAAGCGCTGATGGAGCAAGTCGTTGACATCCAACGTCACCTCGACGCCCAAGTCGAACGGTGGCAGTCGGCGATCGCCGCGGGGACGATGGCGTATGACGACGCGACGGCACGGGCTTTTCACCAGTTGTACAGACGTCTCGAAGGGACCGCGTTGAGGACGGCGCAGTTGGGCCGGCGGGTCGAGGCGTGGGGATTGGAATTGCGGGGCAAGCCTGCGTTTCTGGCCGCCTGGCGCGAACTAAGAGCAATCGAGTCGTTCTCGTTGGAACGGGTCGCGGAGTCGCTGACACAGGTTCGTCGCGGTGGCGCAAAAGCCCTGGGGGAATTCGCGGATGAGCTATCGCGCGATTGTATTAGACAGAGTTGTAGGGTGTGATTCATCACACCATAGCAATCGCGCGGGAAACGTGTGCTCAAGTCAGCGCTTTTCGGCGAATGGCCCTCACCCCGACCCTCTCCCACACGCGGGACGGTTGCAGGCGAAATGCGGTTTTCGTTGCGTGCGGGAGAGGGAGATGGTGGGGCGCGCGGGGTGTCGCGCTAATCCGCCGTGCGGGGCGGTGGCGGTGGGCCGTTGGGGCGTGGTCCGCCGCCGGGGCCACCCCGACCGCCGGGCATTCGGCCGGTGGGGATTTGACCGGCGGATTTGCCGGCGAGTTGGTCGGCGATGGATTGGTTTCTGGCGGCGACGAAGGGTTTGAGTTCGGGTTTGACGCGGGGGCCACCGGGACCGCCGCCCGGGCCACCCGGGCCTCCGAAACCGGGGCCGTTGGGTCCACCGCGGCCGGGGTTGCCGCCGTTGTTGTCGTTGCGTGGCCCGCCGAAGCTGGGGCCGTCGGGGCCTGGTCCGCCGTCGCGCGGCTGGCCGTCTCTGGGGCCGCCAAAGCTCGGGCCACCACCGAAGCCGCCGCCGGGTCGTCCGCCCATGCCGCCGCCGCCGGGCGGGCCGACGGAGATGTTGGCCTTCTTTTCTTCGGTGATGAGCGGGCCGGTGAGGGACGCCAGGGCGTCGATGCGGGCGTTCATCGTGGGGACAGCAAAGGCGCCATTGGACAGTTCGGCGATGATGGCGAAGTAGCGCCGCTTGAAGCGGGGCGTCGCGAGGACGCGCTCGATCAACTTATTCTGGCCGGCGTGAGGGTGGAGGAGGCTGAGTTGTTGCTGGGTTTGCGGGGTCATGCCCATGCCGAAGCCGCCGAAGGCTTCGTTGAGGTCCCAGGGGATGAACTGGATCAGCCCGCCGAGTTTCTCGGGGACGTAGAGGTAAAAGTTGTGGCCCATCGAGAGGATGCTGTCGAGGTTGGAGGTGACGGCGTTGACGGCGAGGAAGCGGAGGAATTCGTCCACGTCGAGGATCGATTCGACCTGCGCGTCGAACGTCGCGTCGTCGGCGTTGTGGACGAGCTTGAGGAACTCCATGAATCGCGCGCGGGTGGCGTCGCCGCCATCGGTCTTGGGCACGTACATGCGCTTGTAGTCGTCCCAGCGGTCGCCGAGGTACGGCAGGTCGCGGGCCATGTCGGGCTTGAGGAGCAGGCCTTTGGATTCGTCGAAGCGGCTCTTGAGGAACCGCTTGCCGACTTCTTCGACGAGGGTGTAGCACCCCATGAACTTGTGGTCGAACGCGCCGGGGACGGTGAGCTCGACGCGGAGAATGGTCGTCCGCGGGGCGGGTACTTTGGCGGCGGCGAAGAGCTCGTAGGCGAGGATTTCGCGGGATTCACTGGGATCGCCAGCGTTGTTGTTGAGGTTGACGGTGGTCAGGCCGTGGAAGGTGCGGCCTTCGACGAACTTGTTGAAGTCGAGCTTGATCGACTTCTTGATGCTGTTGCGGGCCATCATGAACGACGAGTTGCCCTTGTAGCGCATGGCGACGTCGACGTAGGTCTTGCCTTCCAACGTGACCGTCGCGTGGACGACGGGGTATTCCATGCGGCGCATGAAGCCGCCGTTGCCGTTCTGGCGGCTTTGGGTGGGTTCGACGGCCTTCCACTGCTCGGGAGTGAGCTGGAGCTGCAGGGTGCGGACGGGGGCGGCGGGGTCGAAGAGCTTGTCGGATTTGTCGGCGGCGCGGAGGGCTGGGGCGATGGCAAGGAGGGCGATGAGCGAAGGGAGGATGGTTTTCATGGGATGGTGGGTCGTGATGGATTTGTCGGTGTTTGGTGCGAAACCGCAAGCGGGGACGAGGGTTTACCGGTCCGGCGGACCACCCGGTCTACCGGGTCCTCCCGGTCCTGCGGGTCCACCGGGTCGTGCGCCGAGGTATTCGTCGCGGGTGAGCTTGCCGTCGCCATTCTTATCGAGTTTTTTTAGCACGGCCGGGGCGTTTGCCATTTCGTCGGCGTCGATGACGCCGTCGCCGTTGGCGTCGAGGGCTTGGACGATCAGGGGAATCGGCCGACCGCCCGGGCCGGCGGAGCCACTACCGGGCCCGCCCTGTCGTTCGCCCGTACGTCCACCTGCGCCGCCGCCGGGGCCGTGGCGGTTGAAGGATGGATCGGGCGTGCCGCGGAACTGGCGGGGGACGTATGGGAATTGCTCGGTCAGGACGTAGTGATAGATGCCCTGCGGGTAGTCGGGCGTGACTTCGAATCGGCCGTTGCATTCGTCGAGGTCGCCAATGCCGGCGGCGTATTCGTAGTCGGCGAGGAACTTGCCGTCGTACGCGCCGCCGGGGCCGCCCGGGCGTTTACCGGACTTCACGCGGTAGCTGGATTTGAGCGTTTTCAGCGGGCTGGCGGCGTCTTTGGGGTCGGTGTGGCCGAGGTTGTTATAGATCGGGAAGCCGTCGGCGGCCCAGCCGACGATGACCATCTTTTCCTTGCCGCCCGTGAGGACTTGGACGAGCGCCGTGGGGATGCCGTGGTAGTGGTAGGCGCCGTTGGGCTGGACGTGGGCGTGGCTGGCGTCGGCGCCCAGGTAAAGCGGGGCCATCATCAGCGGTTCGTACTGCCAGCCGGAGTTGCGATCGCCGTTCCACCACTCGGCCGCGCCGGGGTCGAAGACCACGCCGTTCACCGCGACGCCGAAGGGCTGCATGCGGAGGGGAGTCGCGTGGTCGGCCACCTGAGGATTGGCGGGGACGCGGAACTCGTAGCGCTGGGGGGCGATGGTGTTGGGGTTGCCCTTGCCGGGGAACTGGCCGGTCTCGTGGTTGGGGATGCCGTTGGAGTGGATGACGCGGACGTCGTTCTCGACGGCGATGCTGACGTCGCTGGCGAATTGGGGTTTGAGTCCGGCATAGGCGGTTTGTGTCGCGATCGATGCCGCGATCGTCGCGCCGGCGGCGGTCAGTCGAGAGAGAAGTCGTCCCCGCATCGCATTTCCTCCTGCTGTTTGACGGCGATACACCGCACGGCCCTGCGCGATCGCGCGGGGCCGCACCCACTATTGTAGTTGCGCGGGGCGGCGGGATTCCGCCACGAGGTCAAAGTGGTTTTTGCGGTTCAGCTCAGTTAAGAACCATGGAACGGCTCAGACAACCCTGAACGGCTTGCCAATCGGCAGTCGAAAGTCTACCGATTGTCGAAACGATGGAGTTCTTGGGGAGCGTTGCCAAGAACGCCCGGAAGGCCGACGGAGCGTTAAGGCCGGCAGCCTGCCAATCGACAATCAGATGATCCGTGGGTCCCGTTGCCTTGCCAGTTTGACTCGTCACCAACCCGACGATCAGGTCGGGTCGAGTCTTGTGGTATTCGACGGACGACAGCACCACGGCGGGGCGGCGCTTGGTCGCGACCACTCCGGGAAACTCAACTAGGATTATTTCCCCCGCGTCAGGCATGGTCGTCTTCAACCGGATTGTCTTTGGCCGCGTAGTCCAAGCTCGCCTTGGTCAGATCGGCAATGTCCTCATGGCTCCACTGGTCGCTAACGTCGAGGGGTCGACTGCTGGGCCCGGTCAGGTCATCCAAGATCAACGACGCCAGCCGGAGTCGATCCATGGGCGGGAGTTGGCGAATGTCGCGTTCGTAGATTTCGCGGGCGGTCATGGGGAAAGGATTCCTACCTGAATTATATCGTCCGTTCCTTACGGATTCTCGTGAATCTCGCGGAGCAGCGCCACGTGGGCCGACGGACCGGCTGCCAGGAACGGCACTTTTGCCCCCTGGTAACATGTCAGGTCGAAGGGGAAGATCTCGCCCCCCTGCAGATCTGTAATCCGCCCGCCGGCTTCGAGGAGGATGGCGGCGGGGGCGGCGACGTCCCAGAGCTTGCCATTGACCGTCACCGCGCCGTGGGCGACGCCGGCGGCGACCTGAACGCACTCCAGCGCGGCCGATCCCAGGATGCGGACTTTCCAATTCGTCTGGCCGATCCAATGACACGCCCAGTTGGGCGTGCGGCCCTTAATCAGCAGGTTGCTGGTCATCATCAGCATGGAACTGTCCGACAGCGGCGAGTTGGGGGCGGCGATCGACTTCGTTCCGCGCCAGGCCCCCTGCCCGCGGGCGGCGCAATACATCTCGTCGCGGCAGACGTCGTAGACCACGCCGAGGATCGGTGCGCCGGCTTCGAGCAGGCCGATGCAGACGGCGAAGTTGCCCAGGCCGGAGATGAAGTTGTTGGTGCCGTCGATCGGGTCGATGACCCACACGCGGCCTTGCGGATTTGGAATTTCGGCGGTGATGGACGTGCCGGTGTCGGACTCTTCACCGATCAGGCCGTCGGATGGGTAGCGTTGGCGCAGGCCGGCGACGATGTACCGCTGGCTGGCGCGGTCGGCGTCGGTGACGGCCTCGTCGGTGGTGGCGCTGTGGGTCTTGGTCAGGCGTTCGACCTTGCCGTAATGGTCGAGGATGACGCGGCCCGCCCCGCGGGCGAGGTCGGTGGCGTACTGGAGATCGTGCTGGAGGGACATCGGGCGAAAAATAGGGTGTGACGCCGGAAAAGAAAAGACCGGTCGCCGCGGCCTTGGTGGAAACGACCGGGGTTTTTATAGCGGCGATGGTACCCCCGGCCGGCGACACTTCGCTCGCTGGGAGAATCGTCATGGAAGCAATGTGTCCCGCCGTCGAGGCGGTCAACGTGACTCATCATTACGGGGCACGACCGGTTCTTACGTCGGTCAGCCTGGCGGTCGCGCCGGGCGAACTGGTGGCACTGGTCGGGCCCAACGGGATGGGGAAGACGACGCTGCTGGGCGCGCTGGCCGGCATCCTGTCGCCGGCGTTCGGTCACGTACGGATTGACGGAATGCGGCGGCGCGAGTCGGAGGAGGCCGAGCTCGAGATCCGCCGACGCGTCGTCTATTTGCCCGCCGACGCGTGGCTGCCGTCGGGGCGGACCGGGCGGGAGTGGGTGCTGGCGGCCGGCCGGGCGTGGGGCGTCGCGGACGCGCGGCTGTTCGACCACGGCGAGCGACTGCTGGATCTTTTCGAACTGAAGGAGCAGGCCGACCAGCCGATGTCACGGTACTCGACCGGGCAGCGGAAGAAGGTCGCGCTGTGCGCCACACTGGCGACCGACGCGTCGATCCTGCTACTGGACGAGCCATTTTCGGGCGGGCTGGACCCGTCGGGGATCCTCGCGCTCAAGCGCGTGCTCCAGCGGCGGAACGAACCGCGTGGCGGGGACGCGGCGCCGCGAAAGCCGGTGACCGTCATCATGTCCACGCCCGTGCCGGAACTGGTCGAGGAACTGGCGGGGCGCGTCGCGGTGATCAACGGCGGGCGGCTGGTGGCGGTGGACACGGTCGCGGGGCTCCGCGCGTTTACCGGGATCGCCGGGGCGTTCGACGAGGTCTACGAGCGGCTGCTCAACCCACTGAAGCAGTCGCGGATCGAGCAGTACTTCGGCGCGGAGGGGGCATGACACGCGATGGCACACGCATCCTGCTGCTGCCCCGGATGACCATGGTGGCGGCCGCACTCTACGCGGGAGCGACGTCACTCGAGTGGCTGATCGCGCGCTTCGCCGGCGTGCCGCGCGACGCGGTCTTCTCGCAACCCAAGCCGGGCCTGTTCGTCCTGTGCTACGCGGCAGTCGGGTACGGCTTTGGCCGGGTGATCGCGTATCACCCCGCTTACCGCACGCGATATCGGCAGTGGATGGAGACGGTGCCCTGGCGGCCGGGCATGCCACTGCCGCTCGGACCGATCACGCTCAACTGGCGCGACGCGCTGGCGCTGGTCCCCGCCGCGTTGCTCGCGCACTACGTCTCGGGCGGGTCGGCGGTGATGCCGCTGCTGGCGTTCGGCGTCGCACACCTGCTCGCGTTGGGCATGACCGAAGGCGGGGCTGGGTGGTGGGGGTACGCGCTATTGGCGGGGTTCGCGGGCATGCTCCGCCTGTCCGATTACCCGTCCGCCGCCGCCGCCGCGCTGGTGCCGCTGTACGGCGTGGCGCTGGGTGGGTTGAGGCACGGGTTGCCGAAACTGGTCAAGCCGCCGCCCGACGCACGGGCGGCGCTGGGCGCCCTGGGCGCGCCGTTCCAGCAACTGGCGCCGACCGCGCCGTCCAAGCCGCTGCGGGCCTACCGTGCGATCGCGGGGGCGGCAATGGTGGGGTGGTGGACGTACTGCGTGACCTGGCGCTTCTGGCCGGCGACGGCGACGACGCCGGACTTTGCCATCCTCGTTGCCGTGATGGGCTTGGGCGCCGCGCTGCTGAGGTTCGGCGTGTATCGCTCCGGCTCGAACCCGCCGCTCTCGCTGGCCGGGCGGTGGCGAACCGGTCGCTGGCTGATCCCGGGTTACGACACGGTCTACCTCATGCCGCTGGCGACCTTCGCGACGTCCGTCGCGAGCGCGGCGGCGCTGATCGCCTTGGGCGCGAGCCCGGCCGCCAGCGCTGGGATCACGTTCGGTCTGACGATCTTCACCGCCGTCATGCTCCCACCCACCCGCGCCCGCTGGTTGCTGACGTCCCCGCGGCAGATCGACGTGCGGCCGGCCGGCGGCGGGTCCGCGAAGCACGTGAAGGTGGGCTCGTAGGTTCCGGGCTTACTGAGCGGGCGGTTGTGCGGCGGGCGCGGCGAAGGTGCGTGCGTGTCGAGCGAAGTACGCGTCGCCGAACGCGAGGCGCGCGTAGAGCAGCAATGAGGCCACCGCGACGGGGGTGAAGGTTTCGTCCGATCGCAGGGCGGCTTCGATCGCTTCGCTGGTCGCGGGAGTGGACCAGGCGGCGTGGTGCTCGGCTCGGTCGAGCGCGGATTCGATCTGCGCCCGCGTGCGGGTCGTGCGGGCGACGAAGATCAGCTCGGGCTGGCGGATCGAAAGATCTTCGGCGATACCGGTGAGGTAAACGTCCGGCACGTCGGGGTCGGTCAGGTTTAGTTCCTCGCGCAGCTCGCGGCGGACGGCGGCGAAGGGGTCGGCGTCGTCCGGATCCAAGGCGCCGGCGAAGGGGTGGATGCGGTCGGGGTAGTACGCCACGCTGGCGTTGCGGCGACCCATCATCAGGACGTCGTCGGCGGTCAGGAGCGCGGGGGATACGCCGACGGGGTTCGCGAGGACCTGTGGGCCGAAACGATCCGCGAGTTGCGGGTGAGTGAGGTTGGTGCCGAGGAAGCGTTTGTACGTCGTATCGGACAGGGTGAGTTGGAGGCGAGCGGGCGCGGCGTGCCACGATTCGAGTCGGCACATCGGGCCGTCGAACAGGTTGACGCCGGGACGGGCGTTGGTGTCGGCCCACGCTTGGTCGATCGCGTGATCGACCTCGGGATTCGACCGCCAGGTCGTTGAGACGCGCGTGATTTGAATCTGGTCCGGGCTCCACCGGCCGACGGCGTGAAGGCGGAGGATGGGGGACGCGGACGCGGGCATACAACACACAGTCTTAGCCCGCCCACCCGACGTGCCGCAAGTAATGCCCGCGCGCAAGAAAGCGAACCCCCCGCCGACCGGTTGGGCTGGCGGGGGGATTTCTTATTCAGTCCGGCGCGGCGGCCCGCACACTGTGAGAGCAAGCGATCACTTCACCGTCGCATTGAAGCCGGCCTTGTGGAGGGCATCGAGCACGTCCTTGGGCGAGACATCGCCTTCGACGAGCACGGTCTTGGCGTTCTTGGCCGCGTCCGTCTTGGCGACGCCGGGGGCGGCTTTGACGGCCTTGTTGAACGCGTCAACACACTTGCCGCAGCAGAGGTGCACGCCCTCGACCGTGACCGACTTGGCCTTGGCGTCGCTGGGCGCGGCGGCGGCAGGCGCGGTCGCGCCATTCCCGAAATAGCCGGCGGCGAGCAGGGCGTCCACCGCCTTCTTCACGCCGGCCTCGTCATCCGCGGTCACCGTGACCGTGCTCTTGTCGATCTTGGCCTTGGCGCCGGCGCCGGTGACCGCGGCGTCGATCGCCTTCTTACACGTGTTGCAGCAATCGTGAACGCCGGTGAGCGTCGCCTCGGCGGCCGACGCGCTTGTCGTCGCCACACCTAGCACCATCGCCGCTACGCCCAGTATCGTCGTCCGAATGATATTCATGCCCATGGCCGTCTCCCGGTTGTGGATTGAGTTGCCCGTGCGCGCGACGCAACCCATTCGAGTCGCCGCGTCCGCAATCTAATACTGCGGCGGGAATCTTTCGTTTGCGACTACGCACCGAAGCCCCACATGTACATGTGAGGCTACGTCGCGCCTCACACGTCGAAATACTTCGCCTGCGGGTGGTGCGCCACGATCGCGTCCGTGCTCTGCTCGGGCGTGAGCATGAAGTTCTCGGTGAGTTGTACACCGATCTCTTCGGGCTTGAGGAGCTCGATGATCATCGCCCGATCTTCCAGGTTCGGACAGGCCGGGTAGCCGAAACTGTAGCGGCTGCCGCGATACTTCTGCTGGAAGAGGCGCTTGATGCTCGGGTCGTCCTCGCTGGCAAAGCCCAGCTCCGTTCGCATGTACTTGTGCCAATACTCCGCCAGCGCCTCGGCCGATTCGACGCCGAAGCCGTGGAGGTAAAGGTACTGCTGGTACTCGTTGGCGGCGCGGAGCTTCTCGGCCAGTTGGGTGGCCTTGTCACCGACGGTGACGAGCTGCACGCCCATCACGTCGTACTCGCCCGATTCCGTGCTGCGGAAGAAGTCGGCCAGGCAAAGGTTCCGCCGCCCCTGTTGCCGCGGGAACGTGAACCGCAGCCGCTC
>Ga0105239_10004028_pt1 | contig 17791 bp, 18 predicted proteins | sample KBSC44metaG_FD_92761 | JGI IMG/M metagenome (GOLD analysis project Ga0105239, IMG submission 92761) | Corn rhizosphere microbial communities from Kellogg Biological Station, Michigan, USA - KBS C4-4 metaG | ecosystem: Host-associated > Plants > Roots > Rhizosphere > Soil | place: Michigan, USA...
ATGAACCAGCTCCCAGGTCCACCACGAACGGTTCCACTCACAGCCGCACAGTCTCTACAGGAGTCAACTCGGAGAGATCCATTGCGTCCTCGAGCACTGCTGTGCAATCGTCATCATCAGCCTCCGGCGCTCCCTCCTGCACAAAATGTGGCAGACACAGACGGCCAGGCTCTCTAGGAACTCCAAGCGTGCCAGCAACCAACCTGGCTCAGCCTAACAACAGAGTCCAGCAGGCTGGCTTGTCGATTCAACCCAACTCCACGGCTCAAAGCCCAATGTACCCTCAGATTGATATCATTCCACCTTCTACTACCACGTATCGCCGAACCAACACTGTTCCCTCTCCTTTCACTCCATATGGCGAGGAACAGCCTCTGGTTGTGGTTTCCCAAGCCCCAGCCCAACCTCAGTCTCCTCCAAGGAAGAGCGAATCAAGGGGATTCCGCAACAACTCCATCGTCCGCTCGCTTTCCCGCCGCTTGAGCAGGAAGGAAAAGGAAAAGGACAAGTCCTCGGCACCGCTTCCCAGCCAACAGCTAGCCGCATCTGGGAACCAGACCGGCGAGCAAAGCGCCGGAAGGCTCATCAACATGATCAGCAGCGCAATGCAGGATCCTTCGCCAGGCCGTGGGCAGCAGCAGCCATACCCCACGGTCGCAGTGGAAGAGCCAGACCGCCCGGGAACGCCATTCTCATTCGTGGGCGAGAGAGACGAAACCGACACCTTCAACAAGAAGGACGACGGAACCAACGGAGAATATTTCCCCAACCAGGAGGAGAAGCTGGACGTCATTCCTCGACCAAAGTCCGCCGATCCACACCACGGCCGCCACCTCGCCCCCGAGGACGCCGAGAGACCCCAGATCACGAGATTCAAGAGTTTGCGCGTCGGTGTGAACAGGGTCAATCAGAGTATCAGCCGAAGCCAAAGCTTGAAGAGACTCGGAAGCGTCAAGCAGGCTCATCACGCTTGGTATGTCGACGGCTCAGACGAGAACTCGGTACCCGTCTTTTAGAAACCAAAAAAAGGGAAAACTCGGATCAGACTCGCTATATCTTAACGTTATATTTCCAGACTACAGAGAGGTAATTGGAGGCGGATGAATTATGAGATGCCCAGAATTTGGACGCCGGGGAACTGGGATTGGCATTCGGATTGACTGATGAACTTTTTTTCACCTCAAGGATTGATTCTCCATTTCCCTGTCACCCCCTTTTTCCCCCTTTATACTTGTTATATGATACCATCTTGATTTTGCTCGGCTTTTTTTAATGCTGTACACGTGTTTCTTTGCTTTGGAAGTTTGGATTAGGACTACGGCGAGTGACTGAGTGGATTCAGCAGGTCTTTCTACTTGGCAAGATTTAGAATTCAATTGCACGTTTTCTCAAGCTCCAATCTATATACATCTGTCTCTGTCTCTGTCTCTGTCTCCTTCTCTACTCCCTCGTGTCTCCCGTCCCTGCTCCCTGCTCCCTGCTCCCGCTCCCGCTCCCGCTTGCCCTCCCTCCCTTCATCCCCACTCCAGATTCAAGCCTTCTCAGCGGCCGCAGCCTTCTTGGCCCCTTCAGGGTCGTGGGCGGCGACCTCGATCTCGACGAGCATATGCTCGTCGCCCAACCTGGCGACGCCGATCGTGGTCCAGAGGGGCTCGTGGTCGGGCATCCACTTGCGGAAGTTGCGCACCATGGCGCCCATGGCCTCCTCGCCGAGCGGGACGTGGTACGAGGTGATGCGGAACACCTGGCTCCAGCCCTTGCCGCCCGCCGTGCGCAGCGTCAGGTCCACGTTTGCGAACGCCTGGTCGATCTGCTCGCTGATGTTGCTCGACATGTTGGTCAGGGGGCCTTCGGGCTTCCATCCGCCTGGGAAAAGAGAGTGGTGGTGGCTGTTAGTTGTTTGCTTTGCCCCAGTCCTTTGCAGTAGGGAGGGGGTGAGGGAGAGGGTGAGGGTTGAAGAGACTGCTGCCTGCCCCATCGAATTGAGTGTGTCTCCGTTCGCCGCGAATTCTTCTTTTTCTATATCAAACAAAAGGGAACTAACTCACCTTGCCCAGCAATCTCAATGCGATCCCCAACGCGCACAGCTTGACTATATCCGTAAGTCTTGCTGGCCTGCTCCCCAAAACCAGCGTAGTTGTAATAGCGAAGATGAGACATGGCGAAGAAAACTGAACGAACGAATCAATCAATCGATCAACAAAAGTTGGTGATGATAATATGCTGCTGCCCGGGTGGGTTTGAGTCGAGCTGTAGTGTTTCTGCTGATGGCGGATGTCGAAAGTGAGATGAGCGGCGACCGGTGCCTTGCCTATCTTTTTATATATCTGGGTTTCCAATCGTGTCTCGATGCCTGGTCCGGCTTTGGAGATCTAGCTTAGCACATAGTAGTGAAGAAGGAGTCTTGATTACCAGATCAAATGGTGCACGCACCATGCGCGTGGTCACGCCTCACGCCGCCTTGGAGTATACTAGATAGATGATAAATACACATGTCTGTACGGAATACCTCAGGAATCAACTTCATTCATTCCCTCTTCTCCCCTGTCCGGCTCCACCATTTCCACCCGGTTCTTTTTTTTTTAATGCAAGACCCTCTCAACCCCCATTTGTAATCCGAATCCCACCGCTCTACGAGTCCCTCCTACGTAATAACGTGCCACGACCAAAAGGGCACACCCATCACGTTCCAAAATCAAAGGAGTCACCGAATGAAACTAATACATACGGAGACAGAAAAGGGGCGGGGAGGGGGACCGGGGGCTGACTAAACGCCCCAGTTATCACCATCCACCCACCATCTCTCGAACGAATAATTTTTAATAATGCGAAGCGGGGATCGGAGCGGATATGTGTAAATAATAATAATATTTATTATTTAAGCTCGTCGGATCCATTACTTCAAAGCGTACTCTTACTGCTTCAGGATTCTTTACCTCTTTGAGCTTGATGCTTCAGACATACTACACTTTACACAACAACAGTCCTATTTGATGTTGTGGTGAGATCTCTAGAGCCCGTCACGCGCTCGAAACACCGTACGTGTGCAGGTCCTGAGCGTACGCTTTGGTCGAATCGCGTCGGGAATTCCCCTTCTTCACGTCCGGTTGTGGCGGGTGAATGTCCAGCCGAGGCTGATATATCTGCGTCTGTCCGTGGGTAGGTCCAGTGGCATGCTATCTTGTCAAGTTCTGTAGAGGTGGGGATAGAGGCAAGAGGGGCGATGGCATGGTCGGTCAGTGGTGAATAGCTTGGAATTACCCATCTCACCGACTCGACCCTCGACTGACTCACTTTGGTTTGTCATCCGACAACGAAGAGTTTATCGAAGGCATTGGCATCTTCTGGACAGGCATGTCGACTGACGACATCATCCTGCCTTGGCCGGAAGCATGAGATGACTCGAAATCTTGCTTGCTTGGTTGCTGATAATGAGTAACGCATTGCTCTTGGCCCTGAGGCATTTCCATCTAATTCCATGGTCTATCAAAAACAAAAGCAAACGAGCAATCCCACCCTCCTTCCCTGTTGCTGTGGTCATGCTGGAAGTCATTCTTCTTCTCTTCAGCGTATTGAGGTGCCTGTCAGTCCAAAAAATCAAACAATTCTCCATCCCAAAGCGAGCACCAGCATGAATGTCAATCTGGTAATATGGTACCTCTCTCCGGTAGGACATCTCCTTCCATCATCCAATCGTCTTCGAATGGTCGGGTGCAACGATATATTGCTCCATCATTCCAAATCAATGCCCAACGGTTAGGCCAGGCCGTTCAGTCCTCCTTGGCTTTCCTTCCAATATCCTCGATATCAGCAGAGCTTCCACTTCCTTCTCCAGCACCACAACCTGAACTGCCCATGATCTGGGGTCCCGTCCGCAAAGCCCTTGTTGTTTGCATAAGCCTATCCAGCCCCCTCTCCAAATCAGACATCACTTCCTCCTCCTCCTCCTCCTCCTCCTCCTTCAACATGGTCCTATCCACCAAGACAATCCCCTCTGTCTCATCCTCCGCCAGCTTGCCCGCGAGATTCTCATTCCAGGCGTAAACACCACCTCTCTCCTTGAAGCCCTCCGTATCCCAGAACACACTGTCCAAAGCCTCTTGCACATCCACTTCGAGAAGACTGCCACTTGGCTTCTGGCAAGACTTGTCGAGGAAGCGAAGGTGCTCGTCAAGGATGAGATAGCTGCTAGCCATGACCTTGTTATTCTCCGGGACGATGCATTTCTGAGGGGCGTGGTTCTTGCAGAAGAGGTCGAACTCCGCATCGCTGATTTGGAAGTGACGAGCGTCGCGCTTGGTTGTATCTGAGCTGTTCTCGCCGGGCACAATGAGGACTTGAAAACACTTCCAGCGGTAGGGTCGCAGACGAGTGATGTGCTCATTCATGTTTTCGTCGAAGTTGTATCTGCAGATCACACTGTTGAGCTTGAACATGACACCATGCTCGCGACACCAGTCGGCCACACGGTACAGCTGCGCGATGTGTGTCCCATTGCCGCGTCCGATCTTGATGTTGGTGCCTTCGTCGAAGCTGTCACAAGAGATGGCCAGAATGTCGAGGTTTGCCGCGTGTGCTTTGATCCAGCTTTCAGTGATCTTCGATCCGTTGGAGACAATGCTGACCGACTCGAGCTTGAGCTCTTGCTTGCAGTAATCGACCATCTTGCCGAGCATCGATGGATAGAGAAAAGGCTCGCCACCTGCAAAGTTGATCTTCTTCATGCCGGCCCGAGCGAGTCGCAGCAGTGCTTTCTGGGCATCTTCAATGGAGGCGACGTAGCTGTTGGTGTCGGTATGGAAGCAAAACCCACATTCATAGTTGCATCTGCGTGTGAAGTGGTAATTGACGCTAAGAGGAACAGTTCGGTTGTTGAGAGTGAGTTCGTTTGAGTGGTTGGGTTGTCGAATAGGATCCTCTGGCGGGGTTCTCGCTTCAATGTTGAGGAGAATATGGCGTACAACATGATAGAGCAAGCAGAAGATAAGATATGTGGCTATCCACGGGTGCTCGAGGAGCCATGAGACGAGCATGATGGCTTTGAGCCTGAATTTGTTTTTGGTCCTTTTTAAGGAGAGAAATGGAATGCGATGGAGAGGATGGGGAGATGGAAGCACTGCGAGAGGCCCGTCGATGGTTATATGCTCAACAGGTACCAGGTACGGAAAGAAAGGAAGATTCACGGTCATGGAAACAAACAACCTGGGTACCAGGTACGCCGTTGTTGGGTGTTTGCGCCGTCAATTGACAGTGAGCAAACTCCTACCTTTGATAACAGATCTTCTCCTAGGCTGAGCGATGGAAGGTTGAGAGGCTAGTTTTACTGACTGAGAACAAGGCAGTCCCAAGAGAATGTTTGAGTACGCCCGCTGCTGCTGGTGACACGCAAAGTGCAATGAAACATCGACTTCATTGTCTGGTTTGGTTTGACTTGGTACCCACTCACAAAGCAATGAAGCGTGCAATAATTACCTGGATGTGAAGAACAACGCTAATTGCATTGTGCTGCCTGTAGCCCGACTTTGCTTGCCATCCAGCCGGTTGTTAGTTTGCTTGCTGTTGCAGCGCATTTCCATCCATCGAGCCAGGTCTCACTCTTGCCACAAAGCAATCAATGAAAACCAGAATCAGGTGCGAACTGCCCGTCGTTTGGAGCCGTCATGCTTTTGTTCCTTAGCAGTGGACTCCCTCCCAGGGGACCTGCCTGAGGAAGAGGTAAGGAACCAGCATATCTCACCCCCGACACTTCACAGTCCTTACCTTCCTTCCTTACCTTCACGAATATCAAATACACACTGATCTCATTGGAGCCCAAGCAAAATGATCTGCAAAAGAACCGCAAAAATGGCAGCTCTAAGCCAACAGCCCTACTTCATCTTCGTGTTAGGGCCACCTGGTGCTGGTAAAGGAACGCTCTGCTCCCGATTTGCGCTGGAACAATGTTTCTACCACCTATCAGTTGGCGACTGCTTGAGAGACTTCTGTTCAAAGGAGTCAGCCCTATCGGAGCAGGTTCGACAGTATTTGGCCACAGAAACCATGCTTCCAAATGAGCTGATCAAACAGATCTTCGACGACGAAATTCTGCCAATGCTCCGCGCCAACAAATATCCCTGCGTCATCGTCGATGGATTCCCGCGGAGCGCCTCTCAGATTCCCGATTGGGGGCCGGGAGTACCAGCCTTGGTCTTATTCTTTGATTGCCCCAAGGAGATTGCTGCGAAAAGAGTCATTGAGCGCGGGCGTGGGGGTGCCTCTCAGGAGACCCTCGCGGCTATTTTTCAACGCAGATATGCTCAACATGAGACTGAGAATCACAAGATTGTAGACCACTATGCAAAGATGGAAGCCTCTCTCCCACTCAGCGCGAACCACCCTTATTTTCTGGACGCCTACGACTCTGACATCGATGAGTCTATGCTCGTCACAATCGACACGAGCAAGACTCCCGAGGAGTCGTGGAATCAAATTGTAGGGAACATGAAGAAGTCTCTTCACTGGAACAATCTGATTGCGGAAATTCATTTGCAAGAAAAAGCAACAACGGCTCTCGCACAGGGTTATGATGGTGATGACGAGGACGATGGCGAAGGCAAAGGTGAAGATGGAATTGATGAAGACGAAAGCAAAGATAAAGATAGAGAGAATGAGTCCGAGGAGGATGAAGGAGATGAGTACGAGTATGAAGAGGATGAAGATGTTGAGGAGGAGTATGAGGAAGATGAAGAGGACGAAGAGGATGAAGACTTAGGAGAGGGGAATCTTGAAAAGAATGACGATGACGATGAAGAAAAAACCACAGAGGATGATAGTGCTCATTTGCAGGAAGAAGCCGGCAGGGTTGAATGAAGTGAATGGCCATAGCCGGCATTGAATTTGTGGAATGTGGAGGTGCCGGAAGAGGCAAAGAGTCTCCGTTGAAAGACAGGAGGGAATTGAATATGCCGCAATTCACTGAGAGTCGCATTGATAGCTGCTGAAGCTGATCGCTAGGGAATTTGGGAATGACTTGAAGGTAAAGACTTTAGCAACTCTGAAGCAGGTCCGAAGGTGCCTGTTGACATAGAAGCGGACAAAAGCGAAGTATAGTATGTTCTGCCCTCATTGTCCCTTTCGCTGGCCCTGTGCTGTAGGTCAGAGTATACCTCCGCCCATGGTATGATTCACTCGCCATTCAAAGTATGCAGTGAGCTTACCCTTGCATTTGCCGTGAGGAAAAGCCCATTTGTGGTAATTCATAAACTCCGAAATGATCAGGTCCATTTTGAGCCTGGAGACATCCTGTGTGGCGATGTCCACTCCATCGCACGCGAGTTCGACTTCCCCGACTTGGTGGCCAAAGTCGGCAGTATCGACAACAATCTGTAGAGTATCATTTGAGCCGTTCTGTGCAGTCCAGGCTTGCCTCGTCGTTGTGAACTGTGCAAACGGGGACAGGCATAAGGTTTTCAGAGTACTTCGGCCGCGTGGAGAGGAGTATGTTGATCTGGGGAGCCTCAAAGGTGTAGAAGGGAAATACTTCGTAAGCGCCCCTTCGATTTTGTCTGCACCCGCGATCTCTTGGAACGACGAGTTGATGAAATCACCCCCAGTTTTGACCTTCATTTCCCAGTCATTGTCTCGGCGACGCAGCCAGATGCCTTGGTCACGCAGTGCGGTCTTGATGTCGAAATATGTGTCTGTAAAGGTAGTTGTGGGAAGACTGGTGAAGTTTTTGAACGGAGGACATCCAGCATTTCTTGTAATGAGTGCCACCGCTGAAGGGCAGAACTTCCGTTCAACTTCAAGAAACATGTTTGTGTTTTCGCTTCAGCAACCACTGGCTAGCCAAGGGATTGGACAGCGTCATAGTCGAGCTATTGATTCGTGGTATTGCAATAATTTCGTTCAGTGAGCGGATTGTAGTCTTGTCACAGTATGGTCCAATGCATCCCTAGTCACGAAGGAGACGCGGTGAAGACGCGTGAGAGGAACTTGTCTAGGTGTCACAAGCATAGCGTGGCTCGTGAAGCACAGCATGAACCGCTGCCATCTTGTACAACTCTGAGAATGGTCAAAATCCACAGTCAAGTTACTCACGACGATCAGTCATGGTGATACAAAACGGCTATGTATGTCAGCCTTCGTAGTAGTTGCTCAGTGGTCGTCGTCTAGACAGCAAAATTAGATACGGCGGACCATAGCACCAATCACCACCCTCAACAGAAAACGCGCCAGCCTCACGTCGGTGCGATCACCTCCATGCAGAGGCACCCATGGCTCATCACTTACAGCGACTCTCATCACCCGTATTAATCACGACCCACCCAACTACAGCGCACTCAAATGCGTGTTTAGGTTAGCGACGATCGAATGCGAAGCGAATCTGCTCCATGTTGAGAACCACTGGCTCAATCTTTGACATACGGATAATTCCGATTCCTCGCGTTAGCTGCACCTTGCATTGTTGATCATGACGCGTTAGACCTGATCAAATTCCCTGACTTCTCCAGAGCCCACAGCTAAGCAGGGTTATCCCTCATCTAGAGCGAATACGAGGCATTCATGTATGGAGTACTCCGTACAGGGAGCCATGAGTCCATAGTATCTCGAACTGAGACGAGGCCAAGGTTGATGATCGCCTTGAAACATAGCTAAGATTTATGGAACTGGCTGTGGACGGGCTGTTTTACTCTAAGCGTCTTACATTGCCGTCAGCCAGCTGAACTCGCATCTTGATCCTCATCGGAGATTCGGAGCAAAGGTAAGTCCCGGTTTCTAAGTAAATAGCTAGGTATATATGGAGTGGCCTTATGAGATATCTGACTCGCGGCATCAGCCCCCTTGTTATCTTTTGATCGCTAACATGTTTGGAAGTGTCAAGTGGGGTACCATCATCAGGGTGCACATTGGGGGGGACCTCATTCATGGACTATCATTCAAGATATTGTTTATCAGGCAAATTTCCAAATTCAAACGTTCGTAGGTGGTTTGTACGGGTCGACCTGGGAATAAACGGGAGAAGAAAGGCTATCAGAAATTAAGGTATACCATTCTCTGTCTCGTGTACTGTGGCAAATTTTTGTGGCAGTTGCCAGGCTACCGTCTAAGTCATAACAGTTTCCTTGACTGGAATCTCTTCTTGATACCCAAGGGACTCGGGTTACACAATGTTGTACCGTGTTGCTGATGCTGAACAAAACTCAAAATAAACCATACAAGCCGCTCATTAATAATTATGCATGCCATGCCATGTCGACTACTTTACAATGCGACGTCGTATTTGTAACAGAACGGCCCAGCTGTTGTGCTGACGAGCTCCCCAACACTGAAAGATTGCTTTTCGAAATATCCCCAGCTGGGTAGAACCGAATCCAAAGTCACATTATTGCTGGGCGGAAGGTTCTGGGCAGTTTCGGTGCCAAAGACAGAATCGGCAAGTTCAGGGTGACGAATCTGCCATGAGGTGTAGAGGTTGTCAAGCATTGCGTGGAGTGGCCACCAGATAGGATCCATGACGGAGACAAAGATGGATGAACCAGGAGACCCGACAATAAAGTGAGCTCCAGAGTGCAAACCCAAAGTGCCGCCTCCAACAACTCCGTTGATCAGATCATCGAAGTCATGCAAGGTTTCTGCGTTCAATGCTTGGTAAAGCGCAGTATAGTTTGTCCACGTCTGCGCGGCGAAGGTATTGAGATCCCGAGTCAAGCATGAGCGATTGAGATTGAAAGCAGTGTCAGGCAACGGCAGGCCTTGGACAATGTTGGAGGTAGGAATATCGGCCATCGTTCTCTCCCATCCAGCAAAGGGACCCGAGCTGACGCAACCGCCGCCGGAGCCGTGAGGAAGGGACAAGGTAGGGGAAAGCACGACTGGGCCAGAATCGACATATACACCGTCTCCTGACATGGAGTAGTCAGATCCGTCGAAGACAGCACTACCATGGAGGTTATCGGCGGTGGCAGGCCAATTCCAGTATGGGAATGCGCCCGTATAACCACAAGTCTCCTCCAAATCCTTTTCGAAGAGATGGAGATAGTAACGGTGCCATGTCAAGAAGAAACCGTCGAGGTGGACAACCCGAGTCTGGTTGACGTGGGTTACGGCATAATCGAAATAGCGGTTGATAGCAGCAGGGTATAGTGTCTGGTCGAGTTGCGAGGGCTTTGAGGCGATACATTTGATGGCGTCGGTATATGCTTTCCTCTCAGCTGGCTGCATGGAGTCAAAGTCCTTGCGGATCTTAATCTTGTCGTCGGTACACTTGGGGTATTTGCCTGCGTGATGATCTTGGAGCCATTGGTCGACAACAGGGAAGTAGGTGGTCTCGCCCCATGGATTGGGAGTAGGGGCAGCGTCAATGAGTGAAGGTAGCAAAGACAGGGCCAATGTGGCGAACGATGTGATAGCGTTCACCATGGTTGCGAATTGGTCTGGGTAGGGGTATGGAACTTGATATTATGGTATGCGTGGAATATTGTATGCGGGCTGCGATGATTGAACCAAACCGATGAAACAGCAAGCAGACAAGATGAACGAAAGACTTGTAGAAGTGCCTACTGGTGAAGATGGGAAAGGGAAGGATGAACTATGGAATCTGCCAGGCGAGATTGAGCGAGAAGCGGCGTTCCAGCCCAGGGCCTTTATACAAAGAGGGTGCAAGTGCCAAACCCTGCCCTGTCCTCGTATTGTTGGGTTGGTGGGGCAAGTGAAGGCCTCTATTTACAAAGAAAAGTTCGGGGCTCGATATCCACTATGTTTATCTGTGAGTGTGAGTCTAGGGTCGGTTCTGGGTACGGTGTGAGAAAGTCTCAAGAGGATAAGCAGGACTGGGAATAGCAGCCCAGTTCCGTGCAAGGCTCTACTATCGATGCACGGGGCTGCGTCCAGGCAAAAGTGCGGTGCGGGTGGCGGTGTCATAGACTCGGTGCGGGTATCTGTACAGTCACAACTCACAGATCCTTGCAGTCCGTGAGAATCAAGAACTGGGGTGACGAACAATTGAGACCGTGGACAGGCCCAATGTAGTCAGTCATCTGTGGCAGTGGAGACGGCCAGCACCAGAGGGAGTAGAGGAGCAGAGGACAGGCTGAAGGATCGACCAATTGACGGGACAACCCTTCGAGATTGTCAGGGTTTCTATTTTGGTAGTACCAACTTTGATAATTAATTAATTCCTCCGTACTCCGTACAAGGGGTGTTGATTCGCAGCGACGGTCCACATATCCGCAGCTCCATGTTGTGTCTGGTTCAGCAGTTCAGGCCTGCCGTCCTGCAGATACATGGTACATACCTTGACGTACTCCCTACCCCCAGATAATACGGAGAACAGTATCAAGTAACTCGTTCATCCGCTCAATAAAGGACATCGTGCTGCGCGTCGTCAGCTTTCGGATCTCACTACCTTGCTGTAACAGGCGTGAAAATAGGAGCGTGACACACAATCTCCTGCTTGGATCAGTCAATGTGAAATCAATGCTCCGTACGAGTACTTCTTGACAATACCATAGATACTAACAATTGTCAGTTGAAATGCAGTGGTCCTAGGTTTCATCATGCATCAAAGAACAGGGGGTTAATTTTAAGGCGGGACGTGGCTTGCGGGTGGCGAAGCCGCGATGCCGGTAACTCGGCTGTAGGCTGTACAGACGTCCATACTGGGCAACTTGGCAGGGAGAACGAGGGACTGGCACCTGGACGGAGGATCAGCACCCGTGCTAGGCTTGCCGCATGATTCCTGATTCCTCATTAGGGGCGATAAATAATGTGGATGACGAAGAATTTCCTGTGCCACGTCCACCGCTAAATTCATCGCTAAGGGTCGATCGGGCCCTCGAGACTTATTACATGGGGGCCTAAGAACACACTGGTTATCACCAACTCCTTGACATCCGGGCTCTCCAGAGGTCGTCTTCCATCGAACACCTGATGGGGACTATTATCAAAATTCGCTTCCCTGACGGACTCCGCATCAGAACCTGGCATGTCAGCGACAACAGCTGGAATGAGAATAAATTGATAATGCGAATAGAACCTCAATCAGCTACGAACAAGGTTCAATAATAGTGACAGCGGAATTCACGTTACTGTAGTAGTGTGTACGAGTTGTCCCCAGGGCAAATTCATTGTACCATACGTCCTCGCGCATGGGTTCATACGAATAAACTTCAGAGAATGTAAGTCGCCAGCACTAAGTAGTTAGTTTCCTCCCCGTTAATTCAATGCAAATGTACGGAGCACTCCGTCCTAAGAAATGATACGCTGCTCTGGGTGGATTGTCTGAGTCAATTCGTCATGAACATCTGGGTGCCTCTCTCATGGGGGAGAAAATGCCTAAATAGTAACCAATCATTGTCGATGACTTTCAGTACTATGTCGCCTCGCTGCATTTTCCCATTCGGATTTGGACTTGGGCATCCACGGACATGGAAGTGATGCGTCGACCAAGACCATAGACGGGATATTTAGGTTCTGATATGCAAGGGGCCATCTTGGCGTTGGGACATCAATATGGGGAAATATGCGTGATGGTCCGGGATCCGTTCAATTCAGCTGCTGCATCCGAAGGTTAGAAGGTGAGATCTCCAGGTTGAAGGATGCAGAGTCATGCATTAAGACAGTCGACGACCCTTAGGCATCGGACATTTCGCATGTACTTCGATAACTAGAACAAGGCTGACAACGCGTGGTTTGCAGAAGAACCTGGTAAGGCAAGGAATATTGATTGTTCCGTCCATTAAATTATGGGTGCATGACCTCATGACAAGCATCCATCCCAATCATGTAGCTCTCACTGCCTCGTGCCGGACGCACGATTCCCGAACACTACCTATGTTCTACCGCCTGAAGGAACGTGTAAGCAAATGGTTGACTGGGATGCCCATGCTCGGAGAGACTGTAGCTGACCTTTTTTTGGCCTGGATTGGCCAAGGGCATAGCCAAACTAAGTTCTCAATGCGAGACTCGAGCGCTGATGACCCATACTCAACTTGCGTCTTCTCGATCCAGTCGAAAGTCAATCACATTGGATAGAGTTCGTTTCAACGCTTGTGCCTACTGTTGCCTTTCAATGAAACCCTAGGATTATGCACCTTTCAATCCTCGAGGTCATCAGGAGGATCCAATGGATCAGGATATGCACGATTCCAGACTACATCGCCACTCTTTGCATCCATGATTGCTGCAAAGTGAGTCTGTTCATTGGTGGTAGGGTATGCAGAAACCCATTCTATCACTTCGGTCTCCGTAATGGTTATATCTGCCTCGGTTTGAATTGGTCGGCTCCGTGTTCCTCGTTGAGCCCGACGTTTTGACTGACGGACTCGAGAATTCCATTTTGAGGAGATGCAGTCGAGTCTGTCCCTACTCTCCTCGAGGAGTTCTTCCAAACCTTCTGCTATCCGCGACCGTCCCACTTGTTTTTCCTCTGCGGCCGGAGGGGTGCCTGTGATTGTGATTCTTCCTTGGTGGGCCTCCTCGTCGTGATTTGTCGCAGCAATGAAGGTGTTGCTTGATCGTATTTGGGCACTTTTGAAATCCTTTTCCAATATAATAGTCGAATTGCTATCGCAGAATGTCAAATATGCTGATGTCGTGTGTCGTGGTGTCATTTCCTCAGCAATCACCGCTAGGCTTTTAGGTCTGGTATCCTCTGGGTTCTCAGTAAATAGATAGCTTCTCAATATGCTAGAGATCGATTGACGCCATCCTAGGAGAACAAGTAGATGATGGAAATAGAATCTAAAGTGCTCAGCCTTAGTGTTGGCATTATGGACGGCGCGAAAGTTGAGGGACAGGCTGAGATGCTCGCGTACGCCTGTGAGAACGCCGACATACCCACAATAGGTGATACTCCTCGCGATCACCTTATTTGGAGTCTTTGATTTTGTTCGAACAAAATCAAGCTGGACAATAACCTCACGGAGGGGGTCCATGGTCCAGTCTAAAGTGCGGAAATGGAGCATTCTGGCCTGTTCCATTGGTCGTCCAGGTTCTAGCAATTTGACGGCCCCTGAAGTACATCCCATCAATAAATCCAATACGATATTGAAGGCGACAAGGAGGTACATAGGTACATCTGTCACTCTGGAGATGCCCTTGAGCTCTGCGGTTTCAACAGAAGAATGTAGACGCCGGAGTAGCATTCTGGCGATGATGTTGATGGGACTGTGATATTTTGTCGGAAGACCAATTGTTTCAAGCAGTTCATTGAACAAGGCAATCAAACCCTGGACTTTGTCCCTGTATGCTAAGGCGAGCTCAGTATAACGATGCCCTGGTTTTCTGGACAGATCAATGATGAAGATAGGTGCTTTGAAGCCAAGCTCGCCCTGCCAATCATTGGGGTCCATTGTGAATATCTAGTGTGAAGGTTTCCTTTGAGAATCCTCAATCTATATTGAATATATGAAATATTTGATGGTATGATTGAGTATTTCAGGACACAAAGAATGCGAAATGATTTAAATTTGAGTTCAATCAGGCTGGGAAGTTGTTGGTGTGCCCTGACATGTCGATGGCCAGCAGGCAGCCATGGCACTAAGGATAGCCTTGAAAAGGACGGAAGCTGCCGATATCAATGCTGGCAATGATATGATGCAAGTTCAAGCCCAATCCGCTGGCAGTGCTACAAAAAGGCAACTAGTGTTTGAACAACTGTGAGATGGAAAATCCTGCTGTTAGCCTGGAGATACAAAAGCTTCTATGAAACGGGCGCTGAACAAGGCTGACATGGGAAACCTGCCACATTGAGAAACCTTGCTCTCCTCCCACGTGATGACTGCCAAGGCGCCATCACGTGGACGAGTAAAAACGAACTTCTTCATGAACACAACCTGGAACCTCAACCTCGATATGATGTTGACCTCATCTTGAAGTCGCATGCTGAACACCATTCTGTCCTTTTTATTCTTCATATGTACCACTATAGCGAGGGTTGGAAATAGAAATACTATACACTGGCCCCGGTGTCTTGACGACGACAACTCGGGTCTCAGAATCGTTCTGTCTTGTGAGTATCAATGTGAGCAGCGACAGCATTTGCATGTAGGTACTGGGTATTCACTGCCATGTATTCACTCGCGGTGGAAGTGGTTGAGCGATTGTACCACAGTAGTTCTATGGTTGTGCTCTCTTCTTTCACAGTTTCATCAGAAGACTTTCACTCCCTCCAACCTTGCATTGGCCTTTCTTTGTATTTCTCTCATTCCTCTTTCGCTCCTGCTTTCTGAAAACTCGACAACTCCTCGCCGCCGTTATTCTATCCTGAGCATCCTTTTTCAATCCATTTGATCAGTTCCGATATCATCATGTGTTTCAGTTGTGGACGCTGGCCATGGGCCCAGCCCGATGTCCAGCTCGCCGCCGACCCTCTCGACAAGCAGTTCATCTACCTTGACGACAATATTCAATGGTATCCAGATACGAGAACTGTAAGTGAAGTATAGTACTATCTGAGTGACGCCCCATCACTAGCGCTAGCGCCGCCTCCTGCCCGGTTTGCATTCTCCTTGAGTTTCTCAATTTGGCCTTACAGTCTCTGTTCATTCGCATCTCTGCCCTTCCTCCCACCTGCTACATCAACTGGGATTTCTTCCAATTCGACCATAGACACTCACCTTACCGCACCACTGCCACTACCACTACTCCTCCGATTTCATTCATTCATTCCTCATCCTCATGAAAGCACCATGCCCCACTTCTACACTTACCATAATCCATACCCATCCCAACTGGCCACCCCAGGTCAAGGCCATTGGGAGGACCCAGCAGACTGGCCGCGCTCGTATATCTACGTGACTAACCAAGGTGGAAACCAGGGCCTCCATCCACCGGCACCTGTCCTACAACTAGCCCCAGGTCAACAAACAATGTACTACTATCCAGTGAGTGAATAGAACGCTACCCATCGACATACCACTTAGGTTGATTATCACTGACACCTTACTTCCAGGGAAACTCGGCTACGCCAGGCGGCTACGTTGTAAATGGAGTGTGGTACCCTACTCAACCTGCTGCACCTGCAGCTGCTGGAACTGGTTGGCCCTTCACCTGTTATCCCCTTCAAACTGCCCCTGCATCGACCTCTCCTCCGGCTTGTAACTGGGTGTATAGTTACTCACCTTATTGCACAGCACCGGCGCCATTCCAAGTCTCCCCGGGAACGCAATGGAATCATTCCGCCGCCGCTGCTCAAGTAGCCGCCGTCCTAGCTGCCAACACTGCCCTTTCTCAACAGCCAAACGCTCCATCCTACTTTGTAGGTGCCACTGCTGCGGAAATCCAGGCTCAGAACGCTATCCTGCAAGCCAATCTCTATCACCTTGCGGCAACACAAGCTCAACAACAACCAACCCAAGTTGCCCCTTACAAGCCTGGTACAGGTCCTCAGTTTTGGTGCAAGGAGACTGATGGCAGTTGGACTCTGCGAGACCAGACTGATGCTGCCACATTGGGTGCTGGGCACTGGGAAACTCATGCAACGAGTGGTTACCATTATTTTGTTAAGCATGCTGCTTGACTTTGCGACAGAGCAACTACCACCCATTCGGCGCATGAACGTGTAATTTTCGATGGAACCAGAGGCTGGGCAATGGCAAGATACCATTGACCCTGGCTATCAACGCATAATACAACCTATGATTATGCAGGCTCTATGGGAGAAAGAGGTTCCGAAATTGAATCACCCGTTGATTGGAGGGATCGTTTTGTACACACGAGGGAGGAGCTTTGTATGATTTGAGCTGAGAAAGAGTCTTGGTTGACCTAAACGCCATTGACTACCCATGATTCACCACCCTCGCAGATAGTGTTTTCACAATCCCTATCAATCAGAAACAGCTTACTTCAGCCCCAGTCGGTTGACTTTGCAATCCTTCAAACAATATCCAACTCATTCAGATTGGCACTTGACCTTACCCCCCTCCCCCCTTATCTTTACTCTACAGGAAACCTTTCTTCAAGGAGGGATTCTGAGGACAGCGTCTGGCGCGTGAGGTGATGCTCTCCGTGGCCATGAAGAGCTGGTGTTGTCGAAAATGGCTAAACCTCGGCTATGGAATTTCTCGTATGTTCGAGGATCCAAGATTTCTATATACATGTGAGTCCTCTGGCACCGCTTCTTTTTCACACGAGGGTGTATCAAGTATGACCACCAAGTGCCAGATGTTCACGGACTACCGCTTGATTTGGCTCATAGCACTCTCCATCCACAGCTTCGCATACTGCTGGTGTGCCCACTCTAGATGCGAGGGCATGACAGGCTTTGATCTATCTTCCACCTTCCCTTCGCCCTGGAAGAGGATGCTCTTGAGGCGAAACTCAGCAAAGCCACGATCGAAGTCTGTCGTGGCGGTAATTTCAAATAGTCCGTCCGACGGCCGTTGCCCGTCTGGAGAGTTGAGTGGTGAGTCACCGCATCGGACCAGTATCGATGTCGGCGTCTTTTCTAGTACCACGAAGTGGTCGGTGATCTCAGTGCCTTTGTCGTATGTTGAGCTTAAAAGAGCTGGTCGGTCCCATAGTTGGTGGGCCGTCGTTGTGTTGTTGCGGTATTTGTTCTGGAGATAGAGTCTTTGGATTGTGTATCCTACTCGCCGCGAATTAGATAACTGAATGCGCTATGATTGTGAGGATTTGAAGCGTTGTGGCGGTTGAGAAGTACCTAGGATACTGTCACGTGAGGTTGTTCTTGGGGTATGAGGAAGTGTAATCCTCGTGTCCATAGTTGCCCAACACGTGGAAAGCGTCCATCAAGAAACCAACATCGCAGAATAAAAGGAGAAAGTCCTCGAAGACGTACCATGGCCAC
>Ga0105239_10004029_pt1 | contig 17789 bp, 16 predicted proteins | sample KBSC44metaG_FD_92761 | JGI IMG/M metagenome (GOLD analysis project Ga0105239, IMG submission 92761) | Corn rhizosphere microbial communities from Kellogg Biological Station, Michigan, USA - KBS C4-4 metaG | ecosystem: Host-associated > Plants > Roots > Rhizosphere > Soil | place: Michigan, USA...
ACTGGCCGCCGGCCAGGTAGGCGAGATCGCCGCCGCAGTACGTCGGGAGGACTGGAATGGTCTGACGGCAATACCGCCGCGGGGAACTGTCACCGAACAGAACTACGCGCGTCCCACGGTCTTTCACTGTCCCACCTGCGGCTCCGGCACCCTCGCCGTCTATGTCTGTGCGAAAAGACAGAAAACGAAGCCGCTTCATGTCATACTGACCCCGGCCATGGTGGCTCAACTTCTCAAAAATATCCCGCCTGCAAAAAACAGGTGATTCACCTCGGGCTGACGGTGGCCGATCGTTGGGATGAAAGGTATCGCTGATGGAATCATGTTTGTCAGCAGCGATAACCGCGTACAATAGCATCTCGGCTGCTTCTTCATCGTATCCGTGTCTGTCATGCTCCTGCCGGGAGGTCCGTATGAAGTACATCCCCCTTGCCGTCGCCTGTACTACGCTCGCTCTCCTCGTCCCCCTGACCGTTGCCCATGCCGGTACGCGCTGGGACACCATCCCTCCCGATCCCGCCAAGCCCGGAGACAAGGGGACCATGGATAAATCTCTGGTCGCGAACCCTAAGAAGGAGTGGCTCGGGATCGGGCAGATCGCCACCGGCGGGTTCCTCAAGGGCGTTTCGACCGGTACGCTGATCGATGCTACCCATGTACTGACCTGCGCGCATACGTTCTTTCAGGACGCCGAAAACGGGATGGGGGCCCTTATCCCCAACAATGCCAACTTCACCTTCACCCTTCCGGAGATTGAACCGGGCGGCAGCGGGAAGGACAACATCTTCAGCGCGCTGACCGTTAACATCTACCCCGACTTCATGGACGATCAGAAGAAGGGAAAGGGGCACCGTAAAGTCGGATTCGATATCGCGATCGTCACGCTGGATCGGCCGGTCCCGGCCGATAAGACGACCTTCTATACCTACAACACGCCGAAACTCATTCAGGACGAGCGCGATCCCAAATGGACCAAAGGGGACGGCACGGTCAAGATCGGCTTCGGCAAAGCCGGCGACGGTAACGGAGGATCGACCGAACCGTCCGGGTTCAAGCGGATCATCTCGAACGCGGTGGATCAGTTCGGCGGCCAGAACAAACTCTGGGCCACAAAAAACGTGAACCGCGACGACCCGCCGCCCGCGAACACCCTGGTCTATGACTTCAGCGATCCGACCATGGCCACATCCTCCGACCTGACCAACGCAATCACCGGCAAGACCAGCGCGGCGACCGATCGCGAGGGGAGCCCCGCCAGCGGCGACTCCGGAGGCCCGATGTTCATGAAACTGGACGGCAAATGGATCCTGGTCGGCCTCACCTCGTCCGGCACCGACGATAAATCGCGCTACGGCACCGTCGCCTACGATACCCGCGTCCAATCCTACGCCACCTGGATCAGCGCCACCATAGCCGCCCCCGAACCACCCTCACTCCTGCTGATCCTCGCAACCGGCCTGACCGGCGCTCCCCTGCTCCTGCGCCGAGCACGGGTGCGCACAAGGTAAACGGAAACGCGCTTTTCTCTGGAAGGAAGCCTCATTGGCGCGCATCCCCGTGGCGGACGCGATCAAGGTCGCCAACACTGTAGGTGACCGTATTTTGGCCATCCCCGCCCGAATACCAACCGCACGACCGGTCGTCGGTAGTGCCCTTTCGCCGCATCGCCAGAAGAGTACCCTGCCCTGGGCCACCCGGGTTCACGTAGACGATGAACGTCAGATCGACACCACCCGATAGCGTCAACTCATCCTTCTTGAGCTTCCAGCGAAACGGTGTTACGGTGTCATGAACTGGCTCAATGATCTGTCCCGTGCCGTCGCCGCGAAACTGGATCGTATGAATACGGTCCTTCCAGCCATAATCGCCGTAACCGTCATACAGGCCCCAGGTATCTACCAGGTTCGGCGGCGGTAAGAGATAGTGCTGAAGAGGACGCGGTAGCATCCACAGCACGATTCGCAGCGGCGTGAAATAGATGACGGCGCAGCCGGCAATCGTGATCGCCAGGCGGGCGGAAGGGGATAGGCGCCGTCCTTTTCGGAGATCGGGCGGTGTCTCCTGAATGTGCTGCTCCAACTTCATGACTGCTTTATCAACGAAGCCCGGCATCGAACGGTTACTACGCTGGCGGTGGTGCCTTCTTTAGGAACCGAAGGCGTCTGGTGTTCACTGGGTCTATTCAGTAAAGGAGCCTGCCATGCCGCACTGTCCGCGCCGACTATCTTTCCTGGCCGTTCTTTGTGTCATTTCCATCAAACTATTCTGCGGTACGGCAGCGCACGCCGACTCTTGGCTCGCCCCTGTTCTGGAGCACTGGTCCGCTAACCATCGGTTTGTCTTACGGGTTGACCGCACGACACGGGAACTGACACTGAACGAAGCCCATGGGGATTCGGAGACCCGTATCTGGAAAATCCCCGGGGTACAGGAGGGGACCTTCGGGATTCCTGTCATCGCCTATGTGCGTGACGATGGGCGCTATGTTATCCTTCGGGACCAGTACCATCAGGTCGGCTACGGGAAGGTGCTCGTTTTCCTGGGGGAGAAGGGGCAGGTTCTGCGCGCTTATACGCTCAAAGATCTGTTTTCCCAATCCAGGATTTTTCGGTCCACGCTAAGCATCAGCTCCCTCTGGTGGGATGAGCCTGAATCCTTCCTCTTTCTCAAAAACAGCGATCGTTTCGGCTGCCTTACCTGTTGGGGAGAGGTGGCGATCTTCGATGCAACGACAGGGGAACGCCTTTCTGAGCAGGGAGCGGATGGTGACGAGCTACGGTCAAGCGTCTTACAGATAGCACACCGTGAATTGGAGAGCGACAAGGATAGGGAGGTGGGCAATGGCATCAGGCTCGTGGGACTGCTCAAAGATCGAGAAAGTGTGCCAAAACTCCGACAGCTTCTGACGGACCCCTCCTTTGGCATCATGGTCACGGGAGTCGATGACGCTACACGCCACGAAGAGCGCTTCTACGGAAACCAACTGGACGCCGGCAAGGCGTTGGTGCGCATCCTGGGGAGAGAGGCCGCGCCGCTTCTGGAGGAGCGTCTGACCACAGCGAGCACGACATTCATGAGGGCATCCTGGCTGGGACGGATCGCTGAATCCGGCGCCGCCGATCGTAGCCCGGCGATCCTGCGTTATGCGGATGATATTCACTCCCCCTTACGGGGGGATGCGATCAAAGCGCTCATTCGAAATGGCGGGATCGACTTTGTCCGTCGACATCCGGCCTGGCTGCAAGATCCCGCGGAGGAACTGCGCTACCGCGCCGTTCGCTGCCTCTCGGAAACCGGAGACAAGCAGGATCTGCCTGCGTTGCGGCGTGCTGTTCGCGATAACGATAGGATCATCTCCCTTTGGGCGCTGCGTGGACTGATACGGATAGCTCCTCCCGATTTGGATGCGCGCCTTCGTGACTATGTGCGCCAACATCCCGAGGAACCCGAAGCCCATATCGCGTTAGCCGATAGAGGCGATGCCGGCCAACTGCGCTGGTGTCTCGATCAACTGGTACAGTTTGTGGCTGGTAAGACAGACAGTTCGTTGAGTGACTCCGCGCACCATCCCCTCGCGATCAGTACCTCTGAGATTCAGGATGTGACAAAGGCGCTTGTGCGCTGGCATCCTACGGGTACTCGGGAGGTTCTTAACGGTCTTGCACGTATGCCTGGTACCGAATATCACGCAGCAACTCTGTTTCAGGCGGTCGGTTACGGGGGATTAGCCAATCTCGGCGATCCGAACGCGCTGACACAAGTACGAGAGATCGCCGAGATTGGGGAGATGTTTAGTGCCATGCACGCTATTGAATGGCTGGCAATCTGCCAGGACCGCACATCGATCCCACTGTTACGTTCCTTACTCAATAATCGCGAAATCGAGATCGGTAAGGCCGCCAGTCGGGCGCTTCAGTCGTTGGGAATACCGCATGATGAGCCGCACGATGATCTGGAGGAATCATCGAACGATTAGGAGGAAAGAGCAGCAAACGGAAAGCTTATTGAACGGCAATTGCGCAGCGAAACCCCAACCCGTTCGTCCTGCGATCGGGGGCCTGTCCGAATCGTCGAAAGGAGAAGAAGGAGTTGGGGGCAAAGAAGTTCCACGATCCCCCACGCAGAACACGCTCCTTACCCGTTGCCGGACCGGTCGGATTTACCAGAGGAGCCGTCTTCGGGTAGTCCGCGGAGAACCAGTCGGAGCACCACTGATAGACATTCCCCGCCATGTCCAGAACCCCGTAGGGCGAGGCCCCGGAAGGATAACTCCCGACCGGCGCCGTGCCGCCCACATCCCCCAGGGCGGATTGCGAACACCGGAGCCGGCTGCGGTCGAAGGCGTTTCCCCACGGGTAGATGCGACCGTCTGTGCCGCGCGCCGCCTTCTCCCACTCCGCTTCGGTCGGCAGACGCCCCCCCGCCCAACGGCAATAGGCCGCCGCCTCGTCGTAGCTCGCGGTGCTGATCGGGTAATCGTCTGCCCGCGGATCTTTGGGCGCCCAGAGCATCCGCCTGCCGGTCTCCTTGCAGTAGCGGCGATACATCCCCACCGTAACAGGGGTCTTATCGATATAGAAGCCGGAGAGCGTTACGGTACGGGACGGATTGGCGTCTGCCATCCTCCGAGAGTTCCCCATCAGGAAGGGACCGGCCGGGATATAGATCATCTCCGCACCGTCCTTCGCATTGATGCGAGTACTGGCCGTGGCCGGTGCAGCAACAGGCGTACTCGTAACCGGCGCCGTGTTGGTCGCGACGGATGTCGGGGCGTCAGGGACGAAGTAGAAGTCGCGCTCCAGTGAGGACTCCTCCCACGGGACCTGATCCCCATGGCTCGCCTCGTCCACCGCGACACGCGTCCGGCGGAACGCGATCCCGATATCGACACCTGGTTTCTGCATCTCCTGAAGCAGCTTCCCGGTGTAAAGACCGTTCGTTCCCTCCACATTATCGTCCGCCGTGCTGCCCGGCGCCGTCGCATAAGCAATAAGCGTGTTCTTCGGCGCGGCCATCTGCGCCAGACCGCTCTGCATCGAACGGCTCCCCGCAGGAAACGGGTCGTTGCGGCAGGCGTCCAGGATGACGATATTGGTCTGCGACTGGTGATCCTGCATCTGACCCAGAACGCTACGGGCATTCACCGCCTGGAACTCGACCTGGGAATCGCTCTTCGCGTTAAAGTCCACCGGCAGAAGGTAGTTCTCGCCCTTGACCTGCGCCCCGTGGCCGGAGTAGTAGAAGACCGCCACCGTGCTCGACGTCAGACGCTCTCCGAAAGCCTCGATCGCCGTGGCCATCTGCTGGTCGGTCTGATCCACGCGCAGAATAACCGTGAAACCAAGCTTCTGCAGCGCCGCCGCCATCGCCCGAGCGTCATTGGCCGGGTTCTTGAGAGGCCGCCCATACTTATAGGCGCTGTTGCCGATCACCAGAGCCACACGCCGCGGCCCGGCCGCGGCGCGGGTAGCCGTGGTCTCCGCCCAGCGCCGCGGCGTCTGTGTGGGCGTCTGCGCAAAGGCAGGACCCAAAACGAGAGAGAGAAACGCAAGCAACGTCAGCGGCAGGGTTTTCACGACAGAGATACTCCAGACGACGAGCGAGCTGAGCCGCCGGAAAGGCGAAGCAGTGTCGAACTACAGGAGCATTATAACCGTCGAACCAGGCGCGCGGAGATGACATCCGTCATGTAGCGCAGATGATCCGAAATCGGCCACACAATTCCAGGAGCGCGTCGTCGCGGGGCAGCGCCCCCGTAAAACCACGCATTGCGATTCCGTAGCCGGGTACCCTCTGGGCGATGGCGGGCTTTATGTTCGCAAGCCTGGGCGGGAAGTTACGGCGCAACGCCGCCTACCAATCGTCAGGAGTATCCCCCCGCACCCAGAGATAGGTGACCAGTTGGCCGGTGTGATACCACTCATGTGTGGCGATCGTGCGCAGTACCTCACTCAGGGGACATTCGGTCACACGCAGAGCCTCGTACCAGCGATTCGGATTCGAAATCATCCGCTCCAACTCCGCATCGTCGAGCGAATCGATATAGGCATACGTCTCTGTCCGAAGCGCCGCCAGAGCGGCTTTGATCTCTTCTAAAGTCGCGCTCTGCTCATCAAAAGCATCCGGCCCATCGTCGGGCCAGACCCCGGACCGAACCCAGATCAGAGCCTCTTTCTCCTTGTTGGCGATCTCCAACAACTGCCCCGCGATCGTCCGCATCCCGTCCCGGGGTGACCAACTCAGGTCCGAATCATCAAGCCGCCTCAGAACCTCATCCAGGTCCTGCCGAACGCTCGCGAATCGGGCCTTAAGGAACTCGCTCACCCTTGTCATCGCTGCCATCTCCTCGAAATAAAATCTCTTCGTTTACACTGCCATCTAACCACGATTTGACAATCAAACGATCGTTTGTTAGAATGAGAGAAGAGCCTTCGAGAGACAACTCTCAAACTATCGTACCGACCCCGCGGGACAAGGATGTCCCCGCACCAGGATCGGGAGTCGGAATACCTGTGCCGCAAAGCTTCACCTGTTGCGTGGCCGGTGTACGAAATTTCGTACGAAAAAATAGAACGCGCGTACGAAAATTCGAACGGGACACCAGATAACCGTTTGTCGGTACACGCGGACCATCCCTTGGGACCGTATCGCCCTGACCCAACTGGTGCAATGAACGAGCGAATGCTCGCTCCTTTGTACACCTATCGCCCTGGCCGGCGTAGGCGAAATCAGGCGAAAATTTCGCCTGTCGACCTTCTGATCCAGGCGCATTTTGAGAGGCAGAAGGCAGCCATAGGCGAAAATTTCGCCTATTTTTATTTCTCACGCAGGCGAAATTCTGTGCCCATCCCCCCCGACGGCACGGCCGCATCGCTCTTGCCGGCGGGGGAGGGAGCGCATGAGTGCCATTCGCCCTATCAGGGACTACGGAGCCCCGCCGCCCGCCTCGATCTCCTCCTCGGTCGGCTCGGTGATCGAGTAACCCAGAGGATTCTTGCGGTGCATCCGCTCCTCGTCGGTCGCGGGCTCCAGGTTTGGCCGCTCGTAGTCACTGGCATGGACGCCACTCTGATCGTCCGGACGCTCGTTCGTTGGCGTGACCGCTTCTGTCTCCGTCTCCGCTATCGATGCTGTCTCAGGCATACTCGCTTCTCCTTGATCGCGATCCAGGATAGCCTGGATGGTTATCCATGCCGCCGGTAGAAATCTTCCGGCAGGGCGTTATGCAGCGTAGGGACGATCGTCACGTGCAGCGCACGGTAGACCTCCGCGGTTCGCGCCTTCGCGGGCTCATCGATCTCCTCGACGTCCTCGCGTAGAGCGACCGACTTCGGCAGAAGATCGCGGCAGTCGTGCAGGATCGAATTGAACGCGCCGATCTGACCGGCGGTGAGAATATGGCCGCGCCGCGCCGCGTTCTCCAACTCCAACTCCAGATCGCTCGCCGCCGTATAAAGATGATCCAGCCGTGAAGCGGCGTCTTCTACGGGCCGGGGCGGTTCGGCCGGTAGAGCCGCCGCAACTGGTTCCGGCGACGGGGCCGCTTCTGCCTCTGCTGGCAGAGTCGGCTCAGCAGGCGGAACTGGTTCGGTCGGCAGACTATCCGGTAGTACCGGCGCTACCGGTGGGGGGGACAATGTCATGGCTGTGTTTTCGCCTCCTATCTCCACCGTTCTTGTACCCATCCTGAAGGGCGGGGTTATCTCCGCCGCCTTGCGGCGTCTGGCTCCCCTCTCCGTTGCGGAGAGGGGCTGGGGGGTGAGGGCTCTGCCGCCCACATTCGCCTTCCGGCGAACTACCGGACGCGAGGAGAGCCTGTGTGGTACCCTGGGGCAACGAAAGCGAGGCGAGTGGGACCGATATGGTGACGGTAGATCTGCATGCGCATACGACGGCGTCGGACGGACAACTGACGCCCACAGAGCTGGTTAAGGCGGCGGCTGCCGCTGGCGTCGGCGTCCTGGCGGTGACCGACCACGATACCACACGCGGCGTGGCCGAGGCGCTGGCCGCGGCGCGGGAGGTCGGGATTCGCCTGATACCCGGCGTCGAGCTCTCGGCCGAGGGCGCCCCCGGTAAGTGCCATCTGCTTGGTCTGGGTATCGATCCCGAGTACGCGCCCCTTAACGACACCCTCGCGACCATCTCGGAGGCGCGGCGCGTCCGCAACGGGCAGATCGCAGAGCGCCTGCAGCGGCTTGGCGTACCGGTGACCCTGGAAGAGGTGACCGCCGCCGCACCGCACGGCGCCAATGTCGGCCGGCCCCACTTCGCCGCTGTCCTCGTCGCCCGCGGCGCCGCCAGAGACTTCAAGGATGCCTTCGATCGCTACCTCTCGGACGAAGGCCCGGCCTATGTCGAAAAGCAGACGCTCACCTCGGCCGAGGCGATCCGACTCGTTCACGATGCCGGCGGCCGCTGCTTCCTGGCCCATCCTGGCCTCGTCCGTCTGGCGGAGCAGGAAACGCCGGAGACGCGCCTGCGCGCCCTGAAAGCGCTCGGGATTGACGGCCTGGAAGCCTACTACTCCAAACACAGCCCCATCCAGACCGAGCAGTTCCTGCGCCTTGCTCAGAAGCTGGACCTCCTGGTTACCGGCGGCTCCGACTTCCACGGCCCCGCCGTCTCCGAAGCCCGCCTCGGCGCCATCGTCGACGGTCAACCCCTCCCGATCGATCGCCTCTCCTGGCTGTAAGCCCCGGTCGATAGGAGAAGGCTATGGCGATGCCGCCTGGACCTGCTATCGATAGTCGACGCCGCTGGCTGGCGGCGGTATTGCTTGTCGCCTGGGCCAGCGTGATCTTCACGACGTCGTGCTTCTTTATCCATCGCGACACCTTTATCCGATTCATCGGGCGCGGGCTGCCCGACGGGGCCACTCGGCACGGCTGGTCGAATCTCTGGCTCTATGCCGGACTGATCTTCGTCAAGGGCTACCATATGGCGGAGTACGCGCTGCTCTACTGCCTGCTCTTCTTTGCGGCGCGTACTTACCTCCACAAATCGGTCGCGCAGACGACACGTATCGGGATCGTCTGCTGTATCCTCTACGCCGCCTCCGACGAATGGCATCAGACCTTCGTGCCGGGGCGCGGTGGGACGATTGTCGATGTCATCATCGATACGACCGGGGCGCTGCTCGCCGCCTGTCTCATCGCCCGGCGACTTCAATAGAAACGCCGTATCTCCCAGCCCTCGGGTTCAGAAAAAGTCTGCGGAATCTGTCGATTCCGGCCTTTCGGAAACGACTATCTTTGGATAGCCTCTAGGAGAAAAGTATGAGCACACCGGGATTATCGAAAGCGCGGCTTGGCCGCATGTCCGAAGTGATGCGCGGCTATGTCGAACGCCGCGAGGTGGCCGGATTGGTCGCCCTGGTAAGCCGTTGCGATGACATTCATGTCGATGTGATCGGCGTTCAGGATATCGAGACCGGCGAACCGATATACCGGGATACGATCTTCCGGGTGGCGTCGATGACCAAGCCCGTCACCGCAGTGGCCGCGATGATGCTTGTCGAAGAGGCGGTACTCAAGCTGGATGCCCCGGTCGATAAATGGCTGCCGGAGCTGGCGGATCGCAAAGTGCTGCGCTCCATCGACGCTCCGATCGAAGACACCGTTCCTGCCGATCGCCCGATCACGTTGCGCGATCTCCTGACGTTCCGGGCCGGTATCGGGGCGATCATGGCGCCACCCGGCCAGTATCCGATCCAGACCGCCGTTGCAGATGCGGGACTCGCCCCCGGCCCGGACCCGTCCAAACTCTCCCCCGACGAATGGATGGCCCGCCTCGGCGCCCTGCCGCTTCTGCATCAGCCGGGAGAGAGGTGGATGTACCACACCGGCTCAGACATCCTGGGCGTTCTGGTTGCCCGGGCCGCCGGCAAGAGCCTGGGCGAGTTTTTCCAGGAGCGTATCTTTACGCCGCTTGGAATGAAGGACACCGCTTTCAGCGTCCCCGAGGCAAAGCTGGACCGGCTGGCGACCGCCTACACGACCGATCCCAAGACCCGTAAGCTCGCCGTCTACGATCCGGCCCGCGGCGGGCAATGGTCACACACCCCGGCGTTCGAGTCGGGCAGCGGCGGTCTCGTCTCGACCGCAGAAGACTTCCTCGCCTTCGGACGGATGCTGCTGGGCCGTGGCCGGCTCGGCTTTACCCGCCTGCTGGCACGCCCCACCGTCGAGTTGATGATGACCGACCACATAACGCCCGAACAGAAGGCGGCATCCCCCTTCTTCCCGGGCTTCTGGGACGCCAGCGGCTGGGGCTTCGGCGCCTCCGTGCGTACCCGGCGCGACGACATCGGCCCCGCCCCCGGTAGCTTCGCCTGGACCGGCGGCTTCGGCACGGCCTGGTGCGCCGACCCGCAGGAAGATACCGTCAGCGTCTTCCTGACCCAGCGCATGATGGCCGGCGCAGATGACGTCGCCATCAACCAGGACTTCTTCACCCTGGCCTACCAGGCCATCGAAGACTGACCAACGCCCCGCGCTAGGCCTCCGGTTCCCCCTCTCCGCTTCGGAGAGGGGGCCAGGGGGAGAGGTTAATCCGGTGGGTAAGGGCTCTTCAGAGGTTATCGAAACCAAATCGCCCTCACGACGTCCGAAAACGTATGAGACGTTTCCCCGACCCGAAGACCGCCGCGGCGCGCGTCGCCGCTGCCACTCTCCTGATCGCACCCATCGCCGCCGTCGCCCACCAGGACAACGGCACGGTGACACCGCCGCCTGCCGCGGCGAATCCCCCCGTCGATACTGCTCCCGGCACGCCGCCCGCGGTGGCGCCCGCACCCGCACCGATCGCGGTGACCGTGAATGGGGAGGCGATCGTCTTCACCGGGCAGCAACCCGTTCAGCAGGAGGGCTTCGTCATGGTTCCGCTACGCGGCGTCTTCGAAAAGCTGGGCGCTACCGTCCAGTACGCCGCCGCGACGAAGACCGTCAATGCGGTCAAAGGGAATACGTCGGTGATGCTTCGCCTCGGCGATCCCTACGCCTATCTGAATGGAGCGCCGCGGCCGCTCGCTGTCGTTCCGCAGGCGGTCAACGGGACCACCCTGGTGCCGCTCCGGTTTATCTCCGAGGCGCTTGGCGCGAAGGTGAGCTGGAAGAAAGATACCCGGACCGTCGAGATCACGACCGGTCCGCCGCTCGCCGATCAGTTGCCGACTCCTATCGGCAACGGACCCGTCCTCGGCACCATCACCGCACTGATGCTCGAAAACAACGCACTTACGCTGCGCGTTCCCGGGGGAGAGAACGACCAGTTGCCGCTCGCGCCGAACGTGACCCTGATGGTCAAATCCAGCGATGAGGGACCGGAGACCGCAGCCCCGGTCAATACCCTGAAGATCAACGATCAGATCACGGCGACCCGCGATGATCAGGGGCGCGCGACCGTACTCCGGTTGCGGACCGATCAGCGACGCGGCGCCGTAAAGTCGATCGGCGAGGCGGATGCGACCGGCGATGCCCCGGTGACCCTCACCGATGGTACTGTCGTGACCATGGCCGCCGGCGCGCCGGCGGCCATGTCCGGCCGGGTGATCCAGCTCAGCGATATCCTGCCGGATGAGACGGTCGTGATCCGCATCGATCCGAAGACCGGAAAGGGGACCGGGGTCGCCGTCGCGACCGAGGACGACGCGAATCCGACCCCGCCGGTGAAGCTGGAAGTGACCGCCGTCGCCCTCGGGCCGGGAATGGACCACGCCCTCCGGGCCGGCGAGAAGCTGACCGTCACCCTGGCCGGTACCCCCGGCACGACAGCGACCTTTACGGTACCCGGTCTACCCGAGGCGCAGAACGTGGCGATGACGGAGGCCACGCCGGGGAACTATACCGGGACACTGGATGTGCCGAAGGGTATTACGCTGAAGGAGGCGACCGTCACCGGGACGGTCGCGCAGGGGGAGAATACGACGGCCCCTGTATCGGCGCCGACGACACTGACGATCGATTCCGCCGCCCCGGATGTCGAAAGTCTGACGCCGACCGATGGCTCGGCGCTCGCCGAGTTCCGCCCCCTGATCTACGGCACCTTCGCCGATCCCGGCTCCGGCGTGGACACGCAGAGCGTGCGACTGACGATTGATGGGAACGATGTCACCGCAGGCGCCAAGATAAGCGACTCCTTCTTCTCCTACAAACCCGCCGCCGATCTGCCGGTGGGGGATCATACCGTCGCACTGGTCGTCAAGGACGCTGCCGGAAACGATGCCAGCCGAAGCTGGAAGTTTAAGATCACCGGAGCCGCGAACCCCATCCGGTCGCTCTCTTTGACCCCGGATGATGGCGTCCCACTCGCCGTCGGCAGCACCCTGCGCGTCCGTATGGATGCGCCGGCCGGCGGTACGGCGACATTCCGGATCGGCAACGCGATCGTCAACCAGCCGATGACCGATGTCGGGGGGGGCTCCTATATCGGGAACTACACGGTTAAGAGCGGGGATGTCGTAAACAAGGCCACCGTCACCGTCACCTATACCCCACCCGGCAACGGTGCGCCGATCCTGCAGGCCGCGCCCGCTCCGGTCACCCTCATGGGAGGCCCGCCCACAGTCCCGATCGTGGATCAGCCGATCGAGGGCGGCCGGGTCGGCAGTTCGGTGACCATCAACGGACGTGCCGTGCCGGGCGGCACCGTGCATCTCACACTCGCCTATACCGGCAAGGTGCTCGTCCTCGGGTCACAGGGGAAGCTCTTCGACGCGGATGTCGTCGCGGACGGGGAAGGAAAGTGGACCTCGGGAGCCATCGCCCTCAATCTGCCCGCGGGAGTCGCCGACGCGAACCTGACCCTGACCGCGGTCGCCGTCGGTCCGGACGGTGTCCGCTCCGACTCCGCCACCGTGCACTTTAAGAAGTAGATCAACGCCTCTCGCTGCCCACGGGCACGGCCATCGCCGTCGCGTCCGACGCATCCGATTCGTGGGCAGCGTGATCTTCCGAGGCCTCGATCAGCACGTCGACCGTCGCCTCGTCCATGACGCGCTCCAACTCACTGACGATCTCTTTCGGATCGGTGACACTCGCCAACCGCTCCGCCTCCGGATCACGCCGGTTTGGCACTCCCGGCAGATCACGCCGTAACTCCTCCAGCAGCGAGATGATCTTGGTCGTCTCCTGCTCGACCAGAATGCTGATCTGAAGGTCGAGGTGCTCACGCCGTTCTGCATCACTATCCTGCCGCCGCTGCGAGATCAGGACCGTCGTCGTGGTAAAGAGCGCCGTCAGGCTGACGATCCCCTGCAGCCAGTAAAACGGAGGCACATCGAACGGCACCCCTCCCACTGCCCGTAATATCAGGTTGATCCCGATCCACGTGACGACGAACCCCATCGACGAGTACAAAAACGTCGGCCGGCCCAGGAGCGCCGTGATCGCCTCGATCGCCCGCTGCCGCGCATCCACCCGTCGCTCTGACCGTGTCCGTAACTCTGCGATCGTCTGCACCGTCGTCGCTACCGGATCCGGTATTCTCGCCGTCTCGTCTGCCATACCAACGATTTTCCACCCATGCCCCCTCCCCCAAACAGAGCCGCAGAAGGCGGCTCTGTTTGGGGGAGGGGGCATGGGTGGTGGGGAGAGGTAAATCCCCATCGCGCAGCGAAACACAAAACACCATGCTGGAAGCGATCACGCACTACACCGTCACCCTGCCCTCCGGGCACCAGCTCTCCCTGCGTCAGGGAGACATCACTGACGAAGCCATCGATGCCATCGTCAACGCCGCAAACTCGGGGCTGGTACACGGTGGCGGTGTCGCCGGAGCCATCCTGCGCAAAGGCGGCCAGATCATCCAGGACGAGAGCGACCGTGTCGGCCGCGTACGGATCGGAGGCGCAGCCATCACCGGCGCCGGAAAGCTTCCGGCGAAGTCCGTCATCCACGCCGTCGGTCCGGTCTGGCGAGGCAACACTCCAGAGGAGAACGACCGCCTTCTCGCCTCCGCCACGACCTCGGCACTGGAGATCGCCCGCGAACGCGGCTTCCAGAGCATCGCCTTTCCGGCCATCTCCTCCGGGATCTTCGGCTTTCCCAAACACCGCTGTGCCGAAGTGATGGTCCGGGCCGTGCGCGATTGGGCCGCTGCACACCCGGCCGATCCCCCGCGCGACCTGCGTTTCACCATCATCGACGACCAGACCGTCGGCTTCTTCCTCGCCGAAATGGAGCGCCAGTTCCCGCCGGAAGGCTGATTCTGCCTAGACGACCGCCTGCATCCCGCTCCATTCGACCCAGAGGTTCGTCATGCACTCCCACTGATACTGCGCATGGTCGACATGGGAGAGCCGGAAGAAGATCGCGTAGCGGATATTGGGGGAGACATTCCCGGCAATGCCATGCGCCAGCCCGTAATGCACCAGCGCCGCATCACCCGCCGCGCCCGTAAACTGCTCCGGCTCGCCGATATCCACCGGCGGCAATCCCTGCAGCAGGGACTGCGGCCCGTGCTCCCGGAAATACGCCTCATACAGGCGGTGCGAGCCAGGCCAGTAGCTGAAGTTGCCTGCGTAAGGCTCCGGCACAGCGGATAGGAAGACGCCCACCAGCGCCGTGAAGTTGGCGATCGTTCCCTCCTTCACTCCGTTAGTGGGGGAGTACATCCCATCCAGATGGGGCCGCGGCGCCTGCGGTGCCTCCTCCAGGCTGGGAAAGCGTAGCGCTATCTGTCCTCCGGTCACCGGGCGTATCTTGCCGGCGCCGATCATCTCCTCCGCTACATCTCGGATCGGGGTGGCATTATACAGATCGGTGATCGGCGGCTCCGCACCAAGCCCGGGACAGTAAGACTGCGCTCGATATCGAGTAAGCTCCGCCGGGTCGATCCCATACGCACCGATATACGCATTGATCGCCCGTCGCGCCTGCCCTACCAGTTCCTGCGGCACGATTCCCGGCAGCTTAACGATCCCGCGCTCGTAAAACTCTCGCTTCTGGTTCGTCGTAAGCGCCATAAAACTCCCTCTTAATCGTCGCCCATATCGAATATCGAATGTCCTCGGCCGGGAGCCGCGAATCACCCTGTGGGGTTGATGCGCGTCAATGTCCCGGAGGGGGACCGGAAGTATCCTATGTTCATAACAAACCGCTCGGAAGCGAGCGCTGAGAAAAAGGAACCAACCAAATGTACGCAGCTACCATGACCACCAATACCACCGCCACCACGATCAACGGAACGACCCGGAACGGCCGCTGGGCCTGGTGTGGTTGGGTGAGCGCCGCTCTTCTGACCATCGCCGGCGTCGCCGTTCCCTGCGAGATGGTCGACGCCGAGTAAGAGGGATACATCAGTGCGGGCGGGCCACGATTAGCCCCATACCGGACGCGGCGGTGCATCCCGCCGGATCTCCACATACTCCAGAGCGCGCTGCGTCAGCGTCGGCCGATCCGGTAATTCCGGTAGCTCGGGCGCATAGTACACCGGCATCGGCTCCTCCCTCCGATACGTTCGCGCACTGCCCCGCTCCTCCTCCTCGCCCCCGCGTACCCAGCGTACCCCGACCGGGTGGACCTGCAAATGATCCGTGCCTACCACCACTCGCAAGTAGTGATAGATCGATCCGGAGATGCCGTCCGCGGCATCCGGGCCACGACCACTGAAGGCGCACTCCTGCACGCCCACACCCCGCAGCGCCTCATAGCGATCCTGTTGTCGCCGCAGCCGACCGCGCTCCAGCATAGAGCGGCGCAGTGTTAACTGACCGCCACCGCCGGTGACGAAGATCCCCGCATTCGGCAGCGCATCCGACCGGAACCACTCGAACGCATGCGAATGCCCGGAGAGTACCAGATGGACCCGCGCGCGGCGCTGTAATAGCTCCAGAATATTGTCCCGTAGCCCGATCACGTCCGGTCGCTCGCAGTGGTTGCCGATCGTCGTATAGAGCGGATGGTGCAGATAGACGATCCGCCAGCGCTCCGGATGCTCCCGCTCCGACTGCTCCAGTGCCGCCTCCAGCCACGCCAGCTGCGCCTGATCGTAGTCCTCCGCCCGATAGCGGACCCGCCGTCGCTCCAGAGCCAGCTCCCGCTGCAGATCCAGCGCCTCCTCCGAGAGCGTGTGCAGCCGTGCCTCCTCACTCTCCGAGCCGGCGCCGCCTGCCGCACGGGCATACCCCGCCTGCGCCCGCTCCGCCGCATCGCTGGCGGATGTCAGCACCGCACGGTGCGTTGAGCCGCCCGGAAGCGTGCCCAGGAACGCCTCTGCCTGCAACAGGGCGCGACACGCCTCGTCGCCGGCCGCATCCAGCCGATCCAGGACCGGCCTGGCATCGTCCAGATCGTCCGTCTCCAGGAGCGCGGAAGCGCCATCGCGCCACTGCGGTGCGGATCGCGCTAAGGCCGCCTTCGCCGCACCAAAGCGCACGGGATCGCCCTCCGTGGAAGCGGTCTCCAGCGCGCTCTGCATCTCCTCCAGACGGGCGGCGGCCGCAGCCGCTAGCTCACCGAGGGCGATACGCCGGTCCGTGTCCTGAATCGCGGCGCGTCGTTCTGCATCCCGTCGCTCGTCACGTGCGCGCTGTGCCCGCTGTAGAGCCGCGTCCATGACCCGTACCCGCGCCTCCAGGGCGGTGATATGGTCCTGAGCCACCTGGCGCATTCGGTCACCCGCGTCTGCAGGCGGTGGTGGGGCGTCCAGTGTATTGGAGTCGAGGGCGAAGAAATCCGCGTTGCCGTGCGTGAACTGATAGTAACGGTTCGGCAGCCGCGTCTGACCGCCGGGAACATAGGGCATCGGCTCCGGAGAGGCTGGCGCCGTCATGTCACGGGTAACAAAGGCCTCCATGTAAGCTCTACCCATGTCAGAGCCGCCCTCCGGCAGCCCGAAGGCGAAGATCTCATGGACAATAGCGCGGAGGCCGGGCGCAAGCAGCGGGATACGGGCAACCCACTTCGCCCATCCTCCCAGATCGTAGTAATCGTGGTTCCCCGGCACGGGTAAAAAGGGGAGCTGAAAGACAAGGTCCTCCGCCGTGCTCTCCGGGGTCAGAAACGAGGTGTACGGCCGCCGAAAGTTACGCTCATAGAGCCTGCGCTCGCCGGTCATATAGACGACATCGCCGACGTGAAGTACCATCCGGCCGTTGCCCGCCCCGACTGGCGCCGCCGCATCCCGCGCCATCGCCCGCGCCACGGCGTCCTGCGGTGCGACACCGGGCCCTGCGGCGTCCGCATCACCGGTATCGCCCAGCGCCAGAAATTCCCAGGGGGAGCCGTCTTCCGGCGGCGCTAAACCGGCGAGAGCCAGAGCATGATAGCTGCCGAGGGATACGCTGCCGCCGGCCGGTATCGCCCGCGTCCACCGGGTGATGATCTCGTGGTCCGCCGGCGCCTTAAGCCAGTTTTCAGCATGAAACGGTGTGATACGGATAGTAGAGCGCCCTCTCCTGACGCGCTATTATCATTACCCCACAGGGTGGCCGTCTGCATCATCCTGGACAAACAAAAAACTCCGCCTCGCCGGGAGGAAGAATCGGCGAAGCGGAGCTTTTAGGCGAACCGCCCTTCTGTGGAGGCAGAAGGGCGGATTGCCGGATCAAAACGATCTGTCTTACAGGCCGGTGTTGGAGTGCGGGTAAGCGGCGGTGGACGAGTTGCAGGTCGGGTCGTTGTCGATGTTGGTCGCGGTGTACGAACCATTCGACGGGCAGGCAGGCGTCGACTTGATGTAGCCGGTGGAACCGATCAGGGTGTGCCAGTCGGCAACGGCGGCGCCGGCGGCCATCTTCTGGTCCATGGCGTACTGCTGCAGGGCAGACTGGATCTGCTTGAGGTTGG
>Ga0105239_10004033_pt1 | contig 17765 bp, 9 predicted proteins | sample KBSC44metaG_FD_92761 | JGI IMG/M metagenome (GOLD analysis project Ga0105239, IMG submission 92761) | Corn rhizosphere microbial communities from Kellogg Biological Station, Michigan, USA - KBS C4-4 metaG | ecosystem: Host-associated > Plants > Roots > Rhizosphere > Soil | place: Michigan, USA...
GCTACAGCTGAGGCAGTACAATTGATCAATGATTGTAAAAAGCGGGCCTATACCGATGCTGATTGGGCAGCTATTGCTTATACCCCGATCACGCTAACATTGAACGAGCTACTTGCAGAAAGAGGGCGTGAGTTTATTTTTGAAGGTTTCCGCCGTGATGACCTGATCCGTTTTGGCAAGTTTGGCACCGGAAGCTGGTGGGATCATCAGCCAAGTAATCAAAACAAAGAATTGTTCCCGATACCACAACAACAAAGAGCACTCAATTCAGCTCTGACCCAAAATCCGGGTTATTGATCATATTAAAGTAAAAAAGCGCGATCTGTTGCAGATCGCGCTTTTTTATTTATTAGAAGATTTAGTCTTTATTTAAAATTTATAGGCAAAGCTCAAAGCAAAGTTTCTTTGTGCTTGCGGGTTTATTGACCAATAGCTGGTATAATATTGCTTATTAGTAATGTTATTTAGATTAAACGTGATTCTGTACTTATCAACATTGTAAAATAAGCTCGAATTGATCAGTACATAACTTGGCAAATAGAATACCCCGGTTACGCTATTGTCAATTGCCTTTTGCTGGCTGGCATAATTCCCGCCAATCCCCAAACCAAAATTCTTTAAATTGCCTTTGGTAAATTTATAAGTAGCCCAAAAGTTTGCCAGATCTGGCGCGCCTTGCCCGCCCGGGGTTCTGCCTGGTTCATTATAAAAATCATCGCTATTACCCTTTAATATTTTGATGGAATTATGACTGTAACCCGCGATCAGGTTTAATCCGGGTGCAGGGTTGGCATTCAGATCTATTTCAAAACCTTTGCTGCCAACTGTACCACCCTGTAGATAACCATTTATATTGGCCGGGTCTGTGTATACCCTGTCGCTTACTCTGATATCATAGTACGAGGCGGTAATATTTAATTTATCCGACAATAGGTTGGTCTTGATACCCACTTCCCATTGGTTAGCATGCTCTGGCTTAAATGATTGTGTGCCAGGGTTATTACCATTAGCATCAGCTATTGAACGCGGATCGACGTTGATGAAAGCGTTCATATAGTTGGCAAAAAGCGAAACTTTATCTAAAACTGGTTGGTAAACCAATCCGAATTTGGGCGAAAAAAATGTTTGGTTATAGTTACTGGTCGGATCGCCTTTAAGGCCTTTAGATACATAATGATCAACCCTTAAACTAGCCATGGCAGCCAGGGCAGGAGTAAAATTAACCACATCCGAAACATAGGCGCTGTAGGCGCTATTGGTAACATTAGTTCTGTTTCCGGATTTAGTTGCTAAAATATTATCAACCAGGGGCTGAGATAAATATACCGGCGGTATAGTATCATGGGTACCCGGAACCGGGTATGCAACTTCACCGCTTTGCGGGGTTACATGCCTTACTACAGCATAACCTGATCCGTTATTGATCACATTACGGCTAAAATAATCCAAGCCGATCAGCAACCGGTTCCGCACGCTTCCTATCTTGAAATCACCATTAAAATTCTGCTGAACATCAGTTGTACTGGTTGTGTAATTAGCTTTATTAAAGGTTTGCCCAAAATATTGATCTGTTGCTACGGCATCATCATAAATATAGGTATAGTAACCATCCGATTTTACCGTTGTACGCGAAAGCACCGTTTGTGAGGTCCACTGACTGGATATTTTATACAGCATTTGCGCCTGCAAATTAAACCTGGGGTTTTTCATGATCAGATCATTGCTCGTGAATGACTCGTTGTAATTCAGGTTTAAGTCTTTCACATTTTTAAAAGGCAATGGACTATACCTGTCTGATTGGAAAAATATTGGGGCTATTGCCCTTTCTTCCTGCAATATCTCTGTCAGGAAATGAAATGAAAGTTTGTCATTCACTTCATATGTTAAGGCAGGCGCTATAAAAAAGGATTTTTGAAAGCCAGCATTCTGAAAACTATTTTGATTAGTGTATGAGGTATTTACCCGTAACGCTACTTTTTCTGTTTTGCTCAATGGGGTATTAACATCGGCTGTAACCCGGTTTAGTCCAAAGCTGCCCACGTTATAGGCTATCTCGCCACCGGTTGTAAAATACGGCTTTTTGGTGATGGTATTGATCATACCACCATAACTTAAAAAAGCTCCTCCAAACAATGTACCGGATGGCCCTTTTATCACTTGTATCTCTTCCACATCAGCCAGGTCAAGATCTCCGCTGGTTAAACCAGGTAAACCATTCATAAGAACCGGCTGGGCTTCAAAACCGCGTATCGCGAAATAGGTGCCACCGTCGCTCGCTCTGCCGGTTGATCCCCATGTTTTGGTAATTCCAGGCACATTGCGCAGCGCATCATCATATACGGTAATCCCCTGTTGTCTTATTATTTCGGACGAAACAGCATTGTAAACCTGTGGGTTTTCCAGGTTTTTCAAGGGCATTTTGGCCACAATCGCATTTATCTTATTTGATTTTTTTGTTGAAACTACAACCTCTTGCAACTGGGTAGAGTTTTCTTTCAATATAAAATTAACAATTAGCGTTTCACCTGACCGTGTCACAACTGTTTGTTCCTTTTTTTCGAGCCCGATAAACGATGCTACCAGTGTGTGTGATCCGGGTGTTACCCGTTTGATCTGGTAATTTCCATTCTCATCGGTCAAAGCTACTTTGTTAGTGCCTTTGATGGCTACACTCACCAGGTCGGCGGGTTTTCCGTCAACTGTTTTTACAGAGCCGGTAATAGTTGCTGTTTGTGCTAATAAGGTTAAGGAGGGTAGCAGGAACAGAATTAAGCAATAGGTAATCTTTTTTATCATAGTTGGTGTATTTGATATGCCGCAAAAGTATCGTTTAAATTGTTTTCAAACAATATTATTTAAAATCATTCTAAACAATAATCAAGCATTTATTTTTGAGCAGATGGCTATCCTTCTTACAGATGATATTTTTTTCATATAAGGTTAGTTTTCACCTATATAATAAAATACATTTTTAATAAATTAGACCGTCTTTTAATACTAAAAACAAACCCATCAAACCTATGAAATACGGCAAATTAGGCAATACTGGCCTTATTGTATCCAGGCTCTCTTTTGGAGCCATGACCTTTGGTGATGATCCTTCCATCTCATCTATTTATAAAGTTAATCAGCAAACCGCTCAGGAAATGGTTGACAAGGCGCTGGATGCCGGTATCAATTTTTTTGACACTGCCGATGGCTATTCTGGTGGACAATCCGAAATTATGCTGGGTAAGGTGCTCGCCGCGCATCGCAAAGATGTTGTTATTGCAACCAAAGCCGGTTTTAGAACCGGCGAGCCTATTACACAGGCTGGTTTATCAAAAAGACACCTGTTGTTTTCATGCGAAAAAAGCCTGAAGCAACTAAATACAGACTACATCGATCTTTATATTTTGCACAAAGAAGATCCCTTTACCCCACTAGAAGAAACCCTCGAGGCGCTCAACAGTCTGGTGGTGGCAGGTAAGGTTAGATATGTTGGTTTTTCAAATTGGTCGGCATGGCGATCGGCCCTGGCCTACCAGATGCAAAAAGATAATGGCTGGGAACCTTTTTGCAACGGCCAGATGAACTACTCCTTAGTAGGTCGTGATGTGGAACACGACGTTGTTCCTTTTATGGAATATGCCAAAATCGGGATGACCGTTTGGAGCCCATTGGCCAGTGGTTTTTTAAGCGGAAAATACAACCGCGAAAACCTGAAAGACCCGGAAAATCGTCTTTCGGGATTTGACCTGTTGCCATTTGATAAGGAATTTGGCTTTAAGGTAGTGGATGCTCTAAAGATTATTGCTAATGAACACCAGGCAAGTGTGGCCCAGGTGGCATTGGCCTGGTTACTTACTAAGCCGGTTGTATCAAGCATTATAGTTGGCGCCAGTAAGATGCACCAATTGGAAGATAACCTGCAAGCCATTAACCTTGAGCTTAAACCGGCGGAAGTAGACCTGTTGAACGACCTAACAAAACCAACAATTATGTATCCACATTGGTTTAATCAGCAATTGGTAGATCCAAAACACCAGGAAATATTTGCACAGCATTAATTTAAACCAACAAAGACTAATCAAATATTGAATGTTAGTTTGTAATTTAGAATTATGAAAAACTCACCAGTTACAAGCTACAAGGATATCTCTCAATTTATCCGGACACAAATCATTTTGTCATTGTTCCTTTTTTCAGCGATCAGTGCATCAGCTGCTTCATTAAAAAAAGCTTCTGACCCAGCAGTCATAGGGCGATGGGACATAACAATAGACAAGGCGGGTAAAAGTTTGCCGTCGTGGTTGGAGGTGCAAAAATCAGGCACACATATCCTCATCGGTCGTTTTACATATGCTTTTGGAAGCGCGCGACCTATTTCTGAAATTAAACCACATGATGGTAAATACAGTTTTTCCATTCCACCTCAGTGGGAAGAAGGAAACAGGAATATGGATTTTGAATTTGAGCTTAAGGGTGAGGAATTAGTAGGCACCATGGTTTATACAGATGGGGTTACCTATCATTTTACAGGAGTCCGCGCACCATCGCTGATAAGAGCCAAAGATCCTGTTTGGGGCACACCTGTTAAATTATTCAATGGAAAAGACACCAAAGGCTGGCATACCGATGGTAAAAACCAATGGACGGTGGAGTCGGGCATTTTGAGGAGCCTCCACTCCGGCGCTAACCTCATCACTGATAAAACCTTTAATGATTTTAAATTACATATAGAATTTCGCTATCAAAAAGGCAGTAATAGTGGGGTTTACCTGCGAGGCCGGTATGAAGTACAGGTTATGGATGTTAAAAGCGGCGAACCAGAGCCTATCAATAACCAGTTCAGTGCCATTTATGGTTTCCTGCCCCCGAACAAAATGATGGCGAAGGACGCGGGAGAGTGGCAATCATATGATATTACACTGATCGGCAGGTTGGTTACCATAGTAGCCAATGGCACTACCGTCATCAGCAGACAGGTGATACCGGGAATTACGGGCGGAGCTATCAATAGTAAAGAAGGCGAACCAGGACCTATTCTGATCCAGGGCGACCATGGACCGATAGATTACAGGAATATCGTGATCACACCCGCGAAATAAAACATCAACAGCTCTGAAAGCTTTAAAGGTTTGAAATTGAATAAAAACAAAATGCCTGAGCAAATGCTCAGGCATTTTGTTTTTAAGGGCCATTCCGGATAGTAAATCCTTAGGCGAAGAGTGCTTAATTCTGTATCTGATTAAATGCCTTAAAGTATGTTGCAGCGTATACCTTTCTGAACATGATATAAGTTACTGATACCATAATAAATGCGATAACGGCATCCATAGTACTTGCCAGTCCTAACACATTCACCTTGGAAGCAAAGGCAAAAATGATATCGAAGAAAATACCTGCAAATACCCACTCTTTTAATCGGAGCAGTTTACCTGGTATTAAAAGAACGATAATACCCAATACTTTGGCAATACCCAATGTGTAAATAAAGTGAGGCGGATAACCCAACTTCAAGGTGATATCCCAAACGAGCTTGTTGGTGGTCAATTCACAAAATCCGCTTGTACCAAACCATAAAGAGGTAAGTGCAGTGCCTATCCAATAGATTGTTTTTGTTGTTTTTGGTGTCATGATTTCTTGTTTTTAATTCTTTTGTTGCTTCAAAAATGGCTCATACTTGTTGAATCACAGAGTAGTTTTAAAGCGAACCGGACAAAATGCACAACGGGAAAGACATTTTTGATTATTAAATAGTATCAAGCTAAAAAGTAAAACCCCGTACCAATAGCTGGTACAGGGTTTTGTCTTTTGTAGAGATGAGAGTTAGTGCTTTATTTAATAAACCCTGTAAGCGTGATAATCGAACGCGATGGGATAATCTCTTTTGAATTTTCTATTTTATGGCTCCTAAGTTCATCCGCCAGCGAGGTTAAGTACGAGGCAGTAAACTGAACTTTGGCATTGCCCGTATTGAACCCGGCAATTACATCATCAGCATTAGGATTGATGATAACCATGACTATATTTTTTCCGTTTCTAAAGGCCGAAACAAGCAACGATTTACTTGCTGAGGATGAAACTTCCGCGTTAACTCTTACAGAACCTGATTTGATGAACCTGCTATAGTTACCCATGGCCCAAAGCATTTTGCTGGTGTAAAAATTACCGTCAGTTTTATTTTTATCTATGTAAATAAGACCATCTTTATAATCATAGGCCGAAATGGCTGTCCACCATTGCCATGCCGAAGCATTAGCTACGGTAAGATCTGTATGGATCACCGAGGCTAAGTACAGGGCCGCATCTATACCGAGATCGCGCTTGTTACCGTCCATCTCACCCGCATTATCTCCTAAAATACAATACTCAGATTGCCAGTAATCGAGGCCTTTTATAGCGGTTACGTTATCCGCCAGTGCCTTACGCGCCTTGATTGCTGTTTCCATTGGCGATGTGGTAAAGTAACTGTGCGCTGCTATAGTTTTACTTACACCAGGCAGACCGCCAATGTAATTTGCTGATCTGGGCTTAAAAAAGTCGTTGATTTGATTGCCCTTCCGCGGTTTATCGCCTGCTGCAAATAAATAATTAATGCTCCCGGCCTCACCAACAAGAATTTTTGAACCGATCTTTTTGGCCTCAAACGCTTTGCTGATGGATCTTATGATACCAGCAATTTCAGTGTTATTATAAGGGCACCCCTCCTGTCCTCCATCGCTCCAATCCCACTGCGGTTCATTAATGGGGCTTATATAGTCAAATTTAACTTTACTTACCTGCTCAACACCCTTTACAACTTTGGCCAGGTATGTGGCAAAGGCGTCATATTGACCGGCAGCGACATTTACTTTACCACCGCTGGCATAAGCCTTCTTATTGATGGTGAATTGCACCGGTGGGCTATTCGTGAAACCCAAAAACTGCTTTACGCCACGTTTTTTTGCCGCCTTTAAAAACCAAACCTGCCCGGCCTGATTTTGCCAGTTGTAAGTACCATCTGCATTTAAAAATGATTCGGCACGACGCCATTCGTCTTTAATGCCACTTTCATTCCCCTGCTGAGCACTGCCAGCTCCTATATTGAACCGCCACAATGATAAACCTATTCCTTTGGGCGAGCCATCGGCATAAGTATCAGCGCTAAAAAGCAGATCGGCAATTTTGTTTCGCTTATCATCGGGCCAGTTGCCTACAAACTGGCATGACCATGCATCAGACGCACCAAAATTACTGATGGTTTGGTATGTTTTTGAAAAATCAATGCTGATTGTCGCTTCCTTATTTTGCCCACTGGCTAAAGAAACGTTAAACGCTAAAGTAATACCTGTTAGCAAGATTTTTTTTGTTGTAGATAATATCATCATGTTCAGATCAACAATAAAGCAGGATCTTCCGATCCTGCTTTATTATAATTTATTGTTGTACGATTTGCCATTGCTGGTTGTTACCACCACCCCAGGGCCATTGTATAATACCTGCTCCATTGGCGGTTGACGCGCCATTAACATCAAGTGCCAGTCCGCTGTTACGGTTGATAGCTTTATATATGCCATCGCTGGTGGCAGTAAGCTGCCATTGCTGGTTATTACCACCATTCCACGGCCATTGTATAATACCCGCGCCGTTGACAGTTGAGGCACTATTAACATCAAGCGCCAAGCCGCTGTTACGGTTGGTTATTTTATAATATCCCCCGCCATTATCCGTAATTTGCCATTGCTGGTTGTTACCGCCATTTTGCGGCCATTGTATAATGCCTGCGCCATTAACGGTTGAACCTCCGTTAACATCGAGCGCCTGTCCGCTATTGAGGTTCAGGAACCTGTAATAAGCCCCGCTATAAAAGGTATCGGTACCACCCGCGCCAACACCCCACGCATACTTTAAACGGCTTAAGCCTGATGCATTGGTGGTTGATACGGTTGGACTGGCAGCGCTACCACCTAATTGTTGTATTGCATAGCCATCTCCAGTACGTATTCCTGGCCAGTAAACAGCTCCCATACCCAATGCCCTAATCACATTAGTTAGTCCTTGTATGTAGGCTATATCTGCACTACCGCCAATAGCACCGGTGTAATTTATGCCACTGTTCATGGTATCGCCAAACTCAGTAAATACAGCACGGCTTCCATAGCTCCCAATATTGCCTTTCGCCCTATTTTCCCATTGTGCTGCTGTTGTAAGTCCTCCACTGCTAAAAAAGGTATAATCATGAATAGACAATAAACAACCCGTAAAGCGGCTATCGGCACCTACACCAGTAATATCCTGCGCATATGATGTTCCGTCGATAAGGATCCGGCCCTGGGGTATGGATGGATAATTGCTTAACCATTGCGCGCAGATCGTTGTCCAGTCGGTTAAGGAATAACCATGCGGTTCATTAAAGATCTCGAAGTACACATGCGCGTTACTGCCGTATTTGGTAACAATGGTTTGCCACATAGACCAAAATTCTGTCGTGTTATCGATCTTACCATCTTCGGATGACTTAGCTTCCCAATAGCCCAGTATCACGTTCATTCCCTTGCTTAACGCCTTATCAATAACTCCGGTATAAGAGTTCCACCACGTTTGCGAAACAGTGGAATAATTTACAGGCAAGCGCACCGTATTTGCCCCGGTATTGGTTTGGATGCCGCTTAACACGGCGTCGGCTTTGGCAGATACAGTGGTATAAGTATCAGACGATGTTAATCCGCTTAGCACCAGTATGCCGTCGCTGAAATTGTCACCATCGGCGGCCCAGTTAACGCCTTTGAGTGCACTTGCCGGTGTAGCATTAACTTTTATGGTTTTTGCTTTTGCTTCATCCGGGGATGATGATCCCTTAACCGCGGTGATATCCTTTTTACACCCTGCCATTAAACAACATCCCGCTAATAATAAAATGCTTAGGTTTTTCATAATTTGGTATAGGTTAGTGTGAGGTAAAAAAGGGGGATGAAAACTGTTCCTCCCCCTGTATAATTGTTATCAATAACCGGTATCCTGTTACAACCGGCCACTCGGAAGTCTGAATTTCTGTTAAAGGCACTGAGAGCGCAGGCTTGCTATTAATTAGTAATGCCTACTATAAGGGTGTTCTGTGCGTTTATAGAATATACAGCTCCGTGACCATTAGCATTGTTAATGAATGTTGGTGTGCTCCCGCCGCCATTTAAACTATAATTGTAGGTACCAGGACCGGTAGTATAAATACCTACGGTATATTGGCCTGGAGTTATAGGACCATAGCTACCAGAAGTTCCGGGCGCTACAGTAATAGTATGGGTGGTAGGCCCACTCAATTCTATAGTACAAGTGTAGGACGTTGTATTATAGTAATTGACACCAATAGTGAATGGGCGACTTGCAACAGGTTTTTCAATTTTCATAGACTGAGAAAGGAAAAACGATGAAACACAAAGAAAGAGAACAAACATTTTAGTTTTCATAATTGTATGGTTTTTAAGTTAATATTTGGTTTAAAAAAAGGCCCTGTGGGGCCTCCTTGGTTGATACAGATATTTGAGATCTTAATTAGTATAAAATGGATTTTGCTTTAGCTGTCCGTTTGAAGCCTGAATTTCGGCTAATGGTATTGGCAACCAATAATGCTGTGGCTGAAAAGCCCGGCCGGTTAGCGCTACCTTTTGTGCATAACTGTAGCCGGAAGGGTTGGCAGCATTTATGCCCACTGCAACACCGTAAGCCGGAACATTTTCAGTTTGTTCGGCAATTTTCCATCTGCGTACATCATAAAAGCGGTGCTCCTCAAAAGCAAGCTCAATCCGCCTTTCATTTCTAATGGCGGTACGCATATCATCTTGCGATAAGCCCGACAGGGCAGGCATATTGACAGATGAACGTTGCCTGATCGCGTTAATAGCCTGGTAAACGCTCGCATCTGGCCCCACTGCTTCATTTTGTGCTTCGGCATAGTTAAGCAGAATCTCGGCATACCTAAAATAGATCCATGGCTGTGCTCCCGCCTCGCTTGAATTGGTGATGGAATAAGCATCATTCGCAAATTTCCTCAGATAATAACCGGTTTTACTCGCGTTTTGAGGGTTCGGCCCCTGGTTGCTGTCTTTACCACCAGGTAAAAATACCTGTACAACATTGCCTCTGTATGGCGCTCCATTGTAAAGAATTGTTGCATAAAACCGAGGATCGCGGTTAACGTATGGATTTTGTGAATCGTAGCCAGAGGCAGGATCCGTGATGGGTTTGCCATTACTCATTGGATAGGCATCCACCATGTTTTGCAGCGGTACATTACCGCCATAACCGCCATAACTGTTAGGCCCGTTATCCAGCTCTATAGGGAGGTGGGCAGCTGTAACAGGGTAAAATAACCTTTCAAATATAATTTCGTTACTATTAGGCGTTAAAAATAACTGGCCATAACCACCCTGGAATAAACTGTATTTGCCCAGATCCATAACGGCCTTGGCAGCCGCGGCTGCTGCCTGCCAGGTTCCGGCGTTATACAAGGGGCTGGCGGCATATAGCAATAATCTTGATTTTAATGCCAGCGCAGCTCCTTTTGTTGCCCTGCCTAAGGCCCATGATGAGCTATTATCTACCGGAAGCCTTGAAGCAGCGTCATCCAACTGAGAACTGGCATAAGTAATAGACTCCGTAATAGAAGCGCGGTTGAAAAGGCTTGGATCCTGCAGGTTATCGGTTAATTCAGTTACCTTATCGCCAATTAATACAACGCCGGCATAATTACGAATGAGATCCTGATACCTAAACGCCCTGATAAATTCAAGCTCGCCAATTAATTTGTTTTTATGCCCGGCGCTTAACGGCAAGCCGTTGATTACACTTAATGCATAATTACACTCACGGATGCTCCGGTAACTGCGTGCCCAAATGGTGCCCGCATCGCCCAGATTGTTAGGAGCCAACTGCCCTTGCTGGATCACCCATGTGTTATCATTGTTGTTGTATATAGATTCGTCTGTCAGCGAGCTCCATAATGCCCATTGAAACCCTCTGCCAAAACCGGTGTCGTCGTCTTCCTTATCTTGTAATTTAACACCGATATACCTGTTGATAACATAAGCTTCAAAAAGTGAGGTATCGGATAAAATAGAGGCGTTACTTATTCTATCTGTAGGTGGTGTGGACAGGAAATCCTTTTTACAGGATGTCATGAATGCAACGCAAAGTATCAGGCCGCCTGTTATATATTTTATAGTTTTTTTCATAATGTAGCGTATTAAAATTTAATGTTTGCGCCCAGGTTGATTATCTTTTGCTGCGGATAGAACTGGCCACTGCCATACTGGGCGCCACCGAATTGGCCACTGCCATTGGTTCCTTCAGGATCGTAATCCTTCACTTTGGTAAACGTTAACAGGTTAAAGGCACTTACAAAAACCCTAACTCCTTTGATATGAAGCTTTGACAATGCTTGCGACGATAGTGAATAACCTAATTGAACATTTTTCAATCTCAAAAATGAAGCATCGTTAAGCCAGAAGGTATTGTTGTAGGAACCGCCACTTACCGCATTTGAAGCCCGGTCTGATACTTTTGGATATGATCCATTTGGATTGCTTGGGCTCCAGGCATTGTCTGCCCACGAGCTGTAAAAATTACCGATGACTCCGGATTCAGGCAATACATACTGGCTTACCTGGGCCTGGCCAGCAAATAAAACCGACAAGTCGAAATTTTTGTAGCCAGCGGTAAGGTTTAAACCATAAACTATTTGCGGAATATTCCCATATTTTGACCGTTCCTGGTCTGCTGCTGTTATTTGCCCATCATGGTTAACATCGGCATAAATAAGGTCCCCCACTTGCGCACCGGCCACATGTGGTGTATTATCCAATTGTGCCTGGTTTCTGAAAATACCTGTAGCCTGATATAACAAATAGGTATTTAAAGGATTACCTGTTTGGCGCTGGTAGGATAATATACCGGCAGCTTCATCAATATAAACGATTTTACTTTTGGCATAGGTAAAGTTGCCTGATACACCCCAGGAGAAGGTACCAGGATGGTTATAACCTAATGTTGCTTCGAAACCGGCACTGTTAACTTTACCAATATTTTCTGCAGGTACTAATGGATTACCATCAGATGGGTTCACTATTCCGGAGGTACCAGGCAGAGAGCCATTACGATACGCCAGGATATCTGACCGCACCTGGCGGAAATAGATGGCTTCTAACGTAAAATTCTTTAAGAATACTGCATTGATACCTATATCCGTCTTTTTGGCCTTTTCCCAGGTAATATTGGGATTTGCAAGCTTGGTTTGATCGATGCCTGGTTGAGGTGAAGCCCCTGAACCATTATCCAGCACTACCGAATTATTAAAAGCGTAATTATCAATGTACTGGTAAGGAGCGATATTATCATCTCCCAGGATACCGTATGAGGCCCTGATCTTCAGGTCGTCAATAAATTTAACTTTCTCATGAAACCAGTTCTCTTTGGATATGCGATAACCTGCGGATATGGAGGGGAAATAGCCCCACTGGTGACCGGGAGCAAAAAGGGAGGATCCATCCGCGCGAAACTGTGCTTCTAATAAATATTTTTCGTCATAATTATAGGCCAGCCTGCTGATCACACTACGGCGGTTATAATTGTAGTTGCCATTGTTATCACTGCTGCTGCCGCCATTAGTAGCATCGCTGGGAGCACTACCACCCTGCGAAAGTTCTGGCGTAGTAGCTGTTGGGAAATTGTTTCGTTGGGCCCAGAAGAAATTATAGGTATTTTGACTTTGTTCGTACGCTACAAAAGCATTGATATTGTTTTTACCTAATTGCCTTACAAAGTTCAGTTTAATGTTGGATGTTATGAGCGACTGATTAAGCTGTGACTCATTCAAATAAGGACGCCCGTTGGAGCCGCCCTGCGTACTTGGTGTGTAAATATTGGTAGCACTGTTATAGGTATAAACCGTGTAAGGTGTGTTAAATGTTTTGGAAAATACACCTGTTTTATCCGCCGAAAAGAAACCATCAAGCGAAAGACCTTGTACACCCGGGATATCATAGCTTGCCCTGAGTATACCATTAAAGGTTTGTGTTGGATTGTTGTTGGTACCACCAATACTTGTTGGTGTAAGAGCCGGGTTTGTATTATCGAAGCCAGAAGTAGGTAGGCCATTCGGATAAAAAGCAGCCGTGGTTGGGTATCCCCTGTAAATACCACGAAAATTATTAGCGGCCGAAGTAGTTGGGAATTTACGGTCTTCCTCCCTGCCCTGTAACGATAGCCCTACTTTAAACCCTTTGGCAACTGTGGCGTCAATATTCGCCCTGAAATTATACTGATTGTATTTTGTAGCGCCATTTTTATAAAGACCATCCTGGGAGGTGATACCAACCGAAGTGTAATATTTAACATCGTCCGAACCACCGGTAACCGTTACGTTCTGTTGGTTCTGCAACGCGTAATTCTTTAAAGTTATTTTCTCCCAGTTAGTGTTTGGATAATTAAGCGGGTCAGATCCGTCCCTGAATTTTTGTATCTGATCATTGCTGTAAACCTGGTTAAAGCCCCCCGTTGGATTATCATAATAGCTGATATCATTCATTATCTGCGCATAGGTTGGCGCATCAGCCAATTTAGGTAAACGTGTTGGTGAGCTAAACCCTTCATTAAAATTATAGGAAATGGCAGCCTTACCTGTTTTCCCATGTTTGGTAGTGATTAAAATAACACCGTTTGCCGCACGATTTCCATAAACCGCCGCTGATGCATCCTTTAATACCGAAACACTTTCGATATCGTTAGGATCAAGGCGTTCCAGGCCACCGATCTGGCCGGGGATACCATCAACAACAATCAGCACCGAATTGCTGCCGGTTGTTGCCAAACCCCTGATCGAAATGTTTGAACCATCATAACCTGGTTCACCAGATCCGTTGCTGGCAATAAGGCCGGGCACACGACCCGCGAATGAACTTGAAACGTTAGGCTGAGGGCTTTTAGCTAAATCGCCTCCCTTTACAACGGAGATGGAACCCGTGAGGGTTGCTTTTTTCTGCGTGCCATAACCTACAACCACTACCTCATTCAATGATTTTGAATCGGCTTGCAATTGTACATTGATAGTAGTTTGTCCCTTTAAGGGCACTTCCTGGGTAGCATAACCGATATAAGTGAACACCAGCGTTCCTGATGAAGCATCGGGAACATTAAACGAAAACTTACCGTTAATGTCAGTAACAACTCCTGTTGACGTCCCTTTTAATGTAACACTTACGCCGGGTAATGTTTCGCCTTTTTCGTCGGTAACTTTACCGCTTATTTTTACATCCTGCGCGCCCAGCACTTTACTACCATTGGCAAAAGCGAGCGATGGCATCTGGCAGGTGATCAAGCAGGCAATTGCCATACTTGCAATCAATAAGAAAAAACGGGGTGATCTTTTCCAATGAGGAGAATCCTTTACATGTAAATTTAATTCCATATATTTTTTTAGTTGGGGTTTAATTGGTTTAAACCTTAGTCCGTAAAAAGCACAGCTATGGGCAAACGGTTAGGGCAGGTTAGTTGCCTTCCGTGTTACCTCGTGTCAGATCAATGCCAGATACAGAAGTTTGGTTTAAACCATGGTTATTGGTGAGACTAAAATGGGGCTAAATTGCAGGATCAAGTGAGGGGTAAATTCGGATTTAAAACGGGATAAAATCATCAAAAAGCGCCATTACAACGTTTTTAGGGCTTTTTACTGAGGGGGTAAACTCATATCACCAATTATTTGTGGTCATATTTTCAATCTCCGCAGGGACTAAAAAAGTGGGGTTACATGGTTTACACTTTTCATGGATTACATCCATTTAATTACTTGATAATCAATTAATTATTTTTTATTTTACCATAAAAAACGGTTTACAGTGTAAACCATGATTTTAACTAAAGTCCCATATCATTTCGACGAATAGCGCGGGCAATGTCTTTCTCTCGAGCGTCATTGCGAGGTACGAAGCAATCTCTACGATAGCAGGTCAGCTATTCATGTTTGCTCTGTACAGTTTAGAGATTGCTTCGTACCTCGCAATGACGTGTTTTGAAGTTAGGTCCTCTCAAGGTCTCCTGGAAGAGACCCTGAGGGGACAGGAAAAGTCTGTCACCCCGTCGAAAGGGCGTGCGCAGAGGCCTGCACACCATGCTTCGACGGGCTCAGCATGACACCCGTTTTAAGTCAGGGGGTAATGATCAATTACCCTTTAACCATATCACGACTCACATTATAATTATTGTGAAAAGGCTTACGGTATTTTTTCACGTAGTCTGAAGGGTTGATGCCGAAAAGCTTATTGAACTGCTCCCTGAAGTATTTAAGATCGTTTATACCAACCATAGAAGCGGTTTCGTATACGGTGCTGTCAGTGCTTAACAATATCTCGGCTGCTTTTCTTAACCTGATAAAACGTATAAAACCATTGGCCGATTGGCCAGAAATAGATTTGATACGTTTATACAAATTAGAATGACTCATGCCAATTTCTGAAGCCAGCGTTTTTATACTAAACTCAGGATCGGTTAAATGCTGTTCCACTATTTTGAGGCATTTCTCCAGAAACTCCTTGTATTCCGGAGAGATCTTTAAATCATTTGATTTGTTAAGCGTGATCTCGTTATAAAAATACTTTTGCAGGTTGTTTCTGCTTTTCAGGATGCCATTAACACGGGCTATCAGTATCTCTTTTTCAAAAGGCTTGCTGATATAATCGTCGGCTCCTCCTTCAATGCCTTTGAGTTTAATCTCGGGCGATGAACTGGCTGTTAGTAATATTACCGGGATATGGTTCAAAAGCGGATCTTCCTTAATACGGCTGCACAGCTCAATACCGCTTAGGCCCTGCATCATCACATCACTTATCACAATATCAGGTACCAGATGATAAACAAGCTCGAGACCGTCGGTACCATTATCAGCCTCAAAAACCTCAAACTCGCCGGTGAAGATCCGTTTAAGGTAAATGCGGATCTGCTCGTTGTCATCAATAAGCAGCATTGTTTTGGTATCTGAGCTCAAAGCTTCAGTGCTTTTAGTTATTGTTGAACTTTCGGCTTCATCTGTTTCCAATTCCCCTTTATTCTCTATCAGCTCGTCTAAAAATACAGAGGTTTCAGCAACATCCTCAAAAACAAACTGCTGGCCAAAATGCTCCCGTCCTTTTAGTAATAAAACATGGAACAAGGTACCTTCCCCTTGCCGGCTTGTGTAGCTGATGTTTCCTTTATGACTTTCAATAAATACCTTAACCAGGTAAAGCCCAATACCAAAGCCGCCGGTTAAAGGCATTTCATTTTGCAATTGATAAAACTTGTTGAATAGTTGATCGCCCACATCACCGGCTATCCCGCAACCGCTATCTTTTATTTCGATATTAACCTGAGCATCATCATCGGTTATAACGCAACTTACCAAGCCATGCTCTGGCGTAAATTTTAAAGCGTTTGAGATCAGGTTAAATAAGGCTATCTCTAATTTTTCCCTGTCGGCAAATATTTCGATAGTTTCTTTTTCGCTTGAAAAGTCAAACTGTATATGCTTGGTTCGGGCCTGGTGATTAAAGCATAAGAACACCTCACGGCAAAGAGCCACTATATTAAGTTTCACTATCTTAAGCTTATCCGTATCACTTTCGGCTTTTCTAAAAAGTAATAGCTGATCAACCAAACTCAACAGGCGGCGCGCGTTACGGTAAATGATATGCAAATTACCAGGATCACTCCCCTCTCCACCTTTGCCAAACAGCATATCCTTAACCGGATTAATGATCAATGTTAACGGCGTACGGAACTCATGCGAAATATTAGTAAAAAAAGAAAGTTTACGTTCATTAAGCTCCTTATCCTTTTCTGCGGATAACTGGGCAACTTTTATTTCGTATTTAAGCTTAGTTTGATTGGCTTTGTACAGTAAATAATAATAGATGACCAGTCCTGTTACAGCGATATAAATTAAATAAGCCCACCATGTTTTATACCAGGGCGGCAAAATTTTTATTTGAATGATAGCACAATTTTTGAACCATACCCCATCCTGGTTGGAGGCTTTTACCTTAAATGTATAATCGCCGGGTTCAAGATAACGGTAGGTAGCCAATCTTTGATTACCAACATAGTTCCATGATTTATCAAGGCCTTCCAGTTTATAAGCAAAACTACCTTTTTGTGGATAAGTATAATTTAAGGAGGCATACTGAATAGAAAACACAGACTGATCGGGCTGTAGCGTAATTTGTCGGGTTTCGCTGATCGCTTCAGGTAATACCGTCCGGTTACCATCAACAGCTCCAACTTCAACTTGCTTGCCAAAAATTTGCAACCCAGTAATTATAACCTTTGGCTGGTAATTGCTTTGAGTTACTTTTTCGGGATCAAAAAAGTTAAGGCCTTCCGTACCTCCAAAATATAGGAGCCCATTACTGGAGTCGCGCAAAACCGAACCTGCATTAAACTGCCCCGCCTGCAAACCATCAGACTGGTCATAGTTTAATATTTTATCTGTAAGGATATTAATATTTGATATCCCTTTGTTGGTACTTAACCATAAAGAGCCATTACCTGACTCTTTTATGGCTGATACCGTATTGTTAGCTAAACCATTGGTTTCATTAAATTTCTTAAAGAATCTCCTTTTCAAATCGTACGAGATCAGGCCATCACCTTCAGTTCCTAACCACAAGCGATGTTGCTTATCGGGATAAATTGAAAAAATTACCTGGCTGGGTAAATTATTCTTTTCGTCGGCTGGTTTAAAATATCTGCTAAATTTATTTTGTTTAAAATCATAAAAA
>Ga0105239_10004036_pt1 | contig 17757 bp, 30 predicted proteins | sample KBSC44metaG_FD_92761 | JGI IMG/M metagenome (GOLD analysis project Ga0105239, IMG submission 92761) | Corn rhizosphere microbial communities from Kellogg Biological Station, Michigan, USA - KBS C4-4 metaG | ecosystem: Host-associated > Plants > Roots > Rhizosphere > Soil | place: Michigan, USA...
CCTGCGCTGGCGCGCAGTGAAGTGACGCACAGTCATCGTCGCTACTGTGCGTCACTCAAATGTGATTTGCTATTTAGTTTTTGTCAATCTCTCTAGCTTCCATCGCTGGTAAGGCAATTTGATTCGCCACATAAGGTAATTAGCCTTAGTCGCTTTGCCTTTCCCATAACGCGATGAAACGTAGAGTTTCCAATATTTCACCGGTCGTCAGATCCTTTCACACTCTACGTCCTCCGGTTCGAATGTGACCCTCTGCCCATTGTTGTCTACACGAATGCGAAGTTTCAGAGCGTCAATTGCACGTTCTTCTGAACTCGCCTTTACCCGCGCTACCGTACGTCGTTTAGCTGATCCGACGTAGTAGACGATTGCTACTCGAAAGGTTACTTGTACCCTCACGACGGACCCTCTTCCGTTTGGCTTATGTCTTGAGTATAGACCGCCAAACGTCAAACGTCAACCGGTTCGTTTCTCTTTCTCCGCATCCACTACAGCTTGCAGAAGTGTGATGCAGTCTTCGCAGATCGTCACGCCCGGACCCTGGATCACTATCAAGTGATCAGAGGATTTCTTCCCGCACCACATGCAGTAGTCAGGATTCATACCGTCATCACTGCAAACATGTGTGTGATGACTTCCTCCGGCAGATTGAACATAGCCACAAACTCAGACCGTGCCTGATCCTTTGCCTTAGCTACGCTAGTGGCTCGTACTCCGCCATACTCCACTTCTCTGGATTCCTCCCCTGCAACGTACGTGATCAGTACGGTGTAAGTTTTGTATCCGAACCTCGCCAATGCACCCATGGTTTCACCTCCCATGTCAGTATACTCACAATCTGTGATTGGCACAACACAAAACCGCCGTTCTCTCTGTGGGGAAGAGAACGGCGGTTCGATTTGCGATTGTCCACTAACCAGCCATGACTACCGGAAACCTCTTGAGTGACGTCATGACAAGGATCTCTGTCAGTTGTCCGCTTCCATCCTGACGCATCTGGACAATGCCAGAGAGCATATTGAGGACGTGAGCTTGCATGGCGATCCGAACGACATCATCCACGGTCGGGTTTTCCGACTCCGGAAGAATGTTGTATTCGTACTGTTCTCCGCCACGCGTGAACATCATGACTACCCACATACCGGAACTTCCTTCCCCGAGCTTTTGATCTACTTAGATCCTACCCCCAATGTTTGTGAACTGTCAATCGTACAGTCTAGAATCTTCACAGATGCAATGTCGACTTTATCTAGTACGAACATATGTTCGCGTCTGGAACAACGCAAACACCCCTGTCCCGGAAGGGTGGACAGGGGCGTTAGCGTGTAAAGGTCAGTACGTCAGGGTGCCGTTCTCGATACCCGTACGAAGCTGTACCTTATCCTCATCCGTGAGCGCTTCCCAATCCTTGCGGAACGCTGCAAGGTTCTTGTATCCGAAAAAGTCCTTAACCTTGAGCATGAAACCCACCCCTTACGTGTGTACTCCCATTGAGTACGAGTAGGCGAGGCTGCCTTTGCAGCATACGTCTGTGTAAACCGTGCCTCGCCCTTTGGCAGACTACTGCCCACCAGTGGTCAGGTAGAACGTACGGGCCTTACGATCCTTGTTGTTGACATCCTTGATTTCGTACTCACTCATGCGGACGCCACGCGGGATGTGAATCAGAACGTCAATCACCTCGCCCGACTCAAAGTTGACGGGCTTCCCCAGCTTGGTCATCATGTCAATGATCTGGGCCTTGATACCACTGGACGAGTCGTTGAACGTGAACTTGGAACCGTCGCGCTTGACACCGTTCATGTACGCGTACTGGACGTTGCGCGAACCGAGCTGGAACCACACACCGGTGATGACGAATTCGACACCGATAAGCTCGGCCTTATCGAGAATGTCAAAACCCTCAATGACCTCTGCCTTCTTGACGAGGTCACCGAAGTTGAACGGAGTCGCGGGAGTGGTCGGAGCCGATGCCTGGGCCGTGGCGGGCTTGTCGGAGGTTGCGTTGGCGGGCTTGGCAGCTTCGGCCATGGTGTTCTTCCTTAGTCTTGTGCGAGCGACTGTGTGTCTCTCTCGCTGTGTTTCAAAGATACATGCTGGGACTGTGGAGTGTCAAGCTTACTGCGGGATGATTTGGCGGATCACGTCTGCTGCGGTTCCATCAGGGGTCAACAGTTCTGAGGCTTCTACCATCTCAGAAACGGACACTTCCCCAAAAAGCTTGTCGTAGTAGACCGTTTCGATACCGCCGAAATCTTCGTGATAAGGCATGGTTCGGATGAGTCGATGTCCTGGACGAGTCTCAGTATCGAAATGGCCAATCTGTCGTTTAGACAGTGGGGACGCGCTAAGCGATTTGGATTCCTCGTAATTTACTTCTCCGCATTTATGCCAATTACCCTGATGGGCTGCAAGTTTTGCGCCTAGCATAGCAAAGCCAATCGGGATTTGCACTCTCGGCCAAGTATCGGTTTCCAAATCGCTTTGAGTCATTTCAGACCATAGTCTATCAAATTCGTCAATGAATTGTGCCAAGTCTCTAGCAGGTACACCGCGAGATTTGATTTTCGGAGGTTTCCCGTCCCTGATTCTCTGACGGCTAGTGTCGTCCCAATACAGTCCCGGCATGAGCAAAGACAGATTGCTGTGCTCTGTTGCATCCCATGCGCCTAGTTTCGTTTCATCTATTTCAAGCGTCGGATGCGGAGTATAAAAGGTGACTGAGTCGGTTGCGATCATTACAACATCTTGCGTTCCGTTAGGATGCGTCGCAATCGCATCTAGAATCATCGCGCGACATGCTGACGTAATCAGGGATGCCCAAATGGAATTAGAGAATTTGGGCATCCCGATTGACTGCGCTAGTTTGCCGTAGGCCGAATTGTAAAGTAGTTTCTTCGCTTTACCTTCGGGAGAATTTTTACCAACGTCCAAACGTCCCTGGTACAGTTCCTCAATACTGCGAAGTGGCGGAAGGCATTTGCATGGGCTGTAAGAGATCCAGGAATCGACAACTACGCGCTTTACAAGCCCTGCACGTTTCGCCGCTTGAATCTCAGTTTCCCAATGCCAACCGGCCGTATTGAGAGGGTGCAGAACTGCACCGTCAGCGTTCCTATGAGGTAGACCGCCCATAGGCGCATCTTCCCGTCCAAAGACTGTCGCATGTACCAATCGTAGATCTCCGGATTTTCCCTTAGGAAGTCGCCCATTTCCCTCTTTCCATTCGCCATGCATAAGGCACGGTAGATCTTTAATTGCAGTCGGGTACGCGCTATTAATGTCGTAGGCGTACGTCGTTCCCGGGACTACTCCATGTGCGAAAATCTCAAACCACCCCCCGTAGTATGACTTACGGGCAGCGTCTAGCGCATACTTCGGAACGGCTTCTCTGATTTCCTCGCCAGTCGGACACCCGATGTTTTTCATCCACGCTTGAGCCGCTTGACCAGGACCGAACCACTTATCCTTGCGTAGGCGTACGTCATCCGACACAAAGCCTTTGTTCAGTCGACCCATGAGACGCGCTAGTACGTCATTCTCTAGCGTGTTGTATCGCATCATTTCCGGACCGAAATGCGCCGTTGCTCGGTCAGCCTTACCTGTTTGCAGAAGTGCGTATTCAGTTGCGGAAACGACTGGATCAGACCAAGCGCTAGGGTTAATAGCATTCATGAAACTAGTTTGGAAGAACGAACCTGCATCGCATACAAACATCCATTTGTACGGATGCACTTTCTTTTCCGACATTGTACCATCACGGTGATTCGTAATGACAGTCGGTCGCTTGTCATAGTCAACGCGTGGCCGAAGCTTAAAGCGTTTCATTCCGAGAATGTCAAATTCCCATTCATCAGTGCGAACGGGATACGGGAATCGCGCTTCTTCCATTCGTGGCATACGCCGTGCGATTCCCGCTTTAGTCAGAAGTGCCCAACCTTCGTACTCAGTTAGCGTTTTGAGCCATTGGGTAAAATCATAACCCAAAAAGAATCCGACAAATGCAGCATCGGGATTCAACAAGAATTGTTCATACAGAAACGGGAAAATTTCCTCGTGCGTGAGTTCCCTACCGTTTCTGTGAAGCGTCTCGTTCCCGACTGACAACATGACATATTCATGCGACAGATAGGGAATCTGCACTTCTTCTACAAAACCATCTTCGGTATCAATCCATTCCGTTCGGAATCTCGGTACGTTAACACCCTCGCCATCGACAGCGATAAACTCAATCTCGTGTTCAGCGTTTTTCTTTGTACGGGCAGCATGACTATCGACACGACCACAATCCTTTTGACACTTGCGCTTGCGAAAGTTGTCAGTTTCGAATTCTGTACCGCATCCGGTGCACGTTTTCTTGTACACAAGTCACCTATACCAAAGCGGGTTACGTTCGCCTTTTGGCGGTTTCTTCGCTGCCTGACGTTCAATGAAGCTAATCAGCGCGGTCTGATCTTTTTTCTCAATCTCTCGCACTTGGTCTAGGGACAACATAGGCGCGTTGATTCGCGTCTGACGTGGGTTACGAAGTCGTTGTCCCATAGTGAGAATGACTTTTTCCGCAGCGTCATGTTTGCGGTTCATCATCCGAGTTGCAGCGGAACGCATGGAAGCTTGTGAACGTTCTGTGCGGAATTTGTGTATGAGTTCGGTAGCGGAAGGTTTCCCTCCTGTCCAAGCTGCATCCATAACGCGATCACGTTGTCTACGTGATAGTGACAACAATTCGTCCGCGTGTTCGGTGACGAGTCTATCAAGTCGCTTTCGGGCGTTTGAGGTTGACGTACTAGCCATAGTGTGCGACCCTTAGGTGAATGGTGAATCGCAGTACGATTGGCCCCGGACGCTCGAATCGACCGGGGCCAAGTTTTTGTTACGTGCGCGGTTCTACGTTTGTGTCTGGGATAATGTGCCCCATGAGAAATAGAACAAGCGCTTTGAGATCCTTATGGTCGATGGCGACGTAATGACCATGGCTCGTTTGAACGTTAACCATTCCCCCGTCCATAAGATCAAATACAACGTCTGATCCATCCTTTACCGTACAAGGGATTCGCATGCGTCGGTCAGCGGGAGTGTATTGGTAGACTGTCGTTTTAGTCACCTCCCAACGCACGAGGACCGTTGGCGGTAAGCCAATTATGTTCCAAGTCCGCAGCGACTAGCTTCCTCAGATAGTCAGCGATGGACATTCCTAGTTCAGCAGCGCGCAATCTAACTTTGTCATGTTCAGCTTTTGTGATTTGCGCGTGCAGTGCTTTCAATGGCGGGGTATGCAACTTTACCTCCTCTGTATCAGAGTATCACTGAATCTCTGTAGGGGTCAAGATCCTACCCGCCGTGTTGCTCCCGTAACTCTCTGTAAGACTCTACGGAAAGCTACGGGAGTCATTTAGCTGTGATGCCAAAAGGCTGCAACAACGCTGCCAATTGAAATAAGCGTTGCGAGAGCAGGCAACGGCCAACGCGCCTTTTCCAAAAGGCGAATTCTCGTCTCATGATCTACGCTAGTCGTATGAACCGTGTCTAGCTTGCCTTCTACGCGAGTCAAGGTAAGTAGTAGATCATAATTTGTCGGTTCCGAAAAGACACGGTTCGGATCAGGATTCACGCCGTTCCGCGCGGAGTGTGTCGCGTCTTGTACCCGGTAAGGAATGCAGTACCGCTAGGCACTGTAACTAGAACCATAGCCTGAAACCATGCAGGTCCGGGAATTAGCGAATTGTCCGCCTGCACATCATTGAGTGTCGCAATCCCAACGCTACAAAGAGCGGTAACGAGCGTCATAGCCTTAACTTTGGCTTCAACAGCCCAACGCTTCACAAGTGGATTCATGACAATGTCTCCTATACATTCGGGACGTGCAGAGCGTCCCACGTTTCCTTACCGGGAGGCCACTTGAGAGCATCACCGGACCAATTCTTGTGATTGTCACGGCTGTACTTACGCTGCCACGCTTCGTAAGAATCGACATCGCCAGAACCGATGACGTTCTTATTAGCCTGACTCTTGTAATAGTTGCAACCAACCGCAACAAGTCGTGCATGCATTGCAGCTACGATCGGAGAACGGCGCCCCATCGTAAACCAGTGTTCTCCGGGATACGTCTCGTAATGAGCAACCGGCCTAGGGTCAACGCCAGGCCAGTAATCCGCTACAACGCTAATGTCATATCCCGGAGTGTTTTTATACTGTTTCGCAATCGCACCTTCCGGGATAAGCGGAACGCTGTCATAGTGCGCTATCCAGTAATGCGGTTCCGGAACATTGAGGCTACGGAATGCCTGACGTACGCTAGGCCAAAGCGACTCACTACAATACACCGTAGGGTCAACGCCAGCCTTACGCCGCTTAACAACCCACCCCGGAGCTTGAGTAGGGGTAGCGTCTCCCGTCTCAACGTCAAGCACAGTACCGGCATTCGTAGACGCGAATACTGCAATAGTCACAAGACGCGCGTTGGGGAAACGATCCCTCATAGCAGCAACATTTGCGTAATGTCCGTCAACGTATGCCGCAACCATAGTTGCAGTGCTAGGAACGCGTGAAACGGTTACAGCATCATACATAGTTCTAGTCATGTCACGTTTCCTCATCATCAAAAGCGGATTCGCCGAACCACTTACTAGAGACCCGTGCCCTACGCTTAGGCTTAGTTTCAGTAGTCGTCTCGTCAGCCTTTTCTTTCTTAGTCTTCGGTGCTGGTACCGTCCGCCTAGCTTTCGCCTCTAGCGCTTCCCGCTCTGTCTGCCACGCTTCCTTTTCAGCGCGAAGTTCTGCAAGCTCGGCAAGTTCAGCGTCTCGTTCTTCCTTTGCCTTTTGCTTTGCAGTCTCTTCCGCTTCTCTGTCCGCCGCTTCTTGCGCTTCGCGTTCTGCATTAGCTGCTGCTTCCGCTTCGGCAGCTTCGCGTGCTGCCTTTTCCTCGTCCGTCTCGTCAGCCATCATTCACCACTTTCCAATACTCTGACTCGGCCATCATGGCTTTGCGACCGAAGTATGTAGCGAGATTACCATATAGCGACATCGCGCCGTAGTACGCGGACGCTTTAGATCCCGAATCGCTAATGATCTTATCCATTAGCTTACGTCGTTCCCGGATTTCAAAAGCAATAACGCCAACAGCCAAAGCGGTAAACGCTACATGTCGAGTGCGAATCTCCATAGCTAAGCCTGATTTCTGAGAGGTACGGATTGAGCAATATAGAAAGCGTCGCCGTTCGCTAGTCCATTGACGTCATGAGACGTACCTGCAACGCCATCACTCCAAAATACAGAAATGGTCCCATCCGAACGGATATCAAGAGATGCTGACGTATTCTTTTCAACATTGGTACTTGTCCGATGTACCAATGGAATCGGCGATGTTTGAGCCGGACGAAATTTACTCGGAACGGCAGCAGTCAGAAGACTTGCAGCGCTTGCGCCGGTAACAGCGGTTCCCGTGTAATGAAACTTACCCGTCCAAACGACGTTATCGTTTGCGTCTAGACGGTAGGCGAGAGAGTCATTAGTCCAGTTCGCAATTAGCGTAGGGACTTGCCAAGATTCAGATGTACCCCCAATATCTGTCTTGAGTAGTACGCCTGACAATTCCATGCTCACAATGGAATTGTCTGCCGTATCCTGAAAATGTACTCTCGGCTCGCTGGTATTAGGCTGTGTTACAAGTGTCTCCCCTGCAAGCACTTGCATAAAAATACGATCGCTAAAACCAGCGTCAGTATTACGCGGACCCGTAAGATTAAAAGCACCCGGTTCTGACGTCATTTGTGTTGATTGCGTAACGTCAGGAGTGTTCCCAGCTTCCAAATTACCAATATTGAGAACTCCGCCATCCATATTAGCAAAAGTAGAAGTGCCAGGATCGTAAACGCTAATACCTGCAAGATATGGATTACCAAAATCGTCGGTACCGGATGCAGCAGTGATGGACGCTACTAGATTGCCATTTGCAGGCGTTCCATTGTAGTAAAGTCCGGTGCCACCTTCCACGGTCCCCCCTCTAATGATGATGTCGTTAAATTCGGCTAGACCGTTTTGAAAAATGCCCCAACCGGAAACGCCTGTTACGTAGTTCTGTGATTGGATAGCGTCACGGACGAGAGTCGTACCGGCAACTATTGGCGGATCAAACGTGATCATCTATCACCACTTCCAACCGCTCAATGTCAAAGACGCTATGTCTCCGGGAGATCCGCCGAACCATTTAGCTATGATTTGCTGACCACGAATCATTGTAATGTCGCATGCACCCTGCGCAAACGAACCGTCATAAGTGACACCTTCTGCACCCGACTCATCATCATGGTCTAGATATACTTCTAGCCTAGGGACGGGAGCCTTACCTGGTCGATTGGTACGGCCTAGCACTCCGGTAACGTTCCAGTTAGACGGTCCCGATCCGACATTGTCAGGGCCGAGTTTCAGAATGCCATTACCGCTAGCGTCAAGTGTTACGCGTCCAGATGCTTTAAGCGGCGACTTACTCACCTGCTGCCCACCGTTCCGTCATGATGCCCACCTTGGAAGATGCAGCCGTAGACGCGACATATACCGGCGCGGTGTGATTGATAACCAGTGGAATGCCCTTAGGCCAATACATCATGGTAGAAGCGTCTTCCTTAGATGCGGAATTAAACGCTACTAGAATGTCATTGTCACTACTGATCAGTGTTGCGGACGCCCTACGCGGATCTTCCGGCAATACCCTCTGTGCAGTTGTAGGAACAACTTTTGTCAAAGTTGTAGGTGGCCCACTACGGGGAAGCGCTTGGGTACGGACTGGAGTCTTAATAGCGTCAACACAAACGGGAATAGTCGCAAGTGAGTATGACTCATCCTGCAATACTTCGGTTACGTCAGGCTGCAATTCGGGTGTTGTCATTCGTCCTCACTCTTTTCCGAAGACTTCTTAGTACGATGCGTTTTTACGGCCGTCCTAGCTTTGCCAATTGTTCCGGAAGGAATTGCAGCTTTAAGCTTGGAAGACTCAAATTTCAACGCTGCACTTTGTACAAGTAGATTCGCACCCAATGCCAAAAGCGCTCCGCCTAGAACGACGTAGCCTATGCGAACCCAATTGTAAGGGGTAGAAATCCAGTGAAAACCTTTTTCAATTCCGGACGCTACACCAGCAAATTGTGAAACGCCTGGAAGATTACCTAGCGTTCCGCCTACACCATCCGGCAAAGCTTCCAACGGTGCCGTAAGGTAATACCACCATTGACTAGGATCGGGAATACCCAAAAAGCCCGTATTGGTTACACTAGAACCGGAATGGTAAAACTTCTTATACGTTCCGTTAGTGTATGCTTCCCATGCCCCAAAACCTTGCTCTTTAAAAATGACTTTTGCCGCTTGTGCATTGTTGGCAGGGTTTTGCAACCAAGCAACCGTCCAATTGGGATGCGCAGAGATGTGGGCAGGCTGATTGATTTGCAGCCAACCGACGCACCCAATGGAGTTGACTACGTCGGTTCGACCACTTGACTCCGCCATTCCTATAGCTGCCCACAAGTCCGGCGGGTTTAGTCCTGCGGAAGCTGCATACATTTGCATTTGCGCTTGCGTCAAAGTGGGCATTAGGAATGCTCGTTTCAGCTACTGACAAAACCGTTATCGGTCGCGTACATCGTATAGGGGGTAGTGTCAGAAACTTCCGCTTCCGGCATGGTATTAGGACTACCGGCGCGCGACACACCCCCAACAATGCCCGATGCAGGGTCCTTAAAGTTAGAGTGTCGCGTCCAAAACGCCATACCAACGGTTACCGCAGAACCGATAATGAAAACCGTAGGGTCCTTAGTCAGAAGCGAGATTACCGCAACTGCTGCGGCTGACATGTACGTAGCCTTACGCTCCGACTCGTCAATATCCTTAACGCCAGCCGGAAGCGCTTGAATGTCTGCTTGAGTCGGTGTCGCCTGAGAGTGAAAAGCAAGAACGATAGCACCGGTAGCGAGACCGGTAAGGATTGCGGATTCGGGCTTGAGCGCCATTTGTCGATTCCTAACTATGCGGTTCGTATTGCGGTTCCGGAAGATGCAACCGGTCCAGTCTGTGCAAGCGTCTTTGCAGCAACGCCGAATGACTTAGGACCAATCTTTCCGGCTGGGCTATGAGCTGCAACGTAGAACGTGTAAAGCGTATTGGGCTGTAGTCCACTAACAGTCGCGTGATCACCCAATCCCGCGCCAATTTCCGTAGACGCTCCGTTGTGGTAAATGTAATAACCGGTAATCCCTGCAACAGGAATCCAACTTACGCGAACAGTCGTTGTTCCCGTAGCAACTGCCTTAACGCCAGTCGGAGCGACCAATACCGGTGTATCCCCGCCAGGAACGATTACATGAGAACCTACGGGAGGGTAACCGGCAAGACCAATTGCAGCGCTAACTATCTGCTGCTGCAATGTGGTAAGTGGCTTACCTGCAATGAAATTACCCAATGCCGAAACGATATCCGTATATGACCAAGTATCCGATTGCTCAAGTTGAGTAGTCGCGTACTGTGTCCATTCTGAATTAGTCGTTCCGGTAAAACCGTAATCAGCAGTCGACGGCGGAACCGTACCGGAACTAGATCCATAGCTATTGTCAGAACTTACCGCGCCGGAAACTGCGGGAATCGTTCCGCCGTCTGCAAAACCAGGATCAGTAGTTGCGGAATCCGCTGCTGCCTTAGCTGCATTACGCGACTTGAAATACTGGTATCCCACGTACGCGAGTGCAGCACTACCAACGCTGATAACAATGCGTTTGTCAACAGGGCCGATTGCCGGAATGGTGAGAGTGCTTGCCATTAAAGCCTCCCATCATCGCTAGCAAAGTCAGAACTAACGCTAGCGTTCTCCGTAGCTATGGTGTAATCGGTGATAGACGTTTCCGACGGAAGTCCGAACAGTCTAGGGATTTGGAATGATGGAAGTGTCCAAGTGGCGGTTCCACTGGAATTAGGAGTGTACGGGGCAGCATTCTCGTTCATCTGATTCTTATCAGCCGGAAATTGAGGAGTCAGACCCGTATATGCCCTAAGCGATGCATCCTGACCAAACTTGCCAAGCGGCGAATCGTAAAGGCCGAACATGGCAATACGCGTACCAAGTCGATAACGTCCCTGGTCTGCGGAATACACTTCGTTAGGCTGATTCGTAACGTCGTACGAGTTACGTCCCATCATGAGGTAGGTTTCACCCTCACCGACCGATTCTCCGGCATGCTGCGGGGCACGTCCCGTTTGCCAGTCGATTGACACACCTTCCGAAGCATGCTGATACAAACGGATACTGTCAGGGTCATAATTGACAATGCTGTGATCCGCCAACATGCGATCCTGCATTACCTGTTGTCCAGCTCCATAAGAAGGCATGGAACTAGGTACGGCAGGTTCTCCATTGAACCAGTGCGCTACCGGAGCCGGAGAATGACCCGTTACGAAACCATCTTCGGTAGGATTCCAAACGTCACCGCCCTGATTGGCGGGAACGCTAGGCATCGGGTTAAAAGGGTCAGGTTCCGGATCGGGATGCGTGTGATCCGCGTTTACGCCCGGAGCCACGTCACGCGGAAGGGCATAATGTCCCATGCGTGTTAGATATCCGGTGTATGCGCTCATAATTAACCTCGACCCTGGGCGACCTTAGTCCAGCTAGACAGACCGCCAAATGCAGCGTTGAGAACGCCAGCAGTCTGACGTCCCGGAAGAACCAATGCAGTAGCGAGACCCGTGCCCGCAATAAGAACTGCAACCTTCTGTAGAGTGCTCATGCATTCATTCCTTTAGCGCTAGTTCCTGGATTTGATTTGCCGCTGTTGAACCAGGAAATTGCCGACTCTACAGGCGAGGGTGTATGGGGGTCAGTCCGCGCAAGTAGAACAGTAAGAAATGCAGTCCATGCAAGTATGACTGCACCTTCTTCCCATACGCGTTCGGCAAGACTGAATCCCACTGCTGCCAATCCGGTAGCAATGGGAACTCGCCAATCCATGGGACGATTATTGAAAATTGTTCCGTTGACGATTGTCAAAGTGCCGGTTGCCAAAACAGGGCCGATTGTCTTACTCACGCTGCAATCACCCCACCTGTCTTAACATTTGGCGAAAACCGACGTGCAATCCACGTAGTTCCATACATGATATTTGCGATTGTGTCAGCCTTGACATTGTCTCTCGGATTTTGCTGCCCAACCGCTGTAGTGGAACTAGTAGCGATTGCCATATGCGTTGGCGAAACGAGAATGTCACCTTGCTGGATTTGGTTCTTAGGAACTGTAACTAGTCCAGTCCACACCATATAGAATGTGGTAATTGGCAAACCGCCAGGGACCTTAACGCCAATGTCTCTTAGTCCTTTGCCAATCCAAGATGAACAGTCAGAGTATCCCGGTTGTGCTCGTTTAGCCTGAGAGTATTGGTCATTTTGATACTTACCAAGTGCGGAAAGTAGTTGTGCACCAATCGTTCCTCCCGAAGTCGAAAGACTGGCGTTTGTAATTCCCGCTGTCGAACTATTGGAAGTGTCAAAGCTTGCCGTCCGGCTCACGCTAGGTGCAGAGCCGGACGAAAGCGAACGCAACACATCACGCGGACTTGAGCCTCTGAAACCGGAATAAGCGAAAATCATTCCTGCCGTAACTACTGCAACAGAAAGACCGCTAATACCTTGTGACTGAGACCCTGCCATGTGTCATTAGCCAATCTTGGAACGAACACGCGGATAAACGACAACCCCAAGCACAACGCCAACGATAAGCGTAGTCCAGGGCTTGAAATACTTAGTAACGTTCACTTTGTCTCCACTAGAACGGAAATTGTCAATTATCAAATGTCTTACCGAGAAGTAAGACCCTTAATGTTACCGCCAGGCGGACGCACGAAGTTGTAAAGAGTAGTCAGAGAGTGCGTACCCGCACCGCCGATAACGCCACGGAAACCAAGAGTGTCAGCAGCAGAAACCGAAAGGTACTTGTACCTGTCCTCATAACCGGCCTGCTGCGAACCGCCATCGGTGTTGAACGGCAGAGTGAAAACGCCGAAGTCGCGTCCGCCAACAGGGTTAGCAGCAGCAGTGAGAGTCTTCGTGTAACCGAAGTCGCGCTCAAGACGCCGAATCCAAAAATCCTTGGTCCGGTCGTAAGGAACGTCATTGTTGAAATACACCTGTGCGGGAGAGGGCCAGTCAGCATCGCCCTGAGTACGCGAACCGGTCGAATCCTTGAGGATGAAATGCAGAGCGCGGTACGAACCTTCCTGCTGCGAAAGCTGCATATCCTGTGCGCCAGCCGAGAAAGTCAAAATGTTTCGACGCGCGTACAGAACTGCCCCAAGTCCCGGAGGAGTCGTTACAGTAGCGTTTCCCTGTGCATCCTTACCGGAAGACTGACGGTAACTGTCCTGGTAAATAGAAACCGTAATCGTCGGAAGCGTGCCAGGGTTAGCGGAGAACATTGCCGACGCGGGAGCCTGAGTAATGTCAAGCGCGTAAGCATTATTCGAGTTCGTGTTAGGCAGTGGCCCAAGCGGCTCACGGCGCACGAACTGAACCGGAATGTGAAGCGTGAAGTTACCATTACCAACGGTGGAAACTTCGGTGAAAGTCTCAGAGTTACGCGGATCGTCGGAGAAACTAAAGCCGCCCCACTTAACGAACATCGCAAATTCGTGACCGGTCATAGGGCCAAGAATCGGCTGACCACCAGTGTCCGAAAGAGTAATGGACGAGATATAATCGAAAATGCCGTTAGTGACAGTCTGGAGAGTTCCAGCGGTCGCGCCACCAGTGGCAGCAAGACGAATCCAGAGATCGGCAAGGAAACCGTTAGTCTTCGGATAGAACGTCGGAAGCGGAATAGCGCTAGCAGAAAGCGCATTGGTGTAAACCGCAGTGTGCGTCTCAAGATCCAGCGTGCCGGGGAAGAACGGCCGGAGCTGAGTAGGCTGTGCAGCCTTCTGCGGATTGCTCTTAGCAGGCGCCGCCTGTGCAGTTGCCATGTGTGAAACGTCCTTTTCCAAATGCGGAAGGTCAGGGGTTATTACCCGCCAACCTCGCGTAGGGGTTATTACCTACACGTACGTCAAGCGTAAACCGCAGAAAATGAACGCTTCAATCCCCGTTCTTTCTTGAGTTGAAACAGAATTGAATCGCGTCAAGAACGGGAAACGGTGCTAAAATCGAACGTATGAACGAACGTTTCAGTTTGCGGAAGCGTGCGAAAGAAACGCTTGCCGACGTCTCCGACGCTTCAAAGACCGTGATCGTCACGACTCAATGGGCGACGATCGCACTCATAGCCGTTACCGCCGTATCGGTGTTGGCACTTGGAATCAGTCTCTACACACTCTCTAAGGTTTCCAATGAATCGTGAGAACACTGCCGAAGAACGAGATGCAGCCCAACGTCTCTCCGATGCGGTAAACCTGCACGTCACAGCGTTGGCAACAGAGGGAAGCGGTAGAGAACGACCGGGATTCATTGCGGTTCGATTGAGTGATGGAAAGCCCGCTGATGAATCAAACCCGCTCTATGACTCGCGTGCGGACGCGACACGTCACAACCGAGACAATCTCAATGTGTTCTACGTCAAGGTTGGCAGAGAGCGTATGCCACTTAACGAAGCACTAATTGTGCTTCAAATGCACAGGATGGCGCGCAAGCGTGGAGTCATTTTCACAGAAGAAGAACTCATCGTTCCACAGTTGACAGAACTCATGCAGCCGTTCATCCCTCGCACACTTCGGGGGATCGGTAATGACAATTAACCTTGTTGTAAATGAGTATGTCTCTCCGGGGCATGGTGAAGTACATGTTACGTCATTCGAGTATGAAAATGAGCGAGGAGAAAAGATAGAAACTGTGCAAATCTTTGCTACTGGCGGATATATAACTTTGACATATGACCAATGGAAAACGATGCTTGCACTCGGTATGTCAATGGCGATGCAAGATGGGAATTGACATGGCAAATAATGAAGGTCCAAAAGTGATGGTATTGACATATACCATTCGGATAGAACACAGAGCGCCAATACTAGGTGGCGACGTTGGTAGAGCTATTGAAGAATGCATTCAGAATTCTAGAATGTGTCAACAGATAAACGTAGACCCATACTCAATCGAATTCAAGACTGAAAGTTGACATATCATGTCTGATGAAAACGCGCCGCACGGATACGATGATCAGGGACTTCCGGCTGCACCATACGGATACAAGGTAGATGGAACTCCACGTAAGAGCCGTAGGGGTGCACAGCCAGGGTCTAAGGGCAATACGGCAAAGTCGGCAACCCCTAAGAAGGGTGCAGCGGTTCCGACGTCGGCAACTGATATGCAGCGCAAGTCTATGTTTTGCGATTTGACAAGTAACCTTATCGAGGTTCCTCTTATCGGTCTTAGCGTTGCACCGCCTGTTGTATCTAGGCTTGGGGAAGATCAGGCCAATGCACTTGCGGGTGACGCATATCTGATTCACCAGTTTGCACCCCACATTTTCGATGGGCTGAATATGCTTTCGCAGACTAAGCCTAAGGTACTTTCATGGATGGATAAGGCGCAAGAGAATGCGCCGCTTCTACATTTGGCACTTGTCGGTGTGCAGTTTGCTAAGGCTGTCGTAAGTAATCACGTTACTCCGGATGCCCGATTGGCGAATGCTGGGCGTGTCATGATGCAAATGCAGTTTGCTGAAATGGCGCAAGCTACGGAAGACGCTGCACGCGAGGCGGGAATTGACGTTGACGCTGTAACTCGGACTGTTCAGCAGCAACCGTCTGAGGAAAATGGATGGACGGAATACGCTAAGGCTGAAACGGTAGCGGCGTGATATGGCTAGAACAGATATGCCCGCAGACGTTGTACATTGGGACAGACAACGTTTTCTGACTGAGGTTTGGGATTACAAGCCAGGCGATTGTGTAACTATCCTCGCACCGTACGGCGGTGGCAAAACGCATTTGGCATTTCAACTTTTGGGAGTTACCGCAACTCCGGAAATGCCCGCGTGCGTTTTCGTAATGAAACCGCGTGATAAGACTGTGAGCAAGTTCGTTCAACAGTACAAATTTCGCGTTATTCGTGACTGGCCACCATCCACAATCAAAAATGCGATTGAGAAGCCTCCCGGTTGGGCACTTTGGCCTACGGAAACAGACAACCCTGACGTTGACGACCAACGACATGAGGAAATCTTCCGTCGCGCGATTCGCAGTCTGTACCGCAAGGGCAAACGCATAATCTTCGCAGACGAAACATATTCGCTAGAACGCGAACTCGGTCTAGAAACCGATCTCCGACGCGTATGGACTAAGGGCCGGTCTATGGAGACTGGCCTCTGGGCAGGCTCACAGAGGCCCGTATTCATCTCCAGATGGGCGCTACAGGCTCAGCATCTCTTTCTCGGGTTTGACCCTGACATAGCCATGCAGAAGCGTTACGGGGAGATCGGGGGAGGCATCGACCCTGACGCGGTCCGCTACACAGTCGGGCGGTTGAAGCGTTGGGAGTTCGCCTATATCAACCGCGAAGAACGAGTCATGTGCGTTATCAGTCCCTAGAAACGCTCTGACCAGCGGTTTTGTCTATGAAGCATGGTGGTAGACAGAGAACGAGTGAAAGGGTAGAATCGTAGATGTGGAAAGGGAGAGATTCCCAACGCATCATAGCTCGGGTCTGAATAAGATCTAGAAATGGTGAAACGGGTGCCACGGAAAAGATCTCCCACCGACTAGTCAGATTTCTAGAGTCTGATTTGTCAAACGCCCGGAGTCAAGCAGACCTTAGCCGAAAAGATCGTTTCGAAAGTTGCGACTCTTAGTAGGCCGAGTTTAAATGAGCTGTATGACTCCGGGCGTTCCACATGTGGGAAAAGGCGAGATTCACAGATTCTCGTGTGGGAAGTCCGATTCGAACGGACGGCAGTCCTTTACTAAGCGTCGCGCGTGAACGCTTAGTTGATATGTCAAACGTAACTACTAGGGTTACGAGAGACTTGAGACGGGATTCTCTGACTCATCCTAGTTAAATGGGAAAGTAGCCTAGCCGGATACGGTGTGAGGCAGGGTTCGAGAGCAGGGGTTAGCCATCCGTAAACGGTACAAGTCATACCGAATACATGCGGTGGCAAAAGCGGACTGACTATCTGTTGGGATTGAGTCTGAACAACTCGCGTCCCTGCCCCGTTAAACTCCCCGTTTGGGGACGTGGGAGATAAACAGAACGGCCGTCTCACTCCCCCCGAGACGGCCGTTCTTACGTTTGTCGGAGGTAACAGTGGATTTGTACTTGGTCCTTTCGGATCGCGGTCCGCATGGATTCACGATCTTTGACGTAACCGAAGATGAGGAACGCGGTCAGGAAATGACGCGAAACATTAACGGAACCTTTGTCAAAATTCCTGTAGAAGTTTTGGCAGATTACCGAACGTCATGAACCGTGAAAAGGTAGCAACCGTAATTAGTGGAATCGGTCTGGCGTGGATAATCTGGGACCAATACCTACGCTGTCCGATGTGTCGTGACGAATCTGATAAAAGATCAGATCGCAAAGCGAGAGAACGTCATTCGCGTCATAGAAACTGCTGAATTACATATACGGGATTGACTTACCGATGTAATCTTCGGTAATTGGTCAAATGGTAGAGTGATTCAGTTCAGACAGTTAATCCGTCGAATTCCATCGGCGGATTTTCTGTTTTCCACTTTTCTTACTTAGAGTTAAGTTCAATCACTTTCAGTTACTTCACTGCGCGCCCGCGCAGGGTCCCCC
>Ga0105239_10004037_pt1 | contig 17755 bp, 16 predicted proteins | sample KBSC44metaG_FD_92761 | JGI IMG/M metagenome (GOLD analysis project Ga0105239, IMG submission 92761) | Corn rhizosphere microbial communities from Kellogg Biological Station, Michigan, USA - KBS C4-4 metaG | ecosystem: Host-associated > Plants > Roots > Rhizosphere > Soil | place: Michigan, USA...
AAAAACGTTAATGAAGTAATGTATGAAGTAGGTTATATCGACATCAAGGCGTTTAGAACCGTGTTTAAAAAAATCACAGGCTTATCTCCTGTTGAATACAAAAATAAATACAATAAAGATTTAGCGATGGCATAGGCTTTCGTTTAGCTTATGCATTCACTAACCATAAAAGAAGGCAAAGGTTTAAGATCGGATATACAACTGAAAATTAATGAAGCAACAACTTGCACAGATAGCACTGGTGGTAAACGATTATGATGAAGCGATTGAATTTTACACCAAAAAACTTCACTTTAATTTACTTGAAGATACTGTACTAAGCGAAACAAAAAGATGGGTTCGCATTGCGCCTCCCGGCTCTGATGGATGCGGTTTATTACTTGCCAAGGCTGCCAACGATAAACAAAAAGCCAGCGTTGGAAACCAAACGGGTGGCAGAGTTTTCCTGTTTCTTTATACAGATAATTTTGAAAGAGATTACCAGAATTTAGTTAATCAGCAGATAACAATTGTAAGACCGCCTTCAAAAGAATCATACGGCACTGTGGCTGTTTTTGAAGACTTGTATGGCAATCTCTGGGATTTAATTGAACCTGCAGAGTAAACCATACTTCATTTTAAAAAAGATTAGGATAATCGCTGATAATCCCGTCCACACCAAGAGTTCTTAGTTCCTTTATTTTGGCTGCGTCATTCACCGTCCAGGGAATGATTTTAATGCCTGCATCATGACATTGCTTCACAAGCAACGGTGTTACCAGCTCGTTAGCAGGACTGTAAATGGTTGGTATAAATCCAAGGTTTTTTAACTGCAGTGCGAACGTTTTCTTGTCAAAAACTTCAATCAATAACGCTGTTTTGATTGTGGGATAATGCTCATGCAGATATTGCAGCGAACGTGGATCAAAAGATTGTATAATAACCCTGTCTTCTATTTTTTTATTCTTTATAACAGCCATTAATAAGTCTACAAATTCGGCTGGTTTGGGATGATAAATATCATCGCCCGCCGGCGAACATTTTGTTTCGATATTGTATTGCAGAGGCTTTAATTTATGAGATGAAGTATAAGCTTCCACACTGTCAACTACATCATTCAGCAAAGGCTTCACCGCTTTTATCTTCTGTTGTTGAGGAAACCGTGGATGCAGCTTCATTCCAACATCATATTTTTTTATTTCCGCATAATTCATGTGATAAAGATTAAGCGATTTTTCTTCTTCCTCCGTTACATAGCTTCCATCAGGTTTAGTGGTAATGTCATGACTGAAGAAAGGATCATGACTCATAATTACCTGCCCGTCCTTTGTAATAACAGCATCCATCTCAAGCGTAGTGACGCCTATATCGATCGCTTTTAAATAAGCAGGAATCGTATTCTCAGGCATCAAACCGCGACAACCACGGTGCCCCTCTTTATCAAAAGTTTTATCCAGAGGAGCAAATGAGGGATTAATATGTGTACTTCCGCAACTCACGAGAACAGGTAAAAAGAAGAACAATATTTTTTTCATGAAGGAAAGATTTTATGTTTCTGCTTTGCCATTGTATCAGCTATTGTCTTGGCATCTCCATCATGCTGCTCAAGCTGATGAATAACGTTATCGTAGGTTTGTTCATCCTTGTTTTGACTTAGCTTAAAAATATGCTCAATGGATGTAATTTCTATTTCAAAAGCAACAATGGCTTTCATCATGCTTTTGACATAAGCCTCGTCCATGTGTTGTACCAACGACGGACTGTGCGGATTATTTTCAAATTTCTCCGTGAGTTTTGTAAGCAATTGATGAAGACCTGCATCATCGAGAAAATGTAAAGTGCCTTTTGCATGAACCGCCTGGTAATTCCATGTGGCTGCGGACTGCGGGTTACTGTACCAGCTTGCACTTACATAAGTATGCGCACCGGAAAAGATGGCCAGCACCGAAGAGTTGTTTTCAAAAGCCTTTGTATGCTCCTGTTTACGCATAACATGTGCAAGCAGAAAAACTTTATCATCCCTTTCTTCTACCAGTACCGGTATATGTGTAGCCACAGGCTGATTATTTATATCAATGCCACAAAGTATAATGAAAGGATGCTGATGCATAAACGCCATCACCTCTTCATTGTCTTTTGCTTTAAAATAAGGAACATTATACATGCCTCGAAGGTAATAAAGAAAGACTGGAGATATTGAGCCGTACTAATATTGATTTATTAAATCATAAATTTTTCACATGGCAATTGTATGCAAACAAATGGCCCGCCATTTTTAGCGGGCCATCCTTCACAATTAAAATTCAAAATTCTGAAAAACTAATAACGATAATGTTCTGGCTTAAACGGACCTTCTTTTGAAATACCCAAATAACCAGCCTGCTCATCAGTTAACTCATCTAACTGCACATTTATTTTGGCAAGATGCAGACGTGCTACCTTTTCATCAAGATGTTTAGGAAGCACATATACTTTATTGTCGTATTTGCTGTGATTGCTCCAGAGTTCTATCTGCGCCAAAGTCTGGTTGCTGAAAGAGTTGCTCATCACAAAGCTTGGATGACCCGTTGCACAACCAAGGTTAACAAGGCGGCCTTCAGCTAAAACAATTACATCTTTTCCTTCAATATTATATAAATCAACCTGTGGTTTAATAGTATCTTTTGTATGGCCGTAGTTAGCATTCAACCAGGCAATATCAATCTCAATATCAAAGTGGCCTATGTTACAAACAATCGCTTTGTCTTTCATATTGCGGAAATGCTTTTCCGTGATAAGATCACGACAACCGGATGCAGTAACTATGATGTCTGCTTCTTTAACAGCATCAATCATTTTCTTTACTTCAAAACCATCCATTGCAGCCTGTAATGCACAGATAGGATCTATTTCAGTAACAATCACACGGCAACCAGCACCGGCTAGTGAAGCAGCAGAACCTTTACCTACATCACCATAACCACCAACAACAGCTACTTTACCGGCAAGCATCACGTCAGTAGCACGGCGGATAGAATCAACCAAAGATTCTTTACAACCGTACTTATTATCGAATTTGCTTTTTGTAACAGAGTCATTCACGTTAATAGCAGGAACAGGTAAAGTGCCTTTCGCTACTCTTTCGTATAAACGATGAACACCGGTAGTTGTTTCTTCACTGATGCCTTTTACATGCTGAACAAGTTCAGGATATTTATCAAGAACAATATTTGTAAGGTCACCACCATCATCAAGAATCATGTTCAACGGGCGCTCTGTGCTGCCAAAGAATAAGGTCTGCTCGATACACCATTCAGCTTCTTCCTGTGTCTGACCTTTCCATGCAAATACACCAATACCTGCAGCGGCGATTGCAGCAGCAGCATGATCCTGTGTTGAAAAGATATTACATGAACTCCATTTAACTTCTGCACCCAACGCAACCAATGTTTCAATTAAAACAGCAGTCTGTATAGTCATGTGCAAACAACCAGCGATGCGGGCGCCTTTCAGTGGCTGACTCGCACCATACTCTGCACGAATAGACATCAGGCCAGGCATCTCAGCTTCTGCCAGGCGAATTTCCTTGCGGCCCCATTCTGCGAGGCTGATATCTTTAACCTTATAAGGAAGGTTTAAATCAACTTTTAGTGTTTGTGTTGACATATTAAAACTTTTTGTTCAGGCAAAAGTACAGTTACAGGATAAAATCCCACGCATTAAATTAAATTTGGAAAATAATTACAATAACAGGCAATCAAACAGAATAAATATCCTGTTTACCATGGCAAAATCACCTAAAAAAGACGAATCTACTAACCTGCAGTTCTCACTCGATGCAAAAGACATGGCGATACTTCGCATGCTGCAGGAAAATGCAAGGGTTACAGTGAAGGAAATTTCAGACAAAATACATTTAAGTACAACTCCTGTTCATGAACGTATTAAAAGAATGGAAGATGCCGGTGTGATAAAACAGTATGCCACGTTAGTTGATCATAACAAAGTAAAAAAAGGCCTGATGGTAATTTGCTATGTATCGCTAAAGCAGCATAATAAAAATGCAGGTGCAAAATTTATTAAAACAATCCATGAATTGAATGAAGTGATCGAATGCTACAATATTTCAGGCGAATTCGATTTTATGCTGAAGGTTGTATCAGAAAATATGGATGCGTATTATGACTTTCATGTAAATAAATTAAGTCAGATTGAAAATATGGGGCATGTGCAGAGTACGTTTGTGATGGGGATTATTAAACAGACACATCAATTGGTCTACTAAAGGATCTGTTATTTACAATTTCTTACGCATTACATAATCATTCATGTAAAAACCGGCTCCGATGGGGATATCTACTTTGTCAATTATTTCAAATCCATTTTTCAGGTAATAGCCGTAAGCCGGGTTATTGCGGTTAACATTTAAAATAAGCTCTGAAGCAAGATGATCTTTCGCTGTATGAATAACTTTCTCCAATAAAGCTTTTCCTGCACCTGTTTTTTGAATATTGGGCAATACATAAAGTTTTTGCAGTTTCCATCTTTTTTGCGGTTCTACCACATTACAGCTTGCGAAACCAATTGCTTCTTTGTCTTTTTCTGAAATATAAAAATGATGATGGCTGCTAAACTGTTCTTCTAATGAAGTGGTGCTGTAAATAAGTTCAAGCATATAATCGAGCTGCTCCGGCGATAAAATACTTCCGTACGCCACGGGCCAGGTAGCATAAGCAATTTGCCGGATAACAGGAATATCATTAATCGTAGCTATACGAATATTCATAAGCGGCAATTTTTTGCAAAATAAATGCTCAATGATTTACTTAAATGTTATACCGTTATTAAAATAGAAATATCTTCTAAGCTAAGACAGGTTTAACGTATTACACTCAATGATTGTTACAGGCACGGAACGGATGCGGATTAATTGCACGCAAATCAATTCGTTCTATTTCTTTCTGAAGAGCTTTTTGTTTAGCCAATGGCTAAGATAGGCGCTTCCAATACCCACTGCTGCGCCAGCTATTACATCTGTAGGATAATGAGCGCCAAGATAAAGCCTTGAATAACCAACACCCGTTGCCCATACATAAGCGGGAACTGTAATATACCATTTTTTGTATGTTATCGCCAGGCTTGCCGCCGTTGAGAAAGCAAGAGATGTATGTCCTGATGGCATTGATTTATGATCGTCTGTTTCTTTATAAGGATGCACATCATTCGGATATTTTCCAAAGGGCCTGTCCCGCCTGATAATCGGCTTTAATCCTTGCGTAATAACAGTTGCTATTATAACACTCCCTGCCACCTCGTAAGCTTTAAGCTTTGTCTCTTTATTGTTTGATAATTCGCCTGCAACCAGTAAACCCACGGGCACACCAAAGCCAAAAACATATGCCGAAGAAGATGTGGTACGCCATACTTTTGAACTCGGATTATCAGGATTGATGCTTTTTAATGTGTTGATATCCCAGTTTTGCGCATGGACATTAACACATACAACAATACATCCCAACAATACAATAATGCTTTTACAAAAGCGGGCAGATAAATTTCTCATGCTGATTATAAAGGGCTTTATTATGAAAGCGTTTGCAAACTTTCTTCAATGGTTTTTATTCTTGCTTCCGCATCGGCTTGTTTTTTACGCTCCAGGTCTACAATTTCAGGTTTGGCGTTTTGTACAAAACGATCATTGCTTAATTTTCGTATAACGGACTCAAGGAATTTTTGCTGGTAATCAAGATCTTTTAGTAACTCTTCTTTTAAAACTGCAGTATCAACCTGCTTTTCTGTTTCAAGGAAAAATTTGTCTTTCTCAATGGCCACGACAATTGTATTAGCCACCGCTTCATTGGTGTAGGCAATTGCATCTGCATTCACCTGCTTGGCTAAAATATCCTCAATTGCCTTAAACATTTCCAGTGACGAAGTTTGTATATGTAATTTGATTGTTTCTTTCGGCTTCAACTGGTTTTTATTTCTTGCATCACGTATTGCTGAGATTACATTTTTCAACAACGCACCTTCTTCAGTAATTTTTTTATCCGCTCTTATAGCCGGTTCGAATTGTTTGATGCAAATATCATCCGTTCTGTCTTTCAACTGATGATAAATTTCTTCCGTAACAAATGGCATAAAGGGATGCAGTAACTGCAATAACTTTTCAAAATAGCCAACTGTTTTATCATAAACGTCTTCAGCAATGGGTTGCTCAAAACCAGGCTTAACCCATTCCAGGTACCAGCTACAGAAATCATCCCAAATTAAAGAATAAACAATTTTCAAGGCTTCACTCAACCGGAACTGTTTCATTAATTCATCTACTTCAACGCTTGCTTCATTCAAACGATTTTCAAACCATGAAACAGCAAAATTGGTTGTGATTAATGGTTGATTTGTGTTGGTTGCCGGTGCCTTTCTTCCCTCCCACATCTTTACCAGCTTAAGGGCATTCCAGATTTTATTATTGAAGTTCCTCCCCTGCTCCAGGCTGCCTTCATCAAACAATAGATCGTTACCTGCCGGTGAAGAAATCATAATACCGAACCTCACCGCATCAGCGCCGTATTTATCGATCAGATCTAATAAATCAGGAGAGTTTCCCAACTGCTTGCTCATTTTTCTGCCAAGCTTATCACGCACCATCCCGGTGAAATAAACATCTTTAAAGGGCACAGCCTTGTCCAGCGCTTTGTCTTTATTGTATTCAAGGCCAGCCATAATCATACGTGCCACCCAAAAGAAAATAATATCCTGGCCCGTTACCAAAACGGCTGTTGGATAATAGTAATTGATGTCTTCGTTACCGGGATTGGTAATGCCATGAAAAACTTCCATCGGCCAAAGCCAGGAAGAAAACCATGTATCAAGCACATCTTCATCCTGTACAAGCTTTATATTGCCTGCCTGAGGATTGCGGCTTAAAGCCAGTTGTCTTGCTTCCTGCTCGGTTTCTGCCACATAACAGTTTCCATTTTCATCATACCATGCAGGAATTTGCTGCCCCCACCAAAGCTGGCGACTGATGCACCAGTCTTTCACATTTTCAAGCCAGTATTTGTAAGTGGCAAGAAACCTATCGCCCGGATGTATTTTGATGTCCCCTTCTACCACTGCTTTTAATGCAGGTCCGGCCATCTCTTTCATCTTAAGAAACCATTGCGTTGAAATACGAGGCTCTACAACAGTATCCGGGTTACGCTGGCTAAAGCCCAATCTTGTTGTGTATTCTTCCTCTTTAATTAATAATCCATCAGTCTTTAATTTTTCAACGGAAAGCTTTCTTGCCTCAAACCTGTCAAGACCCACAAATACCTGTGCAGCTTCGCTCAGCGTACCATCTTCATTCAGCGTGTCAATTACTTCAAGATTATGTTTTAAGCCAAGATTATAGTCATTGATGTCATGCGCAGGTGTAACTTTTAAAGCACCGGTACCAAATTCTTTGTCAACATATTCATCAAAAATGATGTTAACAGGCCTGTTGACTAAAGGCACGATTACCCTTTTGCCTTTTAAATGTGCATACCTTTCATCAGTAGGATTTACACAAACTGCAGTATCGCCCATAATTGTTTCAGGGCGTTGTGTAGCAATGGCGATAAATTCATCAGAGCCTTCCACTTTATATTTTACATAGTAAAGTTTTCCCTGCAAGTCTTTATATTCAACTTCTTCATCACTCAGTGCCGTTTTTGCTTTGGGGTCCCAATTGATCATTCTCGCTCCGCGATAAATCAACCCTTTATTATACAAATCCACAAAAACTTTCATTACAGCTTTATAGTAATGATCGTCCATGGTAAAGTTTACCCTGTCCCAATCAACACTACATCCTAATTTTTCAATCTGGCTGTAAATAATATTTCCGTACTTCTCTTTCCATTCAAATGCGTATTTCAAAAATTCCTCACGGGTAAGATCCGCCTTTTTAATACCCTTTTCTTTGTCGAGCATTTGCACCACTTTGGATTCAGTGGCGATAGAAGCATGGTCGCTGCCAGGAACCCAGCAGGCGTTAAAACCGCTCATCCTTGCTTTACGAATAAGGATATCCTGTACTGTTTCATTAAGTGTATGCCCCATGTGTAACACACCTGTAACGTTAGGTGGCGGAATAACGACAGTATAAGCCGGACGACCATCCGGTTTACTATTGAAATATTTTTTACTCAGCCAGTGCTGATTCCATTTTTGCTCTACAGATTTCGGCTCAAAATTTTTAGATAATTCCATGGTGGTAAGTTTCAAAGCTACGTGTCTTTTATGCGCAGCGATCTTATTATCTCTTTAAAAAAGCGGCTGCAAAAGTAAGCAATATAGGTGCTGCAGCGAAGCCTGAAAATAAAAAAGCCTTTCATTAGCGAAAGGCTTTTAAAAATTAGCTATAAAAACTGGCTACCACAATAACATTTTGGTATCCCAGGTTGCTCCATTTGTTGCGTGAACAGGTTCTTCTGTATAAGATGCAGCTTCTTCGCAAGCCTTCTTTATTTCAGCGGCAGATTTACTACCAATCGTTTCAGTACAAACAGAGACTGATTTCTTTACTTTTTCGGTTGCTTTATTTATTAATCCATATCCTTTACTACATCCTGTAAGAAAGGCTAACAAAACAACCATTGATAACAGCGTACGCATATAGCAGGGTTTTGTTACAGCAAAAGTATAAAAGAAATAGCATATCTCCTATGTTAAAGAATTGTTGAATGGTGCAACAAAGGCGATGAATAAGGAAATGAGGGGGATGAATGCGGGGAGTGGTTAGAAGTTAGTAGCAAGTGGGAAGTTGAGAAGTCAGGAGAAGATTGCAAATGACTTCCCACGCACCATTTACAAAGAATAATGAACAAAGAGCAGGGAATATTGAATGATGATAGGTCAAAACCCACTAGCTACTCGCCATTCACAATTGACCATTCACCATTCACGTTCACGAATAAGGAATTTGAATAATAAACCTCTCTTCCCTACTTGCTATTCACTATTCACCACTGGCCATTGACCACACACAATTCCCCCCGCAAAATCATTGTCTATTGCCTCAAATTTATTAGCTTGCCGATGCATGTATGCAATTGTTGATATAGAAACCACGGGTAGTCATGCGCACAATAATGGCGTTACTGAAATTGCCATCGTATTACATAACGGCGAAGAGGTGGAAGGGCGCTTTGAGACATTGATTAACCCAAAAGTTGCCATCCCCTCTTACATTTCTTACCTGACAGGCATTACCAACGACATGGTTGCAACAGCTCCAGCTTTTAATGAGGTAGCCGCCAATATTTTTCGTTTGTTAAATGGCCGCATCTTTATTGCACACAATGTAAATTTTGACTACAGCTTTATTAAATACCATTTACGTGAATGCGGTTTTGAATGGAGCCCTAAAAAACTTTGCACGCTGCGCTTAAGTAAAAAAGCTTTTCCCGGTTTTCCAAAGTATGGACTCGGACATATCTGCCGGGAACTTGAAATTATTGTAGAGAACCGGCACAGGGCGGGCGGCGATGCTGATGCTACGGCCAAATTGTTTGAAAAAATTTTTGAAAAAGGGGGTGAAAAACTCATCAGGGAGTCGCTGAAAAAGGAAAACAGGGAACAGATTTTACCACCACATGTTAACCCTGCCGACGTAAACAATCTGCCGTATACTCCGGGTGTATATTACTTTCATGACAGTAAACATAAAGTGATTTATGTGGGCAAAGCAAAAAGCTTGAAGAAACGTGTAGTGAGTCATTTTACAGGATTGAATACAGGCAAAAAACGACAAGAGTTTTTACGCAACATTCACGCAATTAGTTTTAAAGAATGCCCTACAGAACTCACTGCTTCTATATTTGAAAGCGTTGAAATAAAAAGATTGTGGCCTGAATATAATATCAGCCAGAAAAGCTTTCAGCAGCGATATGGCATTTATTCTTTTAAGGATTCCCGTGGATATTTAAGGCTGGCTATTGACAGGAAGCGAAAGTATTTTGAACCAGAACTCGCATTTCCCGTTCTGACGGATGCTCATCGAATGCTTTGGAAAATGGTGAAGGAATTTAACCTTCACCCTGGTTTATGCTTTTTAGATAAGACCGCATCTTTGGATGAATATGATTTACTTCCGGAAGAATATAACCCGCGTGTTGAAGATGCCATCGTCTATATAAAGAAACAATTGGGCACTTATGCCATTTTTGAAGATTGCGATTTCTTTAAAGAAACTTCCTGCATATTGATAGAAAAAGGAAAATTTTATGGGATGGGGTTATTGCCTGACAACGTAGACCCTTTGAAAATCGAAGGTCTGAAAACACATCTTACACAATATCCCGAGAATGATGTAATACATTCCCTCGTACGCAGCTTTAGTGAAAGAAAGCCCGGTGCTGTCATCAGGTTTGATGAATGAAAAAACTCTTTATAAGCAGAAGCCCCGAAGTTTATCAGACTTCGGGGCTTCTGCTTTATTTATTGCTGATAAAATTTCTACCAGACTTTTATTCTTTCATTTTCCGGTTTATACATTTTGTCGCCGGGCTGCACATCAAAAGCTTTGTAAAAAGCATCCATGTTTTCTACAACACCATTGGCACGAAAACGTCCCGGCGAGTGAGGATCTACCAGGACTAACTGTGCAGATGTCTCAGGCAAAGTATTCTGACGCCAAACCTGTGCCCATGACAGGAAGAATCGCTGATCGGGTGTAAAGCCATCTATTTTTTTATCACTCTTACCTTCTTCTGTTTTTTTGAATGCTTCATAAGCAATATTCAAACCGCCGAGATCTGCAAGGTTTTCGCCGAGGGTTAATTTACCATTCAGGTGAAGCGAATCGTTTACTGCAAAACCATTGTATTGCGCCACTACTTTATCTGCTCTTTCAGTAAATTTCTTTGCATCATCTGCAGTCCACCACTCTTTCAGGTTTCCATCTGCACCGTATTGCCTGCCTTCATCATCAAATCCATGCGTTAATTCATGACCAATCGCCGCAGCGATACCACCATAGTTAACAGCATCATCCGCATTAAAATCAAAGAAAGGATATTGTAAAATTCCCGCAGGGAAAGCAATTTCATTATTCACAGGGTTGTAATAAGCGTTGATAGTAGGCGGCGTCATATCCCATTCCGTTTTATCAACCGGCTTGCCAATCCTGTTCACCATTTTATTGTATTCAAACTGATTAATGCTGCGTATATCATCAATCAAATGATCTTTGGAAATGGTCACACCAGGATAAGTTTCCCACTTGTCAGGAAAACCAATTTTATTTACGATAGCGTGCAGTTTTTCCAGCGCACGTTGTTTGGTAGAATCACTCATCCAGTCAAGCCTTTCAATTCTTGACCCGAATGTCTCCTGCACATTTTTAACCAATGCAAGCATCCGTTCTTTTGCCGCTGCATTAAAATATTTCTCTACGTACAACTGGCCCAGCAATTCGCCAAGATTGTTGTCAATCATAGAGCTCATCCTTTGCCAACGCGGGGTAATCTGTTTCTGACCGCTAAGCACTTTACTAAATTCAAACTGCCTGTTTACAAACGCGCTGCTTAAATAAGGTGCAGAAGATTTTATAACGGCCCATTGCAGGTATGCTTTCCATGCTTCTACAGGAACTGCAGTCAGCAATGCATCCGCCGTTTTAAAGAACGCAGGGTTATTTACCAATAAGCTATCTACACCATTTACTTTCATTGATGCAAAAAGCGTTTTCCAATCTAACCCCGGCGTTATTTTAGTAAAATCAGCAATAGAAAACTTGTTATATGTTTTGATGGGATCGCGAAGTTCAACGCGGCTCAGCTGCACTTTTGCGAGACCTGTTTCAATGCCCATAATAGCAGCGGCTTTTTTCGCAGCGGTAGCTGTATCATTCCCTACCAGCTTAAACATATCAGTTACATAACTGAGATAAGCTACACGAATATTTTTACTGCGGACATCATCCTTAAGATAATAATCCCTGTCTGGCAAGGAAGTTCCTCCCTGTGATAAAGTAGCGATATACTGGTTTACATTTTTATCATCCTGACCCACGCGAAAACCAAATAGTGAGCCACCAATACCTTTGGTACGCAGAGTTGCTATTTCATTCACCACATCCTGCAAAGTGCTTATAGAATTTAATCTTTCAAGCTCTGCCTTTACAGGTGTGGAACCCAGTTGCTCAACAGCAGCGCTGTCCATTGCCGCAGCGTATAAATCCCCAACACGTTGGTATGTTGAATTTTTAGAAGAACTTTTTGTAGCGTCTTCACAAAGTGATTTTATTTTTTCAAGACTTTCAAGGTATAAAATATCAAAGCTTCCCCAACGGGTTTTAGAGGCCGGCACAGGATTATTTTTCATCCAGTTACCGTTTGCATAAGTGAAAAAATCATTACCGGGCTTAACAGAAAGATCCATGTTGGCAGGATCGATAAATTTTGTCTTTGCGCTTTTTTTCTGTGCAATTCCATCATGCACAACAAGCATAATGCAGCCCTGAAAAAGACATGCAACAAGTATTTTCTTCATGTGTTCTAAAATATTTTTTCAAATGTATTAGTTAGCGTTTCCTTTTCTGTAAAATGTTTTAAAAAATTGATAAGTGGTTGCTAGTCCCTCTATTCCTGTCTTAAATGTGGGGTATATAAGAAAAATGCTCTTCTATTCCAAGACTAAACTGTCGGGCAGTTTCTTTTGCTTTTTCGTAACCTGCATCTGCATGACGAATAACACCCATGCCAGGATCATTACGCAAAACACGACTTAACCTTTTTGCCGCTTCATCAGTGCCGTCAGCGACAATTACCATACCTGCATGAATACTGTAGCCCATACCCACACCACCGCCATGATGAAGGCTAACCCAACTGGCACCGCCTGCAGTATTTACAAGCGCATTCAGCAATGGCCAGTCGGCAACAGCGTCGCTTCCATCAAGCATTGCTTCTGTTTCACGGTTAGGACTTGCAACAGAGCCTGTATCAAGATGGTCGCGACCTATAACAATAGGCGCTTTTACTTTTCCTGTTTTTACAAGTTCATTAAACGCAAGTCCGGCTTTCTCTCTTTCACCCTGGCCAAGCCAGCAGATACGCGCAGGTAAACCCTGAAAGGCAATTTTCTCTTTAGCAAGTTTTAACCAGCGTTGAAGGCTTTCATTCTGTGGAAACATAGCAGCAATTACTTCGTCTGTAACAGCAATGTCGTTGGGATCGCCACTCAATGCGGCCCAACGGAAAGGCCCTTTTCCTTCACAAAACAGCGGACGTATATAGGCAGGAACAAAACCGGGAAAATCGAATGCATTTTTCAATCCATGCTCCTGGGCTCTTGCCCTTATATTGTTACCATAGTCAAACGTTATTGCGCCACGCTGCTGTAGCTGAAGCATCAATTCAACATGCAGCTTCATGCTGTCAAAACTTAACTCGAGGTATTGTTTCGGATTTTGCTCACGCAACACATTTGCCTGTGCATTATCAAGCGTATGCGGAACATAACCAATCAGCGGATCATGTGCAGATGTTTGATCTGTTAATATATCTACATGAATATTTCTCTCCAATAACCTTTGCAGCAAGTGAACAGCATTGCATAAAACACCAATACTTATTGCTTTGCCCTGTTGCTTAAACTCAATAGCCGCATCAATCGCCTCATCAATATTTTTATATTTAAGATCAAGGTATTTTGTTTCTATACGTTTATCAATGCGCCACTCTTCAACTTCTGCAATAAGCGCAACGCCATTGTTCATTGTAATAGCTAACGGTTGTGCACCACCCATACCACCGAGCCCGGCAGTTACACATAACGTACCTTTCAAACTTCTGTTAAAATGTTTATTGGCAACAGCAGCAAAGGTTTCATACGTGCCTTGCACAATGCCTTGCGATCCTATATAAATCCAGCTACCGGCCGTCATTTGTCCATACATCATTAATCCTTTTTTCTCCAGTTCATCAAAATGCTCCCATGTGGCCCATTTAGGTACAAGTTGAGAATTGGAGATAAGCACACGTGGCGCATCAATATGTGTTCTTAAAATACCGACAGGCTTGCCACTTTGGATTAATAGCGTTTCATCATTCTCCAATACTTTTAACGACCTGATGATATTATCCAGCGCTTCGAAATTTCTTGCGGCTTTGCCTCTTCCTCCATATACAATCAATTCTTCCGGTTTTTCTGCTACATCCGGATCAAGATTGTTAAGCAGCATACGTAAAGCCGCTTCCTGTATCCAGCCTTTACAGGAAAGCTGTGTACCTGTGGGTGTTTGATATATTGATTTGACCATGATTTGAAATAATTATATTGATTAAATGATTATTGTTTTATCAGTCGTCACCTAAAATCTAAATTCTCTTACAAACTCAATCGCTTTTATCATATCATCATGCAATACTCTGTCCTCCTCATTAAAACTTATCTGCTGCCTGAAAGATGAATAGAGCTCTTCAAGTATCGGCGAAGTCTTTAACGGCCTTCTGAAATCCAGCGCCTGTGCGGCACTCAGCAATTCAATAGCTAATATCTTTTCTACATTGTTAATTACACGCAGACACTTGGTTGCGGCATTGGCTCCCATACTTACATGATCTTCCTGGTTGTTGGAAGAAGAGATACTATCAACACTGGATGGCGTACACAATTGTTTATTCTCACTTACAATACCAGCGGCTGTGTATTGAGGAATCATAAAGCCAGAATTGAGACCAGCTTTTTTGACGAGAAACAAAGGCAACCCACGCTGCCCACTGATAAGCTGGTAAATTCTTCGCTCACTTATGTTCGCCAGTTCACTCATTGCAATACTTAAAAAATCAAGATGCAGTGCCAAAGGCTGACCGTGAAAGTTGCCGCCGCTTACTATCAAATCTTCACCGGGAAAAATATTGGGATTATCTGTTACCGAATTTATTTCTGTAAGAAAAACATTCAGCACCGTTTCAACAACATCTTTGGTGGCGCCATGCACCTGCGGCACGCAACGAAACGAATAAGGATCCTGTACTGCTTTTTTAGGCTGCTGCAATATTTCACTTCCATTCAAATATTCCCTTATTGCAGAGGCAGAAGCTTCTTGTCCTTTATGGGGTCTTATCCTGTGTATGGCAGGATGAAGAGGTTCTGTAATACAATCAAACGCATCAAACGATAACGCACATATTAAATCAGATATTTTATTCAGGTGCTCAGCCTTTTTTAAACAGTACATGCCATAAGCATTCATGAACTGCGTTCCGTTTATCAAAGCAAGCCCTTCTTTGCTCTGCAATTGGATTGGCTGCCAGCCAAGCTTTTCAAGAATTTCAGCAGATTTATATTTTGTGCCTTCATAATAAACTTCACCAAGACCAATTAAAGGCAGGCTTAAATGACTCAACGGCGCCAAATCACCAGACGCGCCCAAAGAACCCTGTGTATAAATTACAGGCAGCACTTCATGATTGTACATCTCCATCAATCGCTTTACAGTATCTATCTGCACACCACTATTGCCATAGCTTAAAGATTTTATCTTCAGCATAAGCATCAGCTTTACAATTTCTTTCGGCACTTCATCACCAAGCCCGCAGGCATGAGACATAAGTAGATTGTATTGCAACTGTTCAATCTGGTTCTTATCAATCTGTACATTCTGTAAAAAACCAAAACCTGTATTAATGCCGTAGAGTAATGCATCTGATTGCTCAAGCTTCTTATCGAGGTATTCCCTGCACTCTGTGATACGTTCATGTGCATCAAATGTTATGGATACTTTTTGATCATAATCAAGCAGGTCTTTTACCTGTTGAAAATTCAGCCATTTCCTGTCAAGTGGTAAATAATTATAACTCATAGCGGGTGCCGGTTATTTAAGGTGATTTTCTATTCTATCAAAAATGCTTTGCTGTTGTATATTATCTTCTATGGATTTTAAGGCATTTAATATTTGCCTGCTTACTGTTGCAGATGCCATCAATTCATCCATTGCTTCCTGCAGGGCTTTCCATACGGGTTGAATTTTCTCCAGCAACTTCTCCCCTTTTGCAGTAAACGTTATTACCTTATGACGGGCATCTTCTTTAGACACTACTGATTTAATAAATCCTTTCTGCTGCAAACTGCTGATGAGCTGACTTATGGCAGAATGAGAGACATTTAAATCCTCTGCAATTTCTTTAATGGAAACCTCCTGTTTTTGAGACAACAGATAAAAGACCGGGAACCATGAGGCATCAAAATTTATATTGTGCGACTTATAAATTTTGTTCACATCATTAATAAACATATCGCCGATTCTCTTTAAGCGACTTCCAAAAATTAAAAAACCTGATTGACGGTAAAAATTCATAAATTATATAAGTACTTATATAATTCAAAAATAGAAATTGTTTTTATATTTCAAAAGAATTTGTTGGTGTTTGTTATAACGTTGGTACTGTTATAAACTTTCTCCATTACATTAATGTTAAAAGTTCATCATGGTTAATGATTATTATTTTAAAATTTTAAAGTGGGAATGGCATAAATGGCAGGATAATTGAGCTCATACTGTCTAACTAAAAAAATAATCTATGAAAAAGACATTGTTTATAACGGCAATTGCAGTTGCCCTCATATCGGCAAGCTGCGGTAACTCGTCGACCAACGATGAAAACAGAACAGATTCAGCAGGTGCAGCCACAGACACAGCAGTTAATTTAAACCAAAATGGCTCTCCTAACGGTGATACAACGCTACAGCATAATGATTCATCCTTACATCATACAGATTCTACCGTTAAGTAAGAAGTTGCTGAAAGATTAATTTTTCGTCTCATTTTTTACTATACTTTTTTGCATGTAACAAAGGAACTCTTTCAAGGGTTCCTTTTCATGTTTAAAATAAAGGGATGCATTTCTTTGCTTGTAGTTATTTTTGCGCCGCATGAAATCTTCTTCTTTAAGCCATATCATTACTTTATTTAAGAAAGATTTGTTGCTTGAAGTAAGGCAGCAATATACCTTTTATGGTATTCTTTTATATGTGGCTTCTACAACATTTGTTGTTTATTTAATGATGGGTCACCCGGAGCAGGAAGTATGGAACGCCTTGTTTTGGGTAATGCAATTATTTGTATGTATTAATGCTGTAGCAAAAAGTTTTTTGCAGGAAAGCCGGGGTCGCATGTTATATTTTTATTCCATTTCCGGTGCAAGGGACTTTGTTTTATCGAAGCTTCTGTTTAATGCTGTATTAATGGCATTAATGACTTTCCTCAGTCTTATTGTTTTTATATTATTTCTTCAAAACCCGCTGGATAATTTCTTAACCTATCTCGCCATAAGCATACTGGGCGGTATTGGCCTAAGTCTCGTATTTACCTTTCTCGCAGCCATCGCTGCAAAGGCACAGCAACAGGCGGCATTAATGGCTATTATGGGTTTCCCTTTAATCATCCCCGAACTTTTATTGCTATCTAAAATTTCAAAAATTGCTTTTGCACAGGTGGTACAGTCCGGGCTGTGGCAAATGGTTTTATTACTCATAGCCTTCGACGTAATGGTGGTTGTGCTTGCGGTTATTTTATTTCCTTTTCTGTGGAAAGACTAAATAAACTAAAAATGAAAAGTGAATAGTGAAAAATATACGCCGATCATAGCGCCGTGTCTTCAATTTTTCATTTTTCACTTTTAGTTTTTCATTCCTCTTATTTTTCATTTTTCACTTTTAATTTTTCATTTTTCATTTTTTCTTCTCCAATTTTGTCAAACTAACAGATGTTTGCTAATGCGGTTTCCCCTAAATTTGCGCCGCGGTATATCATCGCACA
>Ga0105239_10004039_pt1 | contig 17748 bp, 7 predicted proteins | sample KBSC44metaG_FD_92761 | JGI IMG/M metagenome (GOLD analysis project Ga0105239, IMG submission 92761) | Corn rhizosphere microbial communities from Kellogg Biological Station, Michigan, USA - KBS C4-4 metaG | ecosystem: Host-associated > Plants > Roots > Rhizosphere > Soil | place: Michigan, USA...
CGCGCGGCGGCCGTGCGGCCTGCGCGTCGCCACGTTCGCGCGGCGGTGCGGCGTCGTGCGCGCGATGCTCGCGTGCTTCGCGCGGCGGTGCGCGACCCTCGTCGTGGCGGAACGCGCCGTCGCGCGGCTTGGCGAGCTCGCCCTCGCGGCGCGGCTCGTGGCGCTGCGGGCGGGCGTCGCGCGGCGCGCGTTCGCGGGCGCCGCGGTCGAAGCCGCGCTCGAACGTGCGCTCCATGCGCGGCGGCGGCGCCAGCAGCAGGGGCTGGTCGCCCTGCACGAGGCGCGCGAGCGCGGCGGCGACTTCCACCGCAGGCACGTTGTGTTCCTGCTCGAACGCCTCGACCAGCTGGCGGAACACGCCGAGGTCGTCGCTGCCGAGCGCGTCGGCGATGCGCTGCTTGAACTTGGTGATGCGCTGGTCGTTGACCGCCTCGACGCTCGGCAGCTGCATCTCGGCAATCGGCTGGCGCGTCGCGCGCTCGATCGCCATGAGCATGCGCTTCTCGCGCGGCGCGACGAACAGGATCGCCTCGCCGCTGCGGCCGGCGCGGCCGGTGCGGCCGATGCGGTGCACGTAGGCTTCGGTGTCGGTCGGGATGTCGTAGTTGAGCACGTGGCTGATGCGCTCGACGTCGAGGCCGCGCGCGGCGACGTCGGTCGCGACGAGGATGTCGAGCTTGCCGTCCTTGAGCTGCTGGATCAGTCGCTCGCGCTGCGCCTGCACGATGTCGCCGTTGATCGCGGCAGCGTCGAAGCCGCGCGCCTTCAGCTTGCCGGCGAGTTCCTCGGTCGCCGACTTGGTGCGCGCGAAGATGATCATCGCCTCGAACGGCTCGGCTTCGAGGATGCGCGTCAGCGCGTCGAGCTTCTGCAGGCCGCTGACGTACCAGTAGCGCTGGCGGATGTTCGCCGCGGTGGTCGTCTTGGCGGCGATGCGCACTTCGACCGGATCGCGCAGGTAGGTCTGCGCGATGCGCCGGATCGGCGCCGGCATCGTCGCCGAGAACAGCGCGACCTGGCGCGTCTCGGGCGTCTTCTGCAGCACCTTCTCGACGTCGTCGATGAAGCCCATGCGCAGCATCTCGTCGGCTTCGTCGAGCACGAGCGTGGTCAGCTGCGACAGGTCGAGCGAACCGCGCTCGAGATGGTCGATCACGCGTCCGGGCGTGCCGACGACGACGTGCACGCCGCGCTTGAGCCCGCCGAGCTGCGGGCCGTAGCTCTGCCCGCCGTAGATCGGCAGCACGTGGAAGCCCGGCAGATGCGCCGCGTAGCGCTGGAACGCTTCGGCGACCTGGATCGCCAGTTCGCGCGTCGGCGCGAGCACGAGCGCCTGCGGCTTCGTCTTCGCGGGATCGATGCGCGACAGCACCGGCAGTGCGAACGCGGCGGTCTTGCCGGTGCCCGTCTGCGCCTGGCCGAGCACGTCGCGGCCTTGGAGCATCGGCGGGATCGTCGCGGCCTGGATCGGCGACGGCGTCTCGTAACCGACCTCGTCGAGCGCGGTCAGCAGCGGCGCGGCCAGGCCGAGGTCGCGGAACGGGGGAAGCGTATCGGGGGTGTCGCGGTCGGCGTTCGACATGCGCTTGAAGCGGCCGCGCCGCGAGGAGGGGGCGGCCTAGTGTACCGCACCCGTGTTCGGCGCCCGCATTTGCCGGTGTTGGTTCCGGCATGTCCGGCTTCTGGAGCAAGGCGATGGCGCGTATCCGCTGCATGAACGGCCCGGCGGCACGGGCAGGGGCCTAGGGTCTCGCCGCGATGCTCGCGGCCGGCCTCGCGCCGGCGGCGACGATCACGGTCGATACCTCGAACGACGGCTTCTCGAGCAGCCGCTGCAGCCTGCGCAGCGCGATCCAGGCCGCCAACACGAATACCGCGCAGCAGGCTTGCCCGGCGGGATCCCCGAGCGCGATCGACACGATCGTCGTCCCGCCCGGCGTGTACACCATGCGCTCGCAGGGCACCTACTGGGACGAGGCGGCCAACCAGACCGGCGACTTCGACATCGCCGGCAGCGTGGTCGTGCACGGCACCGACGCGCGCTCGACGGTCATCGTCGCGCCGCCGCGCGACCGCGTGTTCGACGTGCACAATGCCGCGACGCCGTACGACGTCACGATCGAGAACCTCACGCTGCTCGGCGGCGACGTGACCGCGAACAGTTACAACAACGGCGGCACGCTGCTGTCGACCAACGCGATCCTCAAGCTCAGGAAACTCGTCGTGCGCGACGGCCGCGCGCTGTACGGCGGCAACATGACGATCATCGCCGAGCCGGGCGCGATCGCCACGCTCGACGGCGTCAGCGTGCTCGACGGCACCGCGCAGAACGGCAGCGGCGGTGGCATCTACGTCGACGACGGCAACACGACGATCGCGCAGGCCTCGCAGTTCAACAACGTCACGCTGAGCGGCAACAGCGGCTACGGCCTGCGCAGCAACGGCAGCCTCAAGCTCGTCAACGCGACGATCACCGGCAACCACGGCGGCGGCATCTACGTGCCGCAGACGCCGGGCGGGCGCGTCTGGATCGCCAACAGCATCGTCGCCGGCAACGTGGGCTACGACGCGCGGCCGAACGACCTGTATTGCGCGGGCAGCAGCGGGACTTACGGCGCGGCGTTCTATTCGTTGATCGGTTCGAAGGACGCCGGCTGCAGCACGCAGGGTGAGGTCGGCGTGATCGACGGCGACCCGCGCCTGTCGCCCGCCTTCGACTTCGGCGCCGGCATCCCGGTGCACGCGCTGCTGCCGGGCAGCCCGGCGATCGGCGCGGGCAAGCCCGAGCAGAACAACGCGAGCACTGATTGCCGCGTCCTCGACGCGCGTGGCGTGTCGCGCCCGGGCACGCATTGCGATCTCGGCGCGTACCAAGTGCGCTACGACGTCGTGGTCAACTCGACCGCGGACCTCGCCGACGCCTCGCCCGGCGACGGCGTCTGCGCCACGATCAGCAACACCTGCACGCTGCGCGCCGTCACGATGGAAGCGTCCGCGAGCGGCGGTCGCTGGATGGTGCAGCTGCCGGCCGGCACCTACGCGCTCAACTTGCCGATGAACTTCTCCGACGGCCCGGGCGGCGACCTGGACGTGCGGCCGGTCGCCGGCCGGCCCGCGCTCAGCCTCGCGCTGTTCGGCCCCGGTGGCGCCGACGCCGTGCAGGTCGTCGGCGGCGACGACCGCGTGCTGGAAATCCGCGGCAAGGACGTCTGGAGCTGGGGTGAGCCGGACGACTACCACGCGGTCGCGTTCGCACTGCTCGGCGCGACGCTGCGCGACGGCCATCTCACGCACGATCCGTTCCAGTACACCGAGGAGGACTGCTGCGCGTTCGGCGGCGGCGTGCGCATCCGCTCGGCGCGCGTGCTGTTCGAGGACGTGGTCGTGCGCGACAACACCGTCGCGCCCGGCGCCGGCGTGTACGGTTACGGCGGTGGTATCGACGTGGAACTTGCGCCGCAGTACGTCGCCGAGCCGGAGGGCACGTCGTCGTTCCTGCCGTATTCGACCGGCCTGCGCATGGAGCGCTTCGCGGTCGTCGGCAACACCGTGCTCGGCGACGGCGGTGCCTACGGCGGGCTGTTCGTGTCGAGCTACGTACCGCAGACGACTTTTCCGACGGAGCCGCTGCTGCTGCGCAACGGCAGCGTGTCCGGCAACACGGCCTACGACGTCGGCGGCCTGATCGCCTCCGGCAACGGCAACGCCGACGTGCAGCTTTCCTATCTCACGGTCACCGGCAACCAGTCGACCTCGGCCGACGCCGCCGCGATCGACGGCATGCGCCTGCAGGGCGCGGCGATCAGCAACAGCATCCTCGCCGGCAACGTCGGCATCGGCCATGCGCGCGATTGCCGGGTCGATGCCGGCGCGACCGTGCTCGGTCTCGGTTACGTCGTCGTCGGCAATTCCGCCGCCGAATGCGCGATCGCGGGCGACACGACCGGCAACCTCTACGACACCGATGCGCGGCTCGGCCCGATCGAGGTGTTCGCCGGCGGCATGCAGGGACATCGCCTGCTCGTCGACAGCCCCGCACTCGACCTCGTTCCGCCGGATGCATGCATCGACACGCGCGGCAATCCGACGCCGGTCGATGCACGCGGCGTCGCGCGCCCCGGCGACGACGCGACGCCCGGATCGGCGTATTGCACGCCGGGCGCGATCGAAGGCGACGCGCTCGACGCCATCTTCGCCGATGGTTTGGAGTGATCGTCGCAGCCGCTCCACGCTTTGCGGGAACGCCGGAAGGCACGATGCTCTTCCCGTCGTCGACGGTGGACATCGCGGCTTCCGCCGCTCTCACGAGGGTAGCGGTCAGGGCATCCGCGCGCGCACGTCGAGGTCGAGCGCGACCGCGTCCTCGGCCGGCGCGTTCGACGTGCCGGACACGAGGCGCGCATGGAACTGGCCGTCCTTGACCTCGGCGGCGGTGAGTCCGCAGGTCTCGATGCTGCTCCAGCCGTGGCCCTTCTTCTTCGCGGCCGGGTGCGACCAGCTGCAGCCGGAGCGGTTCGACCAGGTCGTGCCGTCGAACTTCACGAGGATCATGTCGAGCGCAGCGCCGAGCGAACCATCGATCGTCGCATTGCTCGGATCGGCGCCGGCGGCCGGGGCCTTCTCGCTGAGCACGAGCATCATGCGCGGCGTGTCGCCGCTCGGCCGCATCGCCACCAGCGTCGCGTAGCGCAGCGCGGCCTGCTGGCCGTTGACCTTGAAGCTTCCCAGCGACGGGCCGCCCGCGGCGCAGGCGCCGACGAGCAGGGCGGAACCGGCGAGGCTGGCCCACAGCAGCGGTCGTGCGAAACGGTGCGACATGACGGACTCCGATTTGAAGGTGACGCCCGATCGAACACCGCTGCGCGCGTTCGCCGAACAACGCGTTCGCCGCCCAACCGCGATCGCCTTCGCCTACGGCTCGAAGCCGTTGGCGAAGATGAGGTCCGTGAACTGGTAGGTCACCGCGACGCTGAACTCGGAGGTGTTGCCGGCCGTATCGCGTGCGGTCGCGGAGATGTACTGGTCGTCGAGGTCGCTGGTCGAGGCGATCGCAGCCGTGAACGTGGCCGATCCGTTGCCGAGGCCCGAGTTCGTGATCTGCACCGTCACGCTGCCGATCCACGTGCGGCCTTCGCCGTAGCCGCTGGCGTCGGCGGTGTCGCTGGCGAAGAATTCGACCAGGTAGGTGTCGTTCGTGCTGGCCAGGGTGCCGCTGACGACGCCGCTGCGGTGGCCGCCGCCCGCGTTCGTCGGCACCGGGCGGTTGATGCCGCGGTTGGGCCCGCTCGCGGTGGTGGCGTCGTTGTTGATCGGATCGACCCCCGTGGTGCCGAGATCGATGCCGAGCCCGTCGTTGGCGTAGACGCTGTTGCGACTGACGATGTTGCCGAGGTGCCCGTCGCCGGTCACGGCGACGCCGGCGTCGCCGTTGTAGGCGATGGCGTTGTTCGCGACGAACGCGTGCGACGCGCGCACGAGGACACCGTGGCTGCCGTTGCCGAGATCGCACGAGCTGAGGCCGCAGAGCAGTCCGCGCTTGAGGCCGACGCGGTTGCCGACGATCGCGTTGAAGTCGCCGTCGTCGTCGATGCCGAAACCGCTGTTGCCGGAAACGAGGTTGTAGCGCACCTGGTTGTGCGACGAATCGAGCGACACGCCGGCGCTGTTCGGTCGCGCCGTGTCGCCGCTGCGCGTGGTGCCGATGAAGTTGTTGCGGATGCTCGCACCCTGGCCGGCGTCGACGTGGATGCCGAACAGGCTGCCGGCGACGAGGTTGCGGCGCTCGTCGTCGTCGCCGCCGATGTTGCCGGCGGCGTCGCCGCGCACGTCGATGCCGTACAGCGCATTCGCGCGCAGCGTGGTGCCGTCGGCGGCGAGGCCGATGAAATTGCCCCAGACGTCGTAGTCCGCTCCGACGCCGACCGGATCGACGAGGATGCCGGCGTTGTCGAAGCCGCCGATGGCGAGGCCCGACACGTCGAACGAGACGTCGTCCGCCGACGGCGCGAACGCGAGGCCGTTGGCGACCGCGCCGCCGGCGGCCTTGGTCAATGCGATGCACAGCGTCGCATCGTCGCCGAAGTCTTCGCTGTTCGCGGATGCGCCCGCCTGCGTGTAGCCGCGGATGCTGGTGCTGCGCGTGATCGCCGGCAACGCGCTCGCGAGCGTGATCGTGCGCGGACAGCCACCGCCGATGTTGAAGCCGATGATCGTGAAATCGGCGTCGGCATTCGCTTCGGTGATCGCCGCGCGCAACGAACCTGCGCCGGCGTCATTGGTGTTGGTGACGACGAGGATCGGCGCGCCGCTCGTGTCTGCCTCGTAGGCGCCGCGATCGACGACGCCGACCACGCGCGCGCCGCCTGCGACGTCGTACGCCGACAGGCCGCCCGGCACGGACGGCGTGCCGCTCTCGCGCGCAGGCGAAGCGAGTTGCAGGTTGAAGTCGGTGGTCGAGACGAACAGCGGGTCGGCGGACAGGTTGCCGCCCGATCCGGGGAAGTAGCTGCCGTCGAACGAACCGATGATGTTGTTGCGCGCGAGGATGCTGCCGGTGGCGCTGAGGTCGTCGTGGCCGCTGCCCGCGAGGCCGTTGCCGTAGAGGATATTGTCGAAGGCGGACACCACGGCGTCGCCGGCCACGGTCGTCGCAAGGCCGTCGCCGCGGTTGCGCGTGAACGTGCTGCCGACGACGACGATGTCCGCGCTGTTGCCGGAAAGGCGCACGGCGCTCGTCTCGTCGCTCATGCGGGCGAACACGCTGTCCTCGACGCGGATGGCCGCGTCCTCGACGTCGCCGATGCGCAGGTCGACGCTCGACCCGTCGAGGAAGCGCGTATGCGTCAAGCGGAAGCGCATGCCCGGGGCGCCGTCGCCGTCGGGATTGGTGATGTTGACGTACGCATCGACGTTCGCGACGGTCAGGCGGCTCAGCGTGAAGTCGTTGCGCGTGAAGACGTAGATCGACGGCGTCTGCAGGGTGCTTCCGTCGAGCACGCTCGACGCGGCGTCGAGCGTGGTCACGGCCGAGCAGTCGTCGTCGTAGCCGCCTTCGATGGTCAGTGCGCCGCGCACTTCGTAGTCGCCCGAGTCGAGCGCCGTGCCGCCGAGCTGGAACGTCTTGTTCGCGCCGACCAGGATGCGGTTCGTGCCGGGTACGACCTTCGCGGCCAGGAGGGCGCCGGCGAAGGCCGGCTGGTCCTGCACGCACCAGTCGGTCGCCTGCGCCGTCGATGCGAGCCACAGGCTTGTAGCGATCACCCACCGCGGTTTGATGTCCATGGCCCACTCCTGTCGGGTTTCCAGCGCGGTCAACACGCGCGCGCGCCGCAACCGAACAGGCAGGGCGCCCCCTGGCTCGACGCACGACACGCAGGGCGGGCCTTGGCCCGCCGCGCCCGTTCGAAGCCGTCCGTAGGGTGGGACGCCGCGGCGCGGGGTCCGCCGCGCCCGTCAGCGCCAGTCGCCGCTGGCCGTGAACGCAGCCCAGTAATACGGATGCGTCGAATCGCCCCGTGCACGGCGGGCGGCGAGCACGCTGCGCTGCGCATCGGCGAGCGAAGCGGCGGTGTCGAGGCCGCGCTCGATGCGCGCGGCATACAGCGCACGCGTCCATTCCGCGGTCGCGGCGTCGTCGACCGGCCACAGGCTGGTCAGCACCGTGCGCGCGCCGGCGAGGCGGAACGCGCGCGCCAGGCCGAACAGGCCTTCGTAGCGATGCGTCGATCCGGCTGCGGTCGCGCATGCGGCGAGCACGGCCCAGCGCGTGTGCGATAGGTCGAGCGCGGCGATCTCTTCGGCGGTGAGCACGCCGTCGTCGTCGCTGCCTTCGCCGCCCGCGGCGAGCAGCAGTGCCGCGGGCGCGAGCGCGGGCGTCGATGCGTCGATCGGCGCGTCGGCGGCGAGCGTGAACCCGCGCGTCGCGAGCAGCGGCGTCGCCGCCGTCGCCGAACAGTCCTCGTCGAGGCTGAGGCCGTGCGTGCCGAAATGCACGATGTCGGCCTGCGCGACCGCATCGCGCAGGCGCGCCTCGGTCGCGTCGGTGCCGCTCAGCACGCGCGACGGCGCGGACTCGCCGAAGCGCGCGCGCCAGAGCGCGTCGAGGGACGCGCTCTCGCGGCGCGCGCCAGGCAGCGCGACGCGCGCCTCCGCGCAGCGGCGCGAGGTCGCCGGCAGGCGCGCCGTCGCCGCCGGGTCGGCGATCGCGAGCAGGCGCGGCGTCGCCGTGGCCGCCGGCGCGGCGAGCAGTTCGCGTTCGTGGTTGAGCGCGTGCACGCGCGCACCGCGATCGGCGAGATAGCCGTCGCCGTCGGGCAGGGCGGTCCAGGCGATGCGGAACAGCGCGTCGGTCGGCAGCACCAGCCAGCGTTGCCCGGCGCCCGCGTCGACGAGCGGCTGCCACACGCTCTGGCGCAGCGCGCGGCCGCGCTGTTCGACGGTCGCGAGGGCGACGTCGCGGTCGGCGAGTGCAGCCGTCCAGGCGTCGAGCCGGCGTTCGACCGCATCGAGCGGCCCGAGTCGCACTGCGCGCACCGGTGCATCGGCGGCGGGCAACAGCAATGCGTAGAGGTCGGGCGTGCGCCGTTCGGCGTCGTCCTTCGCGAAATCCGAGGCGCCGCGCTGCCGCGACGTCGTGAACAGCACGAGCGAGTCGCCCGCCGGCAGGTTGGCGCGCAGTTCGCGCATGCCGAGCGGTGCCGCGGCGAGTGCCGCGCCGAGCGGCGTCGCTCGCGCGAGCGCGCGCTCGGCGCGATCGAGCCGCGCCTGCGCCTCGCCGTAGCCGGTCGCACCCGGATGGGCGAGTTCCTCCTGCGCGAGCGCGGCGCTCGCCGCGCGCCAGTCCTGCCACAGCGCGGTGAGTCGCGGATCGTTCGTGCGCCGAGCGGACGCGAGCCGCTGCGCGCGGACCGCGGTGATCTGGTCGCGCGCGGCCATGCCCAGCTCCCACGCGCGCTCGAGCAGGCGGGGGTTGCCGCTGTCGACCGCGATCGCGACCACGAGGTCCATGCTCGGGCGCAGCACTTCCTGCAGGTTCACCGCCTCGCGCTCGCCGAGGTGGCTCGCGGCGAGGCGCAAGGCGGCCTGGCGGTTGCGTTCGGCGCGCGCGGCGACGTCGAACGCTTCGTCGAGGCGACGCTGGCCCCACAGGCTCGCCGCGAGCCCCATGTCGCTGAACACGGTGCTCGCTTCGCTGCCGGCGCCGACGTGCTGCAGGTGTACGAGCATCTCGCGGAACCCCGTTTCCGCCTCGACGTAGCGTCCGCGCCCGACTTCGATCATCGCGAGGTTCGCGAGCGGCAGGTAGTCGCCGGGATCGGTGCTGCCGCGTGCACGCGCGATGTCGATCGCGCGCCGGTACAGCGCCGTCGCGGCGTCGTAGCGCTTCAGGTTTCCCTCGGCGTTGGCGTGGTTGTTGAGGATCTGCGCGAGTTGCACCGATTGCGCGCCGTAGCTGCCGGCCGCGAGCGACTCGGCTTCGGCGTACAACGGCAGCGCGCGCTCGTTGCGCCCGCTGTCGCGCTCGAGGTTGGCGAGCCCGTGCAGCAGGGCGGGGCGGGTGCGTCCGCTCGGATCGGGGCCGCGGCGATCGGCGTCGAGCGCTTCGGCGTACACCTTCGCCGCGCGTTCCATGTCGCCGGCGATCTTCAGGGTCTGGCCGAGGTTGAGCAGGGTCGCCGCGATGTCGCGCGCGTCCGGCTCGACCTGCGCGCGCTGGATCGCGAGCGCCTGCTCGAGCGCGTCGATCGCGCCGCCGTGGTCGCCCGCGTCGCGCTGCGCCTTCGCCTTCGTGCGCAGGATGTCGGCGAGCTCGCGGCTGTGGTCGCCGTAGGTCGCCCGCGCGATGCGCTCGGCCTCGCCGATCGGCTCGAGCGCGTCCGCGCCGCGCCGCTGGCGCACGAAGGCGAAGCCGCGGTCGCGCAGGGCGAGCATGAGCGTGCCGTCGTCGTGCGCCGCGCGCGCGAGGTCGATCGCCCGCGTCGACGCGGCAAACGCCGCCGGTGCGTCCGCGCGCACGTTGTGGACGGACGCGAGCCGGAATGCGATGCGTGCGCGCAGCGCCGTCGGCCAGTGCTGCGATTCGGCGCGTTCGTCGAGCGCACGCGCGATCGCCAGCGCGTCGTCGGTGCGACCCGCCTGCATCGCCGCGCGCGCCTGCTGCAGGCGCACGGTGGCTGCGGCAGCGCTGTCGGCGCCGTCGCTGGCGACGCGCAGCTGGAGTTCGCGCGCGAGCGCGTCGTCGAGCGCGGCGCCGCCGTGCTGGCATTCGAGCGCGACGCGGGAACTCGTCGCGAGGGCGTCGGCGACGCCGTCGCCGCTGCGCTCGGCGGTGGCGAGCGCCGCCGCGGCGGCACTCGTGGCCGCCGTGCAGGCGCCGCGCGCGAGCAGGCCGGCCGCGTCGTCGCCGCCGTGCGCCCGCGTGAACGCGAGCAGGCCCGTGATCGCGAGCAGCGTGGCCCGGCGTGTTCGGTCGCTTCGCATCGGTGCCTCCCTGCGCCGATTCTAGCCCCTGTCGCCGCGTGCCGTGTGCACGCGGCGGCGGGGTGAAACCCTCACGGGCAGGTGTCGGCGGTCGCCCCGTCCAGGCCGTAGCCGAAGATCTGGTCGCACAGGTACGGCGCGCAGTGGGAGAACTCGGAGGTGTTGCCCTGCGTATCGCGCGCGACGAGGGTGAATTCGCGACCGACGAGGTTGCCTGCGAGCGGGATGTCGACGATGACGCTGCCGTTGCCGCCGCTGCCCGCGTTGTCGATCGTCGCGAGCGCGGACGCGACGTAGCTCGTGCCCTCGCCGTAGCCCGATGCGTCGCAGTCGGCGCTCGAAAACGCCTGCAGGATGTAGGTGCCGTTGGTCGACGCGAACAGCGTGCGCAGGTTGCCGCGGTGCGCGCCGCCCTGTGCGAGCGACAGTGCAGGGTAGTTGAGCCCGCGGTTCGCGCGCGTGCCGGCGCCGGCCGCCGCATCGTTGTCGACCGCATCGACGCCGGCCGCGTCGAGGTCGATGCCGAGGCCTTCGTTGTCGTGGATCGCGTTGGACAGCATCGAGTTGCGCAGGCCGTCGACGAGGCGCACGCCGGCGCCACCGTTCCAGGCGATCTTGTTCGCGTTGATCGTGTTGTCGCCGGCACCGCCGTGGGCGTAGATGCCGTGCGAGATGTTCGGCAGGTCCGCGCCGGTGCAGATCGGCAGGCAGAGGTAGAAGGACGTGAGGCCGATGCGGTTCGCGGCGATGAAGTTGTCGAGCGCGGAGGTGCCGGCGAGTTCGATGCCGAAGGTCTGGTTGCCCGAGACGAGGTTGTCGCGGATCGTGTGGTGGCTGCCGGTGACCTGGATGCCGACCTGGTTCGGCGCGGCGGCGAGCCCGTTCGCATTCGTGCCGATGTAGTTGTTCTGCACGGTGCTGCCGTTCGGATGCGTCGCCAGCAGCAGCACGCCGGCGACCCAGGCGTACGGGACGATGTTGCGATCGCCGTCCTCCTCGCCACCGATCACGTTGTAGTAGGTCGTGTTGCCGGCGAGGCGCACGTTGACCGCGCTGTTGCCGAGCGCGGTGTTGCCGAGGCTGCCGCCGAACTGCACGCCGTGGATCCACGAGCCGGCGCCGCCCTGGAGGTCGACCGCGGCGATGTCGAAACCGCCGATGCCGACGCCGCTCAACTGCAGGTAGTGCGATATGCCGACGCTCGACGGGATGCGGAACGCGTAGTCGTCGGAGAGATCGCCGCGGATGCCGACGCAGATCGTCGCGTTGAAGCCGATCGCGTTCGTGTTCGGCGCGCTGCCGGGCTGGGTGTAGCCCTCGATGATGACGCGGTCGGTGATCGTCGGCAGCGGCGCGACCAGGTTGATGATGCGCGGGCATGCGCCCGGGATGTCGAAGTGGATGTAGTTGAGCCCGGAATCCGCGTTCGCCTGCGTGATCGCCCAGCGCAGCGAGCCGGTGATCAGCGGCACGAGCTGGTCCGCCGTGGTGGTCACGGTGAGCGTGTTGGTGTCGTCGACATTGGTCTCGTAGGCGCCACGGTCCGGCGCCGAGCCGACCACGCGCGGGCCGCCGTCGAGATCCTGCGAGAGCGGGTTCGACACGAGCAGGGTGCCGCTGTTGATCGCGGGCGAGGACACCTGCAGGTGGTAGTCGGAGCTCGCCGGTGCAGTGAAGTCCGGGTCCTGGTCGAGCGTGCCGCTCGGCGCCGTGTTCGGCGCGGGCGACGCGTCGAGCACGTGGTAGATGTTGTTGCGCAGGGCGATGTACGGCGATGCGCGCGTGCGGATGTCCTGGCCGCCAGCGTTGTCGCGGAAGATGTTGTTCTCGGCGTGCAGGCGGTAGTCGTCGTCGGCGAACTGGACGTCCGTGATGCACAGGCCGTCGCCGGCATTGTCGGCGACGATCGAGTACGACAGGTAGACGTCGTTGAGATCGTGGTTGTCCACGTACAGCGCGCAGCCGGAATGCGCGTTGTGCACGGCGAGCACGTGCGACATCGAGACGTCGTCGCTGTTGATTCCGACGGCGGAGCCGCCGTTGTTCACCCCGTTGCAGCTTCCGCTCGTGCAGAGGTCGTCGAAGATCACGCGCCGCAGCGTGACCTGTTCGTCCGGTCCGCTGCCGCCGTACGACACGGCTTCGAGCCAGAGCCCGCCGGCGATGTGCGCGAAGCGGATCGAGTCGATGTTGAGCGAATCGTAGGTCTGCAGCTGGATGATGTCCGCGTCGCCGGTGATCGTGGTGAGGTGCGGATCGAGGCTGCGCGAGGTGCACGCGCTGTTGTAGCCGCCGATGATCGTGATCGTGTAGCCGAACGACGGATCCTCGATCAGGTCGAGCGGATTGACGTTGAGGTGATAGGTCCCCTGCACGACGCGGATCACGACGTCGTCGTCGACCGCGAGCAGGATCGCGCCGAGCAGCTCGCCGCTCGTGTTGACGCAGCGCTCCTCGGTGGCGAAGGCCGGTCGGTGCATGCAGGCGACGAGCAGCAGGACCGACCAGAGGAGCTTGCGCAGGCGGATGGACATCGTCGTGGCCTCGGCATTGCGTTTCCTTCAAGAACACCTCGCCGCATCGTTCCGAACAAGGTCGCGCCGCTCAGTCCTCGCAGCCGGCCTCGCCGCGCACGACCACCAGCGACATCCATGCCGGGACGAACGGCGGCATGTCGCGCACCTCGGGCCAGAAGCGCAGCTCGCCTTCGCAATCGACCTCCGGCAGCGGCTCGCGCTTCGCGACGATCGGCAGCAGCGTCGGTGGCGGATCGAAGCCGTCGCTGAAGATCACGTCGTCGTGCAGTTCGTCGTAGACGGCGAGGCCGGCGACGCCGCCTTGCCCGCTGTTGAAGCTGGCGATCACCGTGCCGCTGGTGATGTCGACGTGATAGACGTTGCCGCTGCTCGCGCCGGCGGTCCAGAACGAGGTGCCGTCCGGGTCGAGGTTCATCGCGAACAGGCCGCTGGGATCGGTCTCGCCGATGCTCGTGCGCGTGTAGGTCTGCAGGTTCACGCCCTGCGGGCTCAGGCGATGCACGGCTTCCTGGCAGGCGACCATCACCTCGCGGTTCGGCCGGATGCGCAACGCATAGCAGTACGGCGGCGTGAGGCCGCTCGCGAACGGCGGCAGGACGCTGTGCGTGCAGGTGTTGTAGCGGCGCACGTCGGTGTCTTCCGAGGTGTAGTAGAGCGTGCACTGGTCGCCGGCGAGGTCGACCCAGTCGGTGCCGCGCGGGCCGGTGGGCAGCACGAAGGTATCGAGGCGGGTGCCGTAGCGATCGAACTTCAACACCGGCACCTGGTCGTCCGGCGAGCTCGATGCGCCGGCCTGGCCGATGTAGACGTTGCCGAGCCGGTCGAACACGCATGATTCGTGGTTGGCGTACGTCGCGTTGCCGAGTGGATGGCGCGTGAAGTCTTCGTCGAGCACGGCGCCGAAGCGGCTGTACAGCACCGGCCCGGGCCAGGCGAAGCGCGTCGCGAGCACGTCGCCGTTCGGTGCGAAGCACATGCCGGTGACGATGTGGCCGAACGCGTTCGTCATGCGGTCGTCCCAGTCGTCGATGTAGGTGCCGCTCGTCGTGTAGCGGCGGATCTTCCGGCCGCTGGTGCCGTTGTCCTTGCCGACGAGCACGAAGCGCGTGCCCGGCGCGAGTTCGTCGCTGAGGATGGTGCCGGTCGCGGTCGGGCTGCCGGGAATGCCGTTGCCGATCGCCGCGTTGGCCACCTTGTTGCGGTACAGGTCCACCGCGAACGACTCGTCGCCTTCGACCACGCCGTCGCCGTTGACCGGATAGACCTGGGTCTTGAGCACTTCGCCCGGCGCGAACGTGAACACGTAGTCGGCGGGGAACAGGTAGTCGCCCGACGGCGACACGCCGGTCACCGCCGTACCGTCGCGGTTGCGTACCTCGACCGTGACGGCCTGCGTGGTCGCCTGCGACAGGCGGATGGCGAATCCCATCGGCGTCGTGCCCGTCGCGCCTTCGACGATGCTTGCGTCGCCGATCGTGATGCGCGGCGCCGGAAACACCTCCAGCGCGGTCGGCGCGAAGCGCGCGGCGTAATCGAGCACGTAGTTCGCATCGACGCGATAGAAGCTCGCGCCTGCGGCCACGCTGGCGTACGTCATCACCGGCACGACCGCACCGAGCGCGGGTGCATAGCTCCCGGCGAGGCGAAGCACGAGACGGCCCTGGCCGTCGTAAAGGGTCGGGAAGCCCGCGCTCACCGCACCGCCGGCCTGGATGCGGTCGTAGCTGCCGCTCGCGCTGCCGCCGAGATCGAAGTCGAGGATGCCCGTTTCCTGCACGGTCACGCCACCGCTCACGACCAGCGTGCCGTACGGCGCGCCGGCGAGCGCGCCCGGCGCGATCCTTCCACGCGCGATGATCGACCCCTGCACGGTGCCCGTGCCGGCCAATGTGGAGACGTCGCCGAGCGAATACGTGACCGCGGCGCCACCGAGATCGAGCACCGCGTTGTCGAGCCGCGTGATCGCCGGCGCAGGCTGGCCGTTCGCGTCGCGGAACGAGCACTTGTCGGTCGCCGTCTGGCTGCAGACGATCGTCGCGTTGTGCACGGCCAGGTCGCCGTACTGCTGCAGCGCCGAGAAGTTGCCGCCGAGCGGCATGTTCAGCGTGCCCGGACCGTTGACGACCATCGTGCCGAGGTTCTGCACGATCGCGCCGTTGAACGCCGGCGTCGCGCGGCCGAGCGTCGTGTTGCCGCCGATCGTGAGCGTGGCGCCCGCGTTGTTCACGAGCTGGCTGCTGCCATCGAGGTACAGGCGTGAATTGCCGCCCGCGATCGTGATCGTCGCGCCCGGCATGTTGCGCACTTCGCTCGCGACCAGCAGCGTCAGCGCGACGCCGCTCGTCGAGCCCAAGGTCAGCGTGCCGGAATTCTCGAAGAACACCGCGTTCTCGAGCGTGGTCGGCGCGAGCAGCGAACCGCTCGCACCCGCGTGCAGGTAGAGCAGCAACTGGTTGGTGCCGAGGACCGTCGTCGCATGGCCACCGGCGAAGCGCAGCTTGGAGGTGACGTCGAACGTCTTGGTACCGCCGACCACCGACAACAGCCCGTTGTTGCCGAGTTCGAACTCGGCGACGGTCGGCGAGACGTCGAGGTCGGCCGTGCCGTTGGCGAGCACCGCGATGTCGCCGCTGCCCGGCGCGCGCGTCGACGGGCCCGCGCTGTCGGCGCAGCCGCTCCAGTTGGACGCGACGCTCCAGTTGCCCGACGGCGTGTTCCACGTGCAGGTCGCGGCCGGTGCCGAGAGCGGCAGCAGCAGGAGCAGGAAGGTTGCGAGCGTGCGTGCCATGACCGGTGCTCCCGCGAAGTTCCTCCAACGGAACACCGCGCGACACCGATCCGAACAGCTCAGCGCGACGCGCGCGTCTCGAAGTGGTAGGCCAGCACGCGCACGTGGCGCGCATCGGCGAGTTCGGCGGACGCTGCGGACAGCAGCGCGGCGAGCTGCCGGCCCTGCACGCTCACGTTCGCGAGCGGTTCGCTGCTGATGCGTGCGACACCGCGTTGCGGTGCGTCGATCGCCGCCGCGTCGAGCGCGGCGAGGCGCTCCTCGAGACGCGCCAGCGGCGCGTCGGCGAGCACGACGACGAACTCCTCGCGACCGCCTTCGCTCGACACCTGCCACGACAGCGCGCGGCCATCCTGTTCGCCCGGCAGCACACCCTCGCCCTGCGGCAGCGGATTCGCGCGCCGCAGCCCGGCGAGCGGGAACAGCACGTGCATCGAGCCTGCCGCGTCCTCGTTGAGCACGTAGGCCCAGGTCGGGCGGTCACTCGCGAGCGTGAGTTCGAGGCGGTCGCCGACGCGCAGGTCCGCGCCATCACGCAGCGCCTCGCGCCCGTCCGCGGTGCGGTGCACGAGCTGCGCCTGCGGCTGCCACGGGGGCAGGCGCGACGTCCACGCGGCGAAAGCCGCCAGGCCGAGCGCGAGCGCGGTCGCCGCGACGATCAGTGTCGTGCGGCGCCGACGCACCGGTGCCTCGCGTGCGGACGCATCGCCACCGATCGCCGCGCGCAACGCCGTCGCGAACGCGTGCGCACTCGCGGGGCGCCGTTGCGGTTCCGGCGACAGCGCGTGTTCGATCGCGCCCGCGACGCCCGCATCGATGCCCGGACGCCGCAGGTCGCAGCGGCCGTCCCGTGGATACGTGCCGGTGAGCAGGAAGTGCAGCAGCACGCCGAGCGCATAGAGGTCGTCGGCCGCCGCGCGCGGCGCGCCGTCGCGCGACTGCGGCGACAGGTACGCGGGCGTCGCCTGCGTGCGCAGCGACGCGTTGAGCACGTCCGGCGTGCCGGCCGCGCCGAGGTCGGCGAGCACGATGCGCCCGCCGCGTGCGCGCAGCACGTTGCTCGCCTTGACGTCGCCGTGCACGAGGCCGGCCGCGTGGATCGCCGCGAGTGCGGCGCACAGCTCGAGGCCGACGTGCGCGACCTCGCGGTCGGCGAACGCGCCGTCGCCCTCGACGATCGCGTCGAGCGTGCGGCCTTCGATCCATTCCGCCCAGATGCCGGGGCGGCCGTCGTGCACGGCGGCGCCGTATACGCGCAGCACGTTGCGCTGGCTGATGCGCGCGAGCAGGCGTCCTTCGTGCAGGAAGTCCTCGCTGCGCAGGCCGGCCGCGGCCGCTTCCGGGCGCAGCAGCTTCAATGCAACCGGCGTCGCGAGGCCGGCGTCCCAGGCGCGGAACACCTCGGCGCTCGCGCCGCTGCCGATCTTCTCCTGCACCACGAGCGGTCCCCACGGGAACAGCCGCGGGCCGCGCGGGTCGGGCGTGCCGCCGATGCGCTGGTAGGCCGCGCGCACCTGGTCGAGCGTGTGCAGCGCGTCGAGCAGGGCGTCGTCGTTCGCGGTCGCGCGGCTCCAGTCGATCGGCTCGCCGTCGACGAAGCGGTCGACCAGGTCGGGGCCGTGGCCGGGCACGCTCATGCGCCGTTGCCGAGCGAACGCGCGAGCGCTTCCACCGCGCGCTTGATCGCCATGCGCACGGCGTCCGGCGTGGACTGCACCTCGTTCGCGATGTCCTCGTACGTCATGTCGAACTCCAGCCGCATGATGACCAGCTCGCGCGCTCGCGCGGGCAGGGCCTCGAGCGCGGCCTCGTAGCGTTCCAGGCGTTCGCGCCCGATCGCCTGTTCGAGCGGCGACGCCGTTTCGTCCTCGACCAGCGCCTCGTCCAACTCGAGGCTCTGGCCGCGCCGCGCGACGCGACGGATCTCGTTGCGCAGCAGGTTCA
>Ga0105239_10004040_pt1 | contig 17742 bp, 12 predicted proteins | sample KBSC44metaG_FD_92761 | JGI IMG/M metagenome (GOLD analysis project Ga0105239, IMG submission 92761) | Corn rhizosphere microbial communities from Kellogg Biological Station, Michigan, USA - KBS C4-4 metaG | ecosystem: Host-associated > Plants > Roots > Rhizosphere > Soil | place: Michigan, USA...
CGAAAGCCACTGTTCTACCCTCTAACTGAGCCCCGTCATCAAACCTGGAAATATTTGAAGGTAGAGGACGCCTCCAAGACGCTCCTGGGCTGAGACCTTTTGCTTGTTACTTCTAATTCGAAAATTGCAAATTATCGAATATTCTTCCCAAAAGGGGCGCTCCGCTGGAGGAGAACCCATTACGCGGACTTACTGAGGATCTGTTGAGAATGTTACTCTCTATCTTTACCTAATGTTGACGCTCGAAAATCAAAATGTCTAGTCCCAACTATCTGGTTGCCCAAACCTCCTAATCAAGTGACAAGACCGAGGGTTAAGCAAATCTTCCCAAACTGCCACCAGTTTATGATAGACCGCTGAGCAGGCTAACGGCGCTGCAGATTGTCCATCACTCACCTGTACGATGGAGACGACAATACTGGATCGCTCGCAACTCATAATAACCCCATCGATATACTCCAGATCACCATCACAAGTCTCGTTTATCTCCGATGTCGAGTCTGAGTATCCTGACGCTGTCACGCCCTCCGAGGCCTTTCGAAATGACATAATGTTGAAGTTCTTATACCAACGTCAATTGGAAAAACTCTGGAGCGACAAGACCTTCGAAGAGCAAGGCGTGATATTGAAGAGAAGCAAAAAAGATTTCATATGCAGGCCCCAAGAGTTGCTTCTGCGGACGGATGGCCTATACGACCAAGTCAAGCTCCTGAATGTCAAGGTTGCTATGACTGTCAAGACGAATGTCATCGGAACGTTCTTGAAAACCTCCACCCTCCCATATGTACCATTTGCAGATGGACTGCGCATTCAAGTCCTTCCTTATGTATCGTGCTTAGCTCGCTGCAAGAAACACCAAATGGCAGCATTCATCAGAGACTCTGGACTACTGGTGGTTTGGCACGATGACCCAGAGAAGATCATCAGCAATGCCGAGCTGATTGAACAGCAGCTTGTGCAAATTCTATGGAAGAATCAGGTCGCTCTCTCAGAGAATGCACTTTCAAGTGCTGAGCCATCCATATTTACGAAGGAAGGCGACGATGTTGTTTCTGATGATGAAAGCCTGAAGTCAGTGTACCCGCAGAGAAAGACAATGCTTTACCAACCTATCCTCATGGGCTTTACTGCGGCCTTGTCGGTCTTCTGCATTGGTGTTGGTTGGCGGCAAATTGCTCTTGAAATCAAAGTTGATTCTTCGATGACACGATTAGCGCTATTGGCAGTGGTCCCAGCTCAAATATGGTTGGGTTGGTTTTTCTTCCAAACTCTGATCAACGGTATTGCCCAGACGATTGGCCCGGTCAATCAAGTCGAAACAAATTCAAGAACGTACAGTGGGGCAAAAACTGCGAGGCTTTCAAAGAATACTCTGCCGCATGTTACGATTCAATGCCCTGTGTACAAAGAGGGCTTGTGGACTGTGATTGACCCTACAATGGTATCTCTCCGAGCAGCGATCTCGACATATGAAATGCAAGGAGGCTCAGCAAATGTATTTGGTAAGCTGTTACTCGTGACTTTCTTTACCGTCCACTGCTGACCATTTGCCAAGTCAATGATGATGGCATGCAACTTCTGCCACCGGAAAAGGCCAACGAACGACGCGAGTATTACGAGGAGCACAATATTGGCTGGGTTGCCCGCCCAAAGCATGACCCTAGAGGAGAGAGGCCATTTTTTCGCCCTGGAAAGTTCAAGAAAGGTACGCGCCCGGACATCCAATCAGACTTAACTCACCAAAGTAGCATCAAACATGAATTATGCAATGGCAGTCTCCAGTAGAGTTGAAGAGAAGCTCGCGACCCTTGCTCGCGGGGAGGATTGGTCAGAGCTAGACGAGGAAGATGCGTATGGAGACGCACTCGCTGAAGTGATCGACGATGACAAGGGCCGAACTTGGGCAGAGGGCGACATTCGAATAGGGGATTATATATTGATCATCGACTCTGACACTCGCGTACCTGCGGACTGCTTTCTTGACGCTGTCAGCGAAATGGAAACAAGCCCTCAAGTTGCCATCATTCAGTGTAAGTCATCTGCAATTTCCGCGTGGTCCTTCAACGCTGCTCACTGGAGGTGATAGTCTCATCTGGGGTGATGAATGTCACGACATCCTTTTTCGAGGCAGGTATCACATTCTTCACGAATTTGGTTTACACCGCCATTCAATTTGCTGTGGCAAATGGTGATGTTGCACCCTTTGTTGGTCACAATGCGATCCTGCGGTAAGCCATCATGAATCCAGATCCAACCAACAGCCAAGCTAACCGATTTCTACAGGTGGAGCGCTCTGCAAGACATCTCTTACGAAGAAGATGGTGTGGAGAAGTATTGGTCTGAGGAGACCGTATCCGAGGACTTCGACATGGCATTACGACTCCAGTCGAAGGGCTACGACTTGCGATTCTCAACGGTCTATGGGAGCGGATTCCAAGAAGGAGTTTCTCTCACCGTCTACGACGAACTCTCCAGATGGGAGAAGTACGCCTACGGCTGCTCCGAGCTCATCTTCCAACCCTTCCGATACTGGCCCACCCGCGGCCCCTTGACGCCGTTGTTCCGCCGGTTCATCACCTCCAAGATGTCCCTGATGTCCAAAATCACGGTCCTCTCATACATAGGTACATACTATGCCATCGGGTCCGCCTGGCTGCTCACGGTGCTGAACTACTTCCTCATCGGCTGGTTCAACGGCTACCTGGACCACTATTACACGGACAGCTTCCGGATCTACTTCAGCATCGTGATTGTCTTCCAAGCACTGGGGACAATCTCGCTCGCCGTTCTCCGCTACCGCACCACAAACTGCAGCCTGATCGGCTCGCTCCTCGAAAACCTGAAATGGCTGCCCCTGCTGACGATTTTCCTCGGCGGCATCTCCATCCATGTCAGCCAGGCGATCACATCGCACATGTTCAGCATCGATATGTCGTGGGGCGCAACAGCGAAGGAGGAGACGAAGACGACCTTCTTCAATGAGATCCCCACTATCTTCCGCAAGTTTAAATTCACCTTCGGGTTCTGCGTGCTAATGATCACCTGCATGGTGACGCTTGCAGGTGTGGGTCCGTTGGGCCGCATCGTCCCGTACTCGTACAAGATCACGGACTTTGTCGCCATCTGGCCGTTGTGTACCGTTGTCGTGTTCCATTTCCTGATGCCGCTGGTGCTGAATCCCGGGCTGATGCAGTTCACTTTCTGAGCATCTCCATGTGATTGGTTGTGGAGGTTCAACCTTTCCCATCAGGGATGCCGCAGGGGGATTCATTCATCACGACTGATATATTTTGTTTTCTTTGCAATACGGGACAGGTGAAAGTAATACTATTGAAATGTAACATTTTACAGGCGAAAATTGCGTGAAGTTTATAGGAAGGGCGATAGATTACATTAATGCCCACCTGTATAGTCACAGCCACGACCTTTCCGCGTTCGTTGTGAACAAAAAGGTATTTTCATCTCGTTGTAAATCAATTGGGGAATCGACTTCCAATCTAAAGCGCACCGATCCTTCTCCTTCAGACCGTACTTCATGGCTGAGACCTCCAGGCTGGGTCACCTCTCATCACTGTTCAATCTCCAGCCCTAGTTAAACCAAGGGCCGAAGCGCTGAACTCACTTGGACGCCTGGAACCGCGTGCTCCAGACCAACACACTTCGAAGGCTTCAATCACTGATAATCGCGGGTCACCCGATCACACCAATCAAACAGCTTCGCGGGCTCGCCTTCGGCGCCCTTTGCGGCCTGCTCCTCCAGATCTTTTCTGGTCCCAGATTTCCTTCCCCAGGGCACGATGTAGGTGCCTTGTGTGGAGCTGAGGGCGGGCTCGTCGCGGCTTAGACCCGCGTAGAGCTCCGTGTATGCACCGTAGATCGTCGGGTATAGCACGATTTTGTTCATCATCCATTGCACAAGGCCTGGGAGGTGACGCTGGAGGTCGGATTGGAGATTGCCTGGGTTGTAGCACTGGTGGTGGTGAGGCAGTCAGTACCAATGGAAGGAGTTTTGGGTATTTGGGATTTCCAAGTGAAAGGGGCAGAAGGTTCAGACAGTATGGCTGGAGGGTGCAAAATGCGTTAAAAGTTAGAGAAAAGGAACAAGACTCACGTTATGCATGACCCCCTGATCAGCAAACCTGCGCCCGAACTCGTGGGCGAGGTAATAATTCGCTGCCTTGCTGACTCCATAGATGGTCTCGTTGCGGATCGTGTCGTCGAGTGTCTCGTTTCCATCCTTATCTGCCTTCCATGTCTGGCCGTTCTTCGGCGACTGCAACGCCACCGCCAGACTTCCAGCCCAGCTTACTCTCACGGTGCCCTTGGGCTCGCTCTCCGCCGTGCGCTTGAGCACCGGTAGTAGAAGCTTGGTGAAGAGATATGGACCGAGGATATTTGTCTGATACGTCAGGTTCAGGCCCTGCGCGCCGCGGTCGCCCTTGGGCGGTATCATGACGCCTGCGTTGTTGTCAAGCCAATGCAGCTTGTCCTCCTTCGAGAGGAACTCATTTGCGCTCTCCTTGATACTGCTGAGGTCGCTGAGGTTGAGGTGTAGGTAGTGCAAGCTTCCCTGCGAGGCTGAATGCGCTTTCTTGATTGACTCGATTGCTGTGTCAGCTTTCGATTGCGACCGCGCTGCCACATACACTTTCGCGTTGTGTGAGTATAGGATCGATGCGACTTCGTAGCCGACTCCCGTGTTGGCGCCGGTGATGATGTAAACTTTGCCAGTCTGGTCCGGAAGGTTCTTCTCTGTTAGTGGTGGTGCTGGAAGGCGCATCGACTCCTTCCAGAACGTGACGAGCCAGCCGATCATGGTGAGGCGCGTGGGCTGGATTCGAATTGAGAATGAGTCGGTTAGTCGTCAGCTTGGATAAAGCGTCGCTGGTTTTATTTAAGCTTGGAAGATTTGACTTTTGGAGCCCCGATGCTCGTCCGGCGGAATTCCGAGGGTTTTAGACTGATTCGCAAAGCTGGATTGATCCTTTAAAGACCTCAATGGGAAGCCCCTCACTTATATAAATTGGAGACGGGGCAGAAAAAGGGAAAACATTGACGTGCATACTCTCCATCCTACTAGTAATCCGGGTCTCAACCAGGGGAATGTTAAGACTGCCAGGGGTCCAGCATTCGCGACAGGCAGCAGGATTTCTCAGGAGCTCGATCAAATAGAAAGCAGCGATAAGAAGTATCTACACCGTCCGTATCCTGGTAGCAGGTCTTCAGGGTCAGGAGCAATCCCACAAATAACTGCGGGAGATGATCAGAAATTATGCAGAGGGATGATTTTAAGTTAGCTTAAGTGTCTCGGTGTTCAACTTAATTACTCTAGCTTCACTAACTAATCCCTATTTGGGAAGATGTTACGAAGTATTCTTACCGGTGAGTGGTCTAGAACAGATTAAAGTATGGCTAGTGCACCACTAGTGAAGGCTAAATGCTTAACCCCGCTAGTTCAGTCTCCACGAACGGACTGCAGGGAAGTGGAAGTTGAGGCATAAAAAATCCTGTGGGACTTGTCAGCAGGTGGACTCGATAGCAAACACCTTAGAACAGGGAATAGTGGGTTGCGGGTTGGAGCACCCTAATGAGCATCATCCCCAAATTCAGACCCAAGACTCAACCTTTTCCTGCTGGCGGGGCCGTGGAGCCGCGCCTATTCTGCATTATGCATTATGCATTATGCAAGGCCCGGGGTTAATGATGCTGTAGTTAATCCCCCGACTTCCTCAATGTTGGGGCCACCGTCAGCAAGCGACATACTCCCATGTGTCTGAGAGATATGGCCAACTTCCAAGGTAGTGATATTACGTAGGTACAAAAGTTCAAGAAAATAAGTCTACAAAGTGAAATTTCCATGCCCCCCCCTTTGAGGTATTTTGCCTCGAAAAAACGGAGTTTCTAGTTTGGCTGCCGTGGACGAACCCGGCCGAAGTCGTCCAGCCCGCCCAAGGTCATGCTGAGCACTTGAGCTCCAAGAACAGCCACAACCACAACCACTTAACTCAAAATTCCTTGGAATTACAAGACTACTAGTGCGATATCAAAATAGTGCACGATGATCGATGTCCAAACCGGGATAACGGTTTCCACCCATTAGGTACTAGTATAATCGTATTAGAAGGATGAGGGTGGCAGAAGAAGCTCCCCAGACTAGCACTTTTGTAGGGTTCGGTCACACCACTCAAATCTCAACCGAAACCAGACACAGCAGCGTTTATAATATAGGTAGGTCAACTTAATACCAGAGTCTCGCCAATGTTCATGAGACTGATTTCTTCGCCCCATTTCAATCCAGCGGTATCTGCAGCTTCTTTCCAATTCTTCGGCGGGGTTCTGACATCTTCATAGTATTGTGAAAGACCACCACGAACAGTCCCATAATGCATGCCGATGGATTTCTTGCTCTTGACATCCCGATGTATATGAATAGAATCCCATGGGTTGGCATGGACAGCAGACATGAAGATCCGCGGTTCACATAGCCCAATTGGAAGCAGCGCAAGGTCAAATGGACCAAGAGAGTCCCCAATTTGCTTGAACGCCGGACAGGATGGACGTGACTCTTCTTCTTCATGGGTCAGATTCGGCTCAGAAATGGATCGATATGCAGTGTCGCCTGAGAAGTACATCTTCTTTTGGTCCCCCTGCATTTCCTCGACGGCAAACGAGCACCACAGGTCGTAGTTGCGATCGAATGGACTTCTGCCTGAGAAATGCTGGGACGGAGTGCATGTGATTTTTACAGACCCGACATTTTCAACCTGCACTTCGAACTGGTCCCACCAGTCCACCTCAGTAATGCGGGATCGGGATATGCCATGGCCGACAAGCCAGCGCGAACTGTGAAGTCCAACCAAGATGTGGACATTGGATTTCCGATTGGCGCAAATCGCCTTTAGCGTTTCAGCATCGGCATGGTCGTAATGGTTATGGGAAATCAAAATAAGGTCGACTTCGAGATTCTCCAGCAATTCGTGTATGGTGCATGGGGTGGGATTATATCGTTTAGGACCCAGAAAGGTAACCGGTGATGTGCGCTCGGAGAACAGTGGATCACACAGTATATTGATACCACGGGAAGCACCGGCCGGGGTGGAAGTTTGTAACAGGAAACTGGCATGACCAATCCAGGTTACTTTGAAGCCGGGGTCAGGAAAGGCGAAGTCGATCTTTTGTACCTGCACTAGCTCCGATCGATCTGGGACGGGCTTGAAAGGAGGTTTATCCCTCGCGAATCGTGTTTTGAGTACGTTCATCAAACCTTGACCTTGCTGGGGAAACGATGGCCATGGATTGTGAAACCCGGTTGGAGGATTTCCAACATGATGCGACTTAGGTTCATCAGGGAGAAGGGAGGGCAGAAGGTTAATTGTGATCATGGTGAAAGCACCAACTGTGGATATTCTGGGGACAATCTCAGTATCATCAACTCAGGACCATGCCTATGTTGACGTTTCTAGAACAAGAGTGAAGGGCCCCTTGCTAAACGTCTGCCTAGAAGGACAGATATTAGCTAGATCGAGAGTAGTATTCCACCATGTTGATGACCCGTCGAGCCGTTCATCTAAGTGCACGTAGGTGACTACGGCCGATAAAGTCCGTTCGCAGAAGCATCTTTTGCAGAAATACGAAGTACGAGTTCATTAAGCCGAGCTCCCTTACGTGTCAGTTAGCCTGAGCGCGGTGATAAGGAGTGGAATAGGCTTATCAGTCACGTGCATTGCTATTGAGTGGAAGTCACGTGTGCCAAGGCCACAAACCTCGGCACAACGCATGACTCAGCATCGGGGTCCATCTGTACCAGCCCACTTTGTACTCCGTACTCCGTACATAAGTTTCAACAAACGTCCTGCCTAACATGAGTAACATGCTGTTTTAAAGCTTCTACCTCTAAAGTAGGAAACAAGGGATTCGAGGTCGCAACCTCGACACGGGTAATTTCCATTTCCATCTCCGGTCCTGAGCATGTCCTGAGCCTCGCTGCTTCAACCTGAGATGCCCCTGCACGTGACTGAGCATGGTGCAGTTCGGCCTGAGCAACGGATCAACCGCGCCCACATCTTGGCCAGGGGGCCCTATTCCCGGCACCCGTCTATAGTAATGGTGCTATAGTTGTAATTTATTGCCTCGGGTAACTTGGCACTCGATTCTGACGTCGTGGTCACCAAAGTTCCCTTTCTCTAAACTGGGTTAGTCTGGGTCAAGCTTCGCCATCATCAGCACTCCCCTTGCCGTTCCGCATCCCCACAAGGCTGAATGACGCTCGCATATTCAATAGACTCTTAGCGGTGGCTCTCTTGTATAGCTTGCATGGTGGCTATATGTCCAGACTGTGCCATTTTGTACCCCACGTGACAATGTAACAGGTATTTCGTGGACAGGAATTGCCGAGTGATCAGCGCCTCAGCCTTGTTCCACGATGAGTAGTCTAGATGAAGACGGAGGGGGAATATCCTGCGGAATCCCCGCCATCCTCGGCGGAACAGGTTTCCTTGCCTCCAAACTACTCGGCTCCTCGTATTTGCCAACCAGAACATGTGCATCAAACAAAGCCTTGGCTTTCTCGAGCTTTGACCACGCGCAAAGTTCCCCAACCCAAGGTTTTGTATGGCGAAGACACATTTGTGGTGGTGGCCGTCCGTATTGTCCTCTTAGCCTTACCAATAACCACACTAATGTGGTGGAAAATGAGTCCCACGCTGAATTACACCTGATGTGTCCCCGGGTCTTTCGTATCAATGCTTGGAGTAGGCCTCAGCTTTTTCAGCGTGCAGCAGCCTCGGCATGATTGTGTCAAAGTATTGGGCCTTTCGTACTCACGATGTCTGGGCATATTCAGGACAGAAGGTGCATGCATCTTGACCCTAGTCCGTATGACTACAATAGGAAGACATTGAGGGATGAATGCCCGCCGTCCCTCTTTCTCCTGCCGAGTCCATTTTTTCATCCCTTAGGCTTTATAAACGCCCAACGTAAACCCTACGGTATATCACACTGCTCTGATCTACAGTCTCTACAAAGACAAATGTCGCCTCCTGGGGAAGGGTCTCCTATAACGAAGCTTCCCTTAGCGACATTCAAGCGTCTCATTGTTCTTTGTGATGGTAAGTGGAAGCCTGTCAGAGCTTTGGAAGAGCAGGAACCTTGGAGGCTAATGCAGTATACCTCACATGATAGGAACATGGCAGAATTCACTCACTGGTAGACGGAACAGTTTTCCTACGAATGTGACCCGTTTCTCGCGTGCTCTCAGTAAATTCGGTGTGGTGAAGATTGACAAAGTGGAATACAGAGTCCCGCAGATCTTATTTTACCAGCCTGGTGTCGGGACTGGTGGGTTTTGGGATAGGGTTACGGGCGGTACGTACGGTGACACTTGTTCTATGCCCGCTACGTGGGTGCTCGTCTGTTATGTTCCAGTCTGTGGGTGCAAACCAAATGAACAGCCATCCCTGTCTTTGTACTCGGCCGCTGTTCTCTTTGGATTACAGTCCTTCGGTGTTGTCTGGATAGCTATTGCTCTATTTTGTCTTGTCACCTTATTATCACTCCGATCATCTCTTCGCTAACATCTCTCCTCAGGCGTTTATGGTGCTGGCCTTTCAGCCAATGTCCGAGCCGCTTATGGGTTCCTCGCACACAACTACAGCGAGGGTGACCAGATATACTTCTTCGGTTACTCTCGTGGAGCATATACTGCACGAGCGATCGCCGGCTTAATTGATCAAATGGGCCTCCTTAATAAGCGGGGAATGGACCGGTTCGGCGCCGTGTATCAGGAATATTACAAGACTCGCCGAGGTAAAAAGGGCAAGTCTAAACCTGATACTACTAGACTACAAGAATTAGCCGGCAACGATCTACACGTGGGCGTCGAGAAAGCTATTGAGATCGTTGGAGTCTGGGATACTGTGGATTTCCATGGTGCTGGAATTGGAGGCGAAAAGTTCGAGTTCTGGAACGAGAAACTCTCTGGCAACGTTGGCCATGGCTTCCATGCCCTCTCGCTTGATGAGACTCGCGAAGCTTTTCTCCCAGTATTGTGGGAGTCCGCAAAGGCTACCAATTCAAAAGCGAAGCAGGTCTGGTTTTGCGGTACTCACGAGATCGGAGGGGGCGACCAAGATTCATCAATGGCAGACATAGCACTTGGCTGGATGATCGCCGAGTGCCACAACACTGGAAAGTTGTCTTTTGTCGACATTGACATCAAAAACAACAGGTCGCCTGCGACAGAATGGTATCTGCTTGACTCATCCAGGCCTCTAGTACAGGAAGCAACAGACGGATGGAAGACCGCAGGCAGACAGACACGAAGCAAAAGTTTCTTCGGTAGGCTCCTTGGCGTCTTCATAAACTTCGGTGGCAGCGCCCAAAACATTTTCTGGAACTTGACGAATTTGGTCTTGCCGTGGAAATCAGGCGTTCGAACACCAAATAAAGGCGGCCTTATGCCTGGAGAAACCAACGAATGCATCCATCGATCTATTCAGAACAGAGATCTAGACGCCTGGCCTTGTGGTCCGATTGAAAAAAGAGAGAGCCCTGACACGCGCTGGATAGTCAGGCACAACAAGTCAGAGCTTCAGGTAACGGAAAATGACATTGTTGAGAATGATTTTGAGGCGAGGATGAGGCCCGTCGCTTAGCCATTGCCCTAATTATGGTGTTTTGGGACGCCATGGTTGACTTGATGGACATAGTCATTGCTGCAATGATAATATGCGTCAATTGTTTGGGCAGCAAACTGATCAGATCGACATGACCTGTCACAATTTGTCCAAAATGTGTATACCGTTCTGAGGGTCTGTCTTGCCGAATGAGGCCTGTCCACTAGCTCCTCGCTTTACACGTAAAGCTCACCTCGCAATGTCGGAGAGTAGGATGAAGTCGAAATATACAGGCTTTCTCCGTAAAAACACAGTTGAGATACCTCAGTCTTGAGACATTTAAGTCTGAGCTTGAACGAACAGGCCAACACCTGAAACACAAAGTAGCAGAGTCCCTCTTCCTGGCCCTTATTTTGAATATCGCGCTGGTCTCATACGAGGATTTGGTGACCAATGGAGATGGCGAGGGCCTTGCCGGAGAAGGATGCAACTGAGCCGTGCCGATCATTCTTTCCACGCTCAGCGAGGCGCACCTCTCGCTCTTCCGGGCAACACTGCTCCGTTGCTTAGGTCTGCAGGGAGGTATCTCAAGAACGACAAACCCCCTCACGTGCTTCCCTCGATAATGAAGCCCCAACTATACTTACTGCGGAACTTTTCGGGAGGGCCGGGCCTACAAGCTATCGAGCAAGACGATATAAACAGAACCATTCTTTTGGACCTTGTACTGTTCTGGAGCATTAATCGAAACCATACAAAACAAGAGGAAAATTTAGAGAGCCCAGAACGCCGAGAACTTTGCCTCTAGCAAGCGCGAAATGAACACGAATTGTGTCACACAAGTGTCTCTGCCTTGTTCAAAAACATTGCCCAGAATGCCTGAAAGCTCTGCCTCCAGCTAGCGCGAAAGGAATACGATGTGGTTGCATAAATTGTGGACTGCGTTTCTGCCTTGCCTTGAAAGAAATCCATCCACCATTCTTCGGCTTCCCGTGAAAGTGCGCTGGCTGTCGTCACTACTACATCTACGAGTGGTGACACCAAGCTCGAGGTTGTCTCGAACAAATCGCCATCTCCACCATGGCCAATTCACCGACTCTTACCTCATTCAGCTCCGGCGTAGTAGAGATCTCCGCCGTCGCCACGCTCATCGGGGCCCCAATCGTGGAAGCTATGACGCTCGGACTTAAGTCAGCCGCCTGTCTACCCTGGGCCTCGATCAGCTCGTTCGGTCTTCTTCACGTTGCAAAAGCATCGCTTGCTGCAGCGGTGCCAGATTGGTCAAGGGAATCGCTCGGGTTGCAGAATGAGAATCCGACGCGGCTTTGGGTCTTTGTTTGGAATTGGAAATGTGCACGCATGGGAAGCAGCAGAAGCAGAGGCAGAGGCAGGTAAGGAGTAGGGTTGATCTAGGAGATGTCAAAGGTGCCACCGTAACGAGGACGAGAAACCAGGGATTCGCCGCGGAAGCGAGGGCCGGTGAGAGGCCACTGTGTGTATATCAGCTTGACCGAGCATCGAGACTAGTCCTTGACACCATTTCTTCTTCAGAGCCTGGAAAGCACATATCAATACATGAGTTCATGGTTGATCCTGCGGGAAGCCATAAGACATGGAAAGACTGGTTGACAGTGTTGTTGTCGTTGGGCAAAGTAGGAGAGATTATTGCACTTTGGCTTTGCGAAGCAGAACCGTTGCTGCTAGTTTTCACTGCTCTCCCCTGGGCATATGGATTCGCCTGCGGCATGGTGCTGGTGGCGTGCAAGCGCTCGAGAGACCAAGATTCTGCTGCCCAGAAAGATTTAGTGGTCGGGGAGCTACCCTCTCCTTTGCATCAAGGAGGCCATGGAAAGATCCTGTTAGGGATGCCTAAGAATTCCCGCAGATCTCGGGGCTGGACAGTGACCTGGGCTCTCTACGCGCCGATCACCATGATGGGTGTGGCAGGAACCTTTGTTGTTCTCGGAAGGAACAATGCAAAGTCCGTATACCTCTGGATGGCATTTCAGGCATGGTGGCTCCTGATGCGGACAGTCCTATTTTTTCCCGTGGAAAGTGCAGCAGGGACAAGGCAAAGCTTGAATGTGGGCAGAGCGTGGGAGATTGCCTCAACGGAAATGAAGCAGCGCACCACAGCCTTACTTCTCACACTTTCTCGCCAACAGGCTTCTTCACATCCGCGCGGCGTTGCTCAGTATGTAGACGACGTATTGGACCAGGCTGTGCTGCAACAGCGGTTCGAAGAGGTGGGATGGCTGCTATGGGATTACATCGAGGTCGAAAATCGAACCCTTCTGGGGCCAATCCGCATCGTGGACGTGGTTGGTGACACTGTTCTCCGGTCGTTTAGTTGGATGATGGGTGCGAATTTGGACAACAACGAGATGTACGATAGTGCACTGGCCTTTCTCAAAGTGGCTGGTCGCTGCATCGCAGTTCCATGCGTGCGAGTTTCCCAATGCCGGTGCAAGCGGGTCGAGAGCAAAGACTGGCCACGGGGCGACTCGCATGGAGAGCAGTCCAAAAGGATATTTTGGATGCTTTGGATTCCCCTTCAAACAACTGAAGCGGGAGAGATATTGTGGATGCAAAGCTGAAGGGCCGAAGATCAAAGGCGACCTGGAGTTGCAGTGCCTGACAAAAACTCAACTGGACAAAAGCCTTGCTGGTGGAAAGTTCTATATAAGTTTCAAGACCGTTGGAGAGCTCGAGCCCGTGTTGCAGGTGTCACGCCAAGCGTCACAGGTGTTGATGAGCATGATATTGGGGGGTGGCTTCCGCAGGCTCCCCAGTACAGCTAAAGGAAAGAGTATGAGCCGACCAAGAGAAGCGGAAGGAGAGCAGTGTGGATGCAAGTTAGAAAGTGTTGAAAAGAACTTGGAGTCTTCCAGCTCGGAAAGGATACCAAGCACCAGGATGAGGAAGACAAGGTATCTCGTTCAAAGGCCGAGCTCCAGCTGCCGAATGAATTCCTTGCCGGGTCGGAGCAAACACTGCCCAGCGGCGTGAGGACTGTAGGTCACAGATATCAGAAAGCACTGAAATCACCTCGAACCAAGCTCACCCGACTTTTCCTCTGTTGAGAAAGCACTTTCTTCTCCACGGCTCTAGTGAGTATGGCCCAGAGCTTCGCATTAGCTAAGCTAGACAGCCGTCAGCCGTTGTTATGGCTTTGGTGCCACGTTTTGACAAGCGACCAGCAGCCCTACTTGCATCGTCCCTTGCTTCTCGTGGCCATTGTCCCCAAGACCCGGGCATTCAGTCAATTCCTCTCTTCCACTCCCTTGAGACTCCTGAGCCGGAGGTCGAGCTTTCCCTTAAGTTAAGCCCTGAGCTGCCCACGCTCAGCGCGTCCTCTGCAGATCATCCCGCCCGCTCAAGTCCCTGGCCAGGATGACCTCTCCGATGTAGGTACCGCCGGCGCCGATACGCTCAAGAACAAGCAGGGCGAGATTCCTTGGTCCGTCAATGCTGCCCATATGGACAGCTTCAGTCACAATCGAGGTCTTCCTCAAAGTCACCAAAGAAGCAACACGCAATTGGCCGAACAAGACGTGGGCGCGCATCAAGACTGCGGCAGATAAGATGATCGCTGATCAGGCCGCTGCCACGGAGAAGGCTCAGTTCAACTCCGCGTTCCGCGGGCGAAATCCGGAGAGAAACAAGACCATTATGCGTGACGAAATCAAGAAGAACTGCATCGCCATCATGACTGACTCACACTTCGACAACTTCGGTGCAATCCAGTCATCGCTCGCCCTCCAGCGGCCAGGGAATCTGCCCATGTCAGAAATCAACATGGACAAGGCGTTCGAGCGGGGTCCCTCCGTACGCTTCTTCGAACAGGCATTTGAGCGGAATAAGATGACATGGATCTTGTATCCACACTTCTAGGGCCGCAAGAATCACTGGTAGCGTCGCGTGGACTATGAGGTTGAAGACCCTGAGTTCGAGAAGTTCATGCAAGCGGGATTTGCACACGCCAATGTGCCTGTGCGGCCTGGGTTTTTCGTGATATTGATTCAGATTGCGGTTCTCGAACTTGGATTACAGAGCACTTCTTTATAGCGTAAATATTTGTGCGGATTACGCGCATGCATTTCTTCTACCTCTCAACCAAGAAACCGTGGCCATATTCGTGCTACAGTACCAAGGGTAGGTACACTTTAATGACGAGGTCTCTCCGATAACGATGCTTCCCTCACCTACATCTTTGCAAATGACTCCTCCGTGAGCTGGGTTACAATTGGGCTTCATTCGCCAATGGATCTATTTCCCCCAACCTTGATTTCATTCCCACCCTCCGCCTCGGCGCCCTTCGCAAGTAGCAGTTTCACCACTGCCTGGTGCCACTTTCTAGCAGCGAATGACAGCGGCGTCCGGTCGTCCTTATCCTTCGAATCGAGCTCGGCGCCCTTTTCATTGCGAGAAAACGAAGTTGCGGGTAAGATTGATTCGTTTGTTTCTATAGCGATAATATTGTTCACACAGTTACGAAGCGAAGACGTCGTGGACTGGGTAACTATTGTAGTGGGGAGGTAGATCATGACAAGGCTGGGCGGTCAATAACTCTGGACGTTGTCCAGAGGTGCACGGAGCCTTCTGATTGGTTAGATTAGCTGAGGTCTTGCAGTATTCGGTCTTCCTTTTTCGCGCTTTTGTAGATAGACAGACAGTCACCACACTGGTCATGGTGTTGAGACCCTCCTTCTCGCTCAAGGGCGATGTTCTGTATGTTCTATGACCAGAGAGCATAGAGCCATCGATGCCCAGCCCCTCGGAGACATCATCCAGCTCGTTCCCAGCTTGAGGCGTGTCGATGGGCGGTTGCGGTATGGGTTTTGGCGTCTAGGGGTTGGTGTGCCTGTCTGGTCTGGCTTCGCTCGAGGATATCCTACGGCCGATAGCCGTCCCCACCGCACTATCTTGGCCTCTAATAACGTACGCACCGCTTTATCGCTTCCAGTGGCCAGGGCGGCGAAAATTGGCGGCCCGTAGCGTTCGCCTCGACATCGGAGCATGACAGATTAGACGGGTGAATTCGAATTAGACTGGACAAGTTGTTCTCCGCCAAGATGTAGAGGAAGCTCACGTTCGGAGTGTGTCGTCTGTGGTGATGTCCTCAGGGTTCCAGGCGGTCATATACTCAGATTCTGGATCGAGCTCTGGCAAATCTCAACATCGAACGACTGTCAGGGAAGGAGATGCCAATGGATCAGTGCTACATTAATCTCGCAATTGTGCAGCACCACCCTCAAGAGGGGGACGGATATACTTCCTGTGGAGACGGAGATTCTGCGCATGTGTCATCTCCTGCTTCACTCTTCACTCGACTTCAAATTAAGGAACGGAACGAAGGAACACATGTTCCATTGTCGACAATCTTCGACTCACGTAAAGGACGTGACGGTCATGAAAAGCAACACATACGTATCTTGGTTCGAGGGGTATGTTCCAATTGCTTCTCAATCTTTTCAACAGGCCCAATGTCATTATCACATCTCGACCGCACGGCGTTCTTCTCAGTGGCCTGGTTCCTCTCGACCTGGAGCCGGAGACTATTGGATTCTATCCAGAATAGGTACAGACTTACCTTGATAAAACGAACCCTCCCTCGCGCCCGAGACACTAGATATATTGCGCGAAGCCTCCTGAGCATTGTTGTACTCGTCGTTGTACTTAAATCTTCAACCCATCTATCTCATGTGAGCACACTGGTCCTCTAACACCAATGACCTCATCTGTAACCTAGGTCGCGATGATATACCAAGAATTGAAATAGTAAAGGATCTTCAGACTCAAATAGGGTCGTCCTAAGTAGAACGGTAAATCAGAGAATTGAACAATATAGTGATATTGGAATAGGGATGACTAAGCTAACCTGTATACGAAGGCGTAGTGCAGTGATTATGTAATACTTTTAAGGGGCCAGTATTTCCCCATGGACTTGGCAGTGGCACCCTACCTGCTAACAATTAGATATACCTCTATGATCTATCTGCCCGTATCCAATCCTTCTCCGTTGATGTCCCTATTATAAGTTGGGAGGTGAGAAAAGGCATTGCGATGTCGGCCACACTTCAAGACAGGCTACAGCTCGCTGGAAGACCGGCACGTGTGAGCAAAGCCAGGCGGCTGAATGACAGGAAGCCAACTACTCTTTTGAGTATTTCCCCCAGGATCTCGGATCGGCGTCTTCCAAATGTGAAACTCCGATTGATAAATCATAAATCATAAATATTTAAATATGATTTTATTTCTGGGGATTCATCCGTCTCGCCTGGGGCACAGACTTGACATAAACAACAATCCAAAGGCCACGGTAGGTCCGGTGGATTGTCTTAATACAAGTGATCGCCATCTGCATCTATATAACACTGGGGCTTTCTCGCTCATTGCTCCCTCCGTCTCGATCAATCACACGTCTCATCCATACCAAACCAAGCCCCTTGCCAGAACCCAAGATGACCCCACCACTGATCTCGCTGGAAGAGCACTTCTTCTCCGCGGCGATGCTGGCCTCACCGACGGCGGCAAAATACAGCGAGCAGTTCAAGCACATCCCGGGGCTCCGCGACAAGCTTTCCGACGTCGGCGCGCTCCGCCTCGCCGACATGGACGCACACAACATCTCGCTACAAATCGTGTCGCACGCGCCCGGTGCCCTGTCCGCGGGCGAATGCCGGTCTGCGAACGACCAGCTCGCGCACGCCGTCAAGCAGCACCCGGCGCGCTTCGCAGGCTTCGCTGTCCTGCCCGTCAGCGAGCCGGGGGCCTGCGCCGCCGAGCTGAGACGGTGTGTCGAGGAACTGGGGTTCGTCGGCGCCCTGATCGACAACCACGCGTCGTCCGGCGCATACTACGACGGGGCGGAGTACCTGCCGCTCTTCGAGACGGCGCAGTCCCTCGACGTGCCCGTCTACCTGCACCCGACGTGGCCGACCGAGACGATGCTCTCGTCGCTGTACACGGGCCACTTCCCGCTGGCCGTGACGCAGTCCATCTCCGCGTCCGCGTTCGGCTGGCACAGCGACGTCGCGACGCACGTCCTGCGCCTCTTCGCCGCCGGTCTCTTCGACGCCCTGCCCCGCCTCAAGCTCATCGTCGGCCACATGGGCGAAATGCTGCC
>Ga0105239_10004041_pt1 | contig 17741 bp, 17 predicted proteins | sample KBSC44metaG_FD_92761 | JGI IMG/M metagenome (GOLD analysis project Ga0105239, IMG submission 92761) | Corn rhizosphere microbial communities from Kellogg Biological Station, Michigan, USA - KBS C4-4 metaG | ecosystem: Host-associated > Plants > Roots > Rhizosphere > Soil | place: Michigan, USA...
AGTGATATTGGCCTGTGTAGCATTTGTTGCAACATGGTTACCGGCGAAGCGCGCGAGTCGAGTCGATCCTGGCCGCTCGCTGCGGTACGAATAGATTGCAGCCGGCCGGAAGGTAAACCGCTGGACGTGAAGGAGGGCGACTGGTCCAGTGGAAATCGCAGCCCAACGCTCCTGACACCGATCGAAGGCGAGTGCCGCTGCATAATATACTGAGTGTTGCGCCGAGCGACCCCGACAACTCCGTGGGCAATATTTTTAGTAGTCGCCGTTGCATGCCTGGCCCAGGAACCGGCATCAAATGCTCCGCCGCCTAGACCACCCGACTTGCCGGCTGCAAAAGATGCCGACGCGAATGAAGCCGCGCCCCCGCCGGTTACCGAAGAAAAGCGTACCGAGCTAAACCTCCTCGGCCAGACGGACGTGCAAGCAGGCGAGAGCCGCCGCAACGAGAACATCCAATTCAATCTAATCGACAACAATGCGCTCAAGGAGCTCAACGGTAGGCTCGGTACAACTGCCACCGCAAACTCCGAGTTTCGCCCGGAACTACGCTATTTCGGAACGGAATTCGGCAACAAGCCCACCGGACTGATCCAGCTTGACCCGGCCAGACATTCGCGTGACTTTCACGCTGGAATATTTTTCACTCGCAGCGATAGCATCTTCAGTGCCCGATCTTTCTTTCAGGTGGGAGGCGTAAAGCCGGGCCATGAAAACGACTACGGTTTCGCGGCGGGCATAGGCTTGTGGCGCGGCGCGCATCTCGGGCTGAGCGGCTCCAGCCAGAAGCTGCGGGGCAATGTGAATGGCAATGTCCTGGTTCCGCTCGCAAGTGAACGCACGCCGCTCGCCACCGAACCCCATATCTATAAATTGATCCAGCACTGGATCGATGCTTACCCTGCGGCCTCGCCGAATCGCACGGATATCGATCCCAGGGCGCTCAACATCAACTCTCCACAGTCCATTAATACCGACGCCTCCACGATCCGCTTGGATCAAGACCTCGCGCGGGACCGCTTGTTTCTCAGTCACACCTTCACCAATCAACGAGTCAACGCGTTCGAACTTGTCGCGGGACAGAATCCTGACACGAATACCAAGTCGCACTCCGGCCGCGCAACCTGGAACCACCCGTTCGATCCAGTCGCCGCGCTGGATCTCACTTTCGGTTTTGACCGCGTCCATTCGCTGCTGGTTCCCGAACCCAACGCCGTCGGACCGCAGGTGATCATCGGAACCTCTTATCAGAGCCTTGGACCGACCGCGACAGTTCCGGTGGATCGCATCACGAATCGCTTCCGCTATGCTGCGATCTATCGCCGCCAGATGGGCCATCATTCCTTTACGGCCGGCTCCGAGTGGGATCGCGATCAGACCGACGGCCGCGAAGCATCCAGCGATCGCGGCAATTATTATTTCCGCAGCGATTTCGGCCGCGACCCCATCACGAATTTCCGTCTGGGCATTCCCAGCCGTTACAGCGTCGGTTTGGGCGATGGCTATCGCGCCTTTCGCCAATGGGAGCAGCAATACTTCGCGGGAGACAACTGGAAGGTCCGTTCGAACTTTACGATCAGCGCCGGCCTGCGCTATCAACCCGTCACCGGCCCTACGGACGCAACTCACGTGACGCCGACCAACTACCAATGCGACTGCAATACTTTCGCGCCACAGTTTGGCCTGGCTTGGCTCCTTCCTCGCGGGGGCATTCTTCGCGCGGGCTATGGGCTGCAATACGGAGAAATCTATCCGCAGACGATGCAGCAACTGCGCTGGGATCCTCCGGGATTTCTTAAAGTGGAGGTGCCCGCGCCGCAGCTCCTCAACCCTCTCGCCAACACTTATCTGGGACCCGGTGCCCGTCACACTCAATTCGACGTCCCGAATAATCTCGAAGCTCCTTATTCACACGAATACAGCTTTACGTGGGATCCGCTACCGGATGGTTCTTGGAAAGTGCAGCTCAGCTATATCGGCAGCCGCACCCATAAGCTCTTCATGATGTGGTTCAATAATCGCGCCGTGCCGGTTCCCGGCGTTCCGCAGACCACCGCGACCGTTACGCAGCGGCGTCCCGACCCTCGCTATTTCGAGCTTCGGCAGGTGCGCAACGCTTCGAACGCCTACTTCGACGCCGCGCGTGTCGACCTAAAGGCACCTTCCTGGCACGGGCTGTTGGTGGACGCTTCGTACTGGTTCAGCAAAGCCCTGGATAGCGGCGGCAACTATACGAACATGGCGGCGGGCGATGAGGCCCGACAAGGTTATAGCCAATCGCAAGACCCCGTCGAGCAAGATCTCAAAGCCGTGAGCGCGTTCGATCAATCCCACGCCGCGACGGTGCGCTTTCAGTATGCGATTCCCAATGCACCCAACCGGGCTCTGCGTCGCATGGCCGGCGGATGGCGCCTCTCCGGCGTCTTCCTGGCCAAGACTGGGCTGCCCTTTACAGTGATTTCAGGATCCGATGGCCCCGGTTCGGGAAACGTCGACGGCAGCAATGGCGACCGCCCGAATTTGCTCAATGCCGCAATTCTTGCTCACACCATCGGGGATCCCGACACCTCGCGGCGGTTGTTGCCGCGATCGGCGTTCGCGCCCATCCAGCCGACGGATCCGCGCGGCAATCTGGGATTCAACACCTTTCGCCGCGGCGGCATCCGCAACATGAACGCCTCGCTTGCACGCTCCTGGCCGCTGCATTCCGAAATGAATCTGACGTTTCGCGCCGATTCCATCAACTTCTTTAACACTCCTCAATTCGCCGAGCCCGGCAGCGACCTCAGTTCCCCCGCCTTCGGCAAGATCACCAACACGCTAAATGACGGACGGAGCTTCCAATTTACGCTCCAGCTCCAGTTTTGAGAAAGGCTGTAAGGTTTTCAAAGCTCGCGCGTCAGCCTCATTGAAAGCGCCAGAGGCGCTCAATAAGGAGATCAAAACAATGAAGAAAATAGTACTGGTGACTGCCGCTTGGGCCGCCAGCGTTGCCACGAGCACAGTTGCAAATGCGGCAGATGCACCCTTGGAGTATCGAGTTCTCGCGACATCCAGGACATCCACCATGGAAAAGGAACTCAATGCGGTTGCCGCCGCCGGCTATCGCTTCAGCAAGGCGATGGGTGGGAAGTCAGCGAATGGAGGACAAGAAGTCATCGTAGCGATGGTGAAGGACCCCGCCGCTTCGGGCCAGGGAGCCCGCAAATACCGGCTTCTCGCCACAACCAAGACCTCCACCATGCAGAAAGAGATGCAACAAGCGGCTGATGACGGCTACGCCTACCTGGAACAAACTGTCTTCGAGACGGCGTTTGGAGGCAAAGAAGTGGTCGTGATCATGGAACACGACTCCTCTAAAACAGAGATACACACTTCCTACCGGCTCCTGGCGACCACCAAGACCTCGACGATGCAAAGAGAATTACAGGAAGCCGGAGCACAAGGGTATATCTTGATGGGGCTCACCGTGGGTAAGACGGAAATGGGGGGCGATGAGGTTGTCACGATCCTGCGGCGGGATGACTGATATCGGCTGCGAGCCGGGCGGGTCTTTCACGATCCGCCCGGCCGGCAACCCCCAGCTCCCTGGGGCTTGCAGTGACAATCCAGACAACCGTGCTCCGCGCAGCTCCCGCAAGCCGTGCGCACCTGCTTGCGAAGGGCTTCCCTCGCCCGATGTACTCTCACGGCAGCGTTGCCTGCCGTAATCCCGGCCTGTTTGGCTAAGTCGTTCAGGCTTCCTTCCTCCAGATCGATTACCCGCAGTGCGGCCTGGTAATCCGGCTTGAGAGTCTCCAGCAAGCCGGAAACGCATTGGCAGATTTCCTGCTTCAGATCGGCTTCCGGCGCCTCACGCATGACGATTTCCTTGCCCCAGCCTTCCAGCGCCCGTCCCGTGGCAGCGCGATGCCGATAGTGATCGATGACGGCATTGCGCAGTACCCTATAAAACCACGCAACTGCGCTTTCTTCGTCGCGCACGTCTGCGCCCCGTTCCAGTCCTCGTACAAACGCCGTTTGCAGAATATCTTCCGCAGCCGCCCTGGATTCCACCCGCGCCTGCAGAAAGGCCAAAAACTGCCGGTGACTATCGACTAAGCGCTGGATCGCCGCGGGCGACAGCGAGGGCGATGATTCCTGCTCATTTGTCATGACGCAAGCCTAACACGCTCGGAGTCGAATCGTTTCAGCAGGTTCCGACAACTGTAATGTTTCCGGTGGACGTCCGTCAGCCCCTATGAAAGCGCATGACGCGCAAGAAAAGAAAGAGGAGAAAGATAATGTCCAACGTAAAGAACCCAACCATCAAGAATACGGCCGCGAAGTCCAGCTGTTGCGGCGCCTGCGAGTGCGGAACCTGTTCCTGCGGGTGCCAGAAGAACGCGTGCCGCTGCCAGGAAAGTAACTGCCAGTGCGGTTGCCGCAAATCTGCCGGCGCACGCTAGCGGTCACGGCCTCGTCCGCCTGCGGTGTGGGCGAGGCCGCTTCGATACAAACCGCACCCGACATCTTGAAAGGAAGAAATACCAATGAACGAGACGATCGATTTCCTGCTGACACATGGCTATTCCGTGCTGTTCTCTTTTGTGCTGGCGGAACAGCTCGGACTGCCTGTGCCTTCCACTCCCGTGCTGCTCGCCGCCGGCGTGCTGGGAGGTTTCGGCAGATTGAATCTGGCGATCGCATGGCCCCTTGCCGTGCTGGCGTCCTTGATCGGCGATTCTGTTTGGTTCTATCTCGGCAAAACCCGAGGGATGTCAATCTTGCGTCTTCTCTGCAAGATTTCGCTGGAACCGGAATCGTGCGTCCGCAAGACCAAATCTGCGTATTCCAATCAAGGCGCGAGATGGTTGCTGTTTGCCAAGTTTGTACCGGGATTGAACACGCTTGCTCCTCCCATGGCTGGTATGTTCAATGTCGGCCCGTGGACGTTCATTGCCCTGGATGCCGCTGGCGCCGGCCTTTGGGCCGGAGCATTCATGCTGGCCGGCTGGTTGTTCCGCGACCAGATGGAATTGATTGCCGCGCTTATGGCCAAGCTGGGCTTTTGGCTGGGAGCGGCCTTGATTGCAGCCCTGGTGCTCTACATCGTCTGGAAGTACGTTAAGCGCGTAGGTGTCCGTCGATCGCTCCGAATCGCTCGTATCACGCCTTTCGAGCTAAAGCAGCGGATGGATCAGGGCGACAGCATGACCATCATCGACCTGCGGAATGCGTTTGAATGGCGGGAAGGCCATATTCCCGGCTCGCTCATTCTCAGCGAAGACGAACTTGATTCCAATATTCCTTCGTTGCTGGAAGGAGATGTCATACTTTATTGTTCCTGCCCGAACGACGTCTCCAGCGCCGGCGTTGCGGTTCGCTTGAAGCGCAAGGGAGTCAAATCGATTCGGCCTCTTCAAGGGGGGTTCCCGAACTGGATGGGTCTCGGCCTACCGGTAGAAGTCCCGCAAGTTTGAGGACTCAGCTCGGCCAGTCCGTGAAGAACCGAGCCGCAGCAGCGTCATAGTCACCATTAATACGAATTTAATGAAAAATGCCTAGCCAAATCCGCGCCTCTATGTTAGTCTGCTCAAGTACCCACTTTCGAGGAAAGGAGCCAACTATGTCTGCACTCATTCATTTCAATCGATACGCAACCATGAACGTCGCGCGGCAAGGTTTGCTCTCCTCCTGGCCCCGCCTCTAGTTCTTCTCTATCAACCCTAGCTGCTGGCGTACCACGCTGGCTGAATAGCTCTTATTTCATTTTCAAAAAGGCATGAAAACACTAGAATTCGTTTCACCGGCGGAGCGCCGTTTCCAGCCGAACATCTTGCTTTCGCCATCCCAGCGCCAAGCGGCGGACGGGGTAATCCTCAGCCTTGAACGCGGAGACTGCGCTGTGCTGCGGGATTTCGGAAGTGACGGCAAAACCACGGTGCTGGGCTACATACACGAAAAACTCGGCGGCGGCAAAATCGGCGTACGGGAATTTCTTTTCAAGCTGGCGGCTTTTGAACCTTCGGCGATCGAAGAAGCATTTCTCGATCTGATCGACGCCGAGATCGCACAGCACGATTTGGTCATTGTCGACGACTTGCACTTGATCGAGAACGTCGTCGAAAGCTGCGACTATACCCGCAAGAACCTATTCGACGCGGTCATGACTGCGGCGCTCGCGAGCGCTTCCGCCGCGCGAAAGAAGATGTTATTTGCCACCGGGGAACTTCCTGATCCGCTGCTGCGGCGGGCTCATTCGTGGTTCATCAACGATTTCACAGGAGCGGACTTCGCGACCATCTGCTCGGCGTATCTCGCTCCGGCTGTCTGCCGGCGGATCGATTTCGTGGAACTTCACCGCTTCGCACCCAGTCTAAACGCGCACCAGTTGCGGAGGGCCGCTGTGTGGCTTTCGCACGAGCCAGGCGCCGATACCGCGCGCTTCCTGGATTATCTGAATACGCACAATCTGGTTAGCAACGTCGAAATTGAAGAGGTCGAGACCGTGACGTGGGACGACCTCAAAGGCGTTGACGACGTGATCCAGGAGCTTGAGGCCAAGATCGCACTTCCGTTTGAGAATCGCGAACTGGCAGTTGAACTCGGTCTGAAACCCAAACGTGGAGTCCTGCTGGCAGGCCCTCCGGGCACTGGAAAGACTACCATCGGCCGCGCCCTTGCCCATCGGCTCAAGGGAAAGTTTTTTCTAGTAGACGGAACCATGATCTCCGGCTCGCATAGCTTCTATTCCGAGATCGATCGCGTATTCGCAGCGGCCAAGCGCAATGCCCCGGCTATCGTTTTTATCGATGATGCAGACGTCATCTTCGAAGGGCACAAAGAACGCGGCTTGTACCGCTATCTTCTGACCAAGCTCGACGGTCTGGAGAGCGCAAGCTGCGGGCGCGTGTGCGTAATGATAACCGCGATGGAGCCGGCGGATCTCCCAGCGGCGCTCCTTCGCTCGGGGCGCATTGAGCTCTGGCTCGAAACTCGCTTGCCTGATAAATCTGCGCGAGCGGAGATTTTCCGCGAAAAACTCGCCTCGCTGCCACGGCCCTTGTGCCTTGCGGACATAGAAACGCTGGCGTCAGCAAGTCACGGATCTTCTGGTGCGGACCTGAAGGCGATTATCGAGGACGGCAAACTGCAGTTCGCCCACAATCAAACCACTGGGCAGCCACTGCGGCCTGCTGAGGAATACTTTCTGAATGCTATCGCAACCCTCCGCGGGAATCGGCGAAAATATCGCACCCGGAGGTCAGCACCACAAGCCGAAACGCAGCGCTTCGGATTCAGGAGCGAATAGATTCGCGGAAATAGCCTTACACGCTACGCTTTATTCAGCGGGAATCGGCAAATAAACTGCGGCGCTGTTCCCGGACTCGGCGTGCGGCCGCCGCCAAGCCCCGCATCGCAGTAGTAGACGTAGTCATCCTTGATGCACATCCCGTGCGGATCGGGATCGGTCGGCGCGATCGTATAAATCTCCAGGACCTTGCCAGAATCGGCGTCAATCTTGTGGAGCACGCGATTGCCCGCCGCCAGCACCCATAGTTTTCCGCCGTACCACGCAATGCCATGCGGCGTATCCATATTCAGCGAGACCATCCGCAGCATCCGCAGCCCGTCTTTGGGATCCGTTTCGAGGGCCAGTTTCTGTGATGGCGCCAAGACCCACAGCTTGTCGGTCTCCTTCACGTAAGTGGTTCCGTGCGTGCTGCCCCACGGCGATTTGTAGCCCCACACCTGCTTGCCGGTTTTCATTTCGCATTTGACCACTTCGCCGTATTTACGGTCGAACGGACGATCGAACGAACGCTTTGCAGCCGCGGTACCCGCGCCATTGCAGCCGATCCACAAAAAGCCGCCGCCCACCGCAAGTCCGCTGGTGTTATGCGCCTGAGCGACGAAATCTTCCGTGACCTTTCCGGTCTGCCAGTCGAGTTTGTTGACGCGTTCCGAAACCTGATCGCCCACCCATAGGCCATCGGGCATCGCCTCCAGCGCATTCGGATACCGGTCGGGACTCTTGAAGAGCTTCTCGATCTTGGCTTTATAAGTCGGGGCTTCAACTTTGGCGCTGCCGGATCCTTCCTGTGCGCGCAGTACTCTCGGTACGATACTTACCGCGCCGGCCGCCGCCGCGACTCCCAGAAAACGTCTTCGGTCGAAGTTCATATTTTTCCCGATTGGGATAGCGATCCGCTCTCAATTCTAGCTCAGCCGCTTCACCTTGATGTTGCGGAATTCGATTCCTTTACCTGTGACCGCGTGAGTGGCCCACTGCAGGCCGATCTGGCCCGAAGCATGCTTCGCATCATGTCCATCAAGAATAGTCTTGCCGTTAAAAACGATTACAAAGTGATCTCCCTGCGCTGTGATTTCGAACCGGTTCCATTGGCCGTCAAGAATCGTGGCTTGGCTGGCCTTCAACACCCCCACCAAGCTCCCAGTGTCGAAGCCCGCGGCCGAATCCTTCAGGGCCCGCTTGTCGTTTTCGCGGATCTGCACCTCGTAGCCCGGCATCCCTCCGCCCTCTTTCTTGGCGTTCGGCTGTGCTGGCGTATAGCGCAAGTAGACGCCGCTATTGACGTCTGGCGTAGTACGAAATTCGAGCTTGAGCGCAAAATTATCGTAAGCATCGTTCGTGAAAAGGTTCCCATTGTCATCCGAGCGAAGCGCGATAGCGCCATCCTGCACGTTCCACTCGGCCTTCCCTGTGCGCGTCCAGCCGTTCAGCGTTTTGCCGTCGAACAACAGCATCCAGCCCTCTGCCTTTTCCTTCGGGGTCAGCGTATTCGACATTGCGGGAGGAGCTGCAGCCGCCACCCAGATTCCCAGCACCGCCAACACTGCCAGAATGCGTTTCATATCGCTTCCCTCCCCTATTGATGCTGCTTCCTCGGCATATTATTATCCTCAATTTTCGCATGCCGGGTATTCCGGAGTTTTTTGGGTCCCGCTCCAAAGCAATTCCCCGCCCTTTCGTGATAGTGTTTCGAGGGAGGATCTTGGATGCAAATCAAATCCATCACCTGCGCTCTGCTGTTTACTCTGGCCTGGTTCACACCGCCGCGGTCCGCGCGGGCGCAGACGCTGACAGGCGCCATCGACATTCACGCGCATTCCGATCCTGACGGCACGCCGCGTTCCATCGACGCCATCGATCTGGCGAAACTGGCCAAGAGCCGGGGAATGCGCGCCATCGTGCTGAAGAATCACTACGAGCCGACGGCATCCCTCGCCTACATTGTTCGCAAGGAGGTGCCCGGGATTGAGGTATTCGGCGGAATTTCACTCGACCTCACCAATGGCGGCGTCAATCCTGCTGCGGTCGAATGGATGACTAAGGTGAAGGGCGGCTACGGACGCGTCGTGTGGATGCCGACTTTCGACTCCGAACACAACGCCGCCCCCCAGCATCGCCCGTTCGCCCGTATTGCACAGGACGGAAAGCTGCTGCCGGAGGTGACAAAAGTAATCGGCATCATCGCCCAGCACAACCTGGTGTTGGAATGCGGCCACTCCTCGCCAGTCGAATGCTTGATGCTGCTCCGCGAGGGCAAGCGGCAGGGCGTCAAGAGCATGGTGGTCACCCATGCGAACAGCAAACTAGTGGACATGTCCATTGCGCAAATGCAGGAAGCCGCGAAGCTGGGCGCTTATCTCGAATTCGTTTACGTAAAGCCCGGCTCCGAAGAAGCCCAGGCGCATTTGAAAGACATTCGGGCTGTGGGCCCGGAGCACTGCATCTTGTCCAGCGATTTGGGGCAGGCCAACAATCCGCTGCATCCCGATGGTCTGCTGGCCCTCTATAAATATTTAGTGCAGCAGGGCCTCACGGTAACGCAGATCGACCAGATGGCAAAAGTGAATCCCGCAAGAATTCTGGGCTTAGCCCCCTGATCGATGCGTTTTCTGATTATCCTCGCCGCGGCGTTCTTCGTAAGTTGCGAACAGGCTCCCGCGCCCCCCCGCGATGCGACCAAGGAATCCTGGTATCGCGAAACCGTCGAGCAGTTGACCGCAATGAACCGTGAAGCCAATAGCGCGTTTGCCGCCGGCACTTCGGATCAGGCAGCGAAGCTCATCGAAAAAGGACAGCCCCTGGTGGCTCGCTTGCTGGCCGTTTCCGGTCCAACATTGGAAGCAGCCGTCGCCGCCTCCGACCTGGACGATCTATACGGCCGCATGCTCCTCTCTAATCGCCACTATGGCTGGGCCCGGCTTCTTTTCCAGAAAAATCTCTCTCGCTGGAAGCACTGGCGGCCGCAGACTCCAGAAACCGCGCGGCTCCTGAAGCAGGCCGAGTCCGCCATCGCGGAGTGTGATCGCCACATCCTGGAGTAAGCGCGCAAGCGCACTAGTTTCGTCTGATACAATTCGCACTGGTGTTCGCAGTAATAGGAGGAAACATGTCACCAAGTCGATTGTCCATCGCCGCTCTTGCTTGCCTGTTCGCACTAGGTTTGGCTTCAGCCAAAGCTGCCCCCGTCCTGCAGATTTACTTCATCGACGTCGAAGGCGGCGGAGCTACGCTCGTCATCTCACCGAGCGGAGAGTCGATGCTGATCGATAGCGGTAACGCCCCACCCAACGCCGAGCGCGACACCAAACGGATCTACGCGGCTATGCAGCTTGCGGGCCTGAAGAAACTCGACTACCTATTCATCACGCACTACGACACCGATCATGCAGGCGGAGTGGCCACCTTGGCCAAGATGGCTAGCATTGGCAAATTCGTGGACCACGGCGATATGGATACCGCCTGGTTTCAGAACCCAAACTATGACGAACGCTGGAAGAACTATTTAGCCGCGGCATCCGGAAAGCGCATGATCGTGAAGCCCGGCGACGTGGTTCCCCTGAAGGGCGTCCGTGCCCAGGTGGTCTCCGCAAACGGCGAGGTTCTGGCGAAGCCCATCAATGGCGGCGGACCCAATCCCTACTGCGACACCGCCGAGCAGAAAGATCCCGACAAGAGTGAGAATTCGCGTTCCGCCGGCCTCCTGCTTAGCTACGGGAAGTTCAAGTTTCTGGACATCGGCGATCTCACTTGGGACAAAGAAATGGCGCTGGCATGCCCCGTGAATAAACTGGGTACGGTCAGCCTCTACCAGGCCACGCATCACGGCTTCTGGCACAACGTGTCTGGAGCCCCGCCTCACGTGTTATCGATCCAGCCTCAGGTGGTCGTCGTCAACAATGGTCCGCGCAAGGGCTTCGACGGTCCGGAGAAATTTGAAAAAATCGCCAAAATTCCCGGGATCGAAGGGATTTGGCAGGGGCACCTGTCTCTATTCAACGACAAGGACCACAACACCAAGGAGGACATGATCGCAAACCTGGAGCCTTCAGAGCAATGCCAGGGGCATTGGATCAAAGTCGCGATCGAATCCAACGGCAAGTTCACCGTCACCAACAGCCGTAACGGGTTCAGCCAGACCTATCAGGCCCGGTAACGCAGATCTGTAAGACATCTACCCGACTTCTTCGTTCGCCCGCCGCAACAGCGAGCGCATATACGCAATGATGTAGGCCGTCCCGGCCCGCCGCATTCCCGATTCTCCGATCAGTTCCGGGACGTGGTCCGGCTCCGCGGCGCCGGTGAAGCGCACTTCACGAAGCGCCTTCATCACCTGGTACATGTCCATATAGCCGTCATCCGGAAAAGTCTCGACGAAATGTGGCAGCGGCGACGTCACGTTGCGGAAATGGACTTCGATAAGCTTGCCTCGGCGTCCGAAGTCCTGGATCATCTCGGACACGCTCTTGCCCATCTTGTCGCCGCCTTCGGACCAGGTGCCGACGCAGAACGTCAGCCCCCAATACCGGCTACCGTTGGAAAGCTGCTCCGCCCGATGGTAGCCGTCGTAGTTGGTGAAAAGCTTGGCGACTCCATTCATCTTCGCCAGGGGCGGATCGTCCGGATGCAGCGCCAGCGTAACTTTGGACTCCTCGGCCGCCGGCAGCACGGCCTTGAAGAAGTAGGTATAGTTGGCCCACATTTCCTCCGCCGAAAACTCGCGATCAAACATCTGCTTTTCTACTTTGTTCCGGAAATCACTTACGTCAAATTCACGAGCCTTATAGCCGCGTCGCTCGACGATGTTGGTGGTGTAAGTATTGCCCGGATGAAAATCGTAAGACGCCACCGGAATCCCCAGGCGCCCGCAGTCGCGCAGAAATGTGCAATAGGTTTCGATATCCTTATCGCGTCCCGGCCGGCCGAGCTGCACATTCAGCGACCGGTAAGCCGACTGCACGCAGGAATAGATCCCAATTCCCTGCCTGGCGAACCGCTCATGAATCGCGCGCAGCTTTTCGAATGGAACTTGCTCATCGCCAAACTCCACGCGAGCCCAGCGCATGCCAATCTGCTTCAAAAACAGGATGTCGTCGTCGCTCAAACGGGAGCTGACGCGGTGCGCGATCTTGGTGTTGGCCGGATCGAATTCGTCGAGGCGCTTCGGCTTGGTCTGCGCCTTCGCGATCCCCCCGCCAGTGAATGGAGCGGTAGCCAGGACAACGGCTTGTTTGAAAAAGTCTCGCCTTAGAGCCACGCGAAGAATCCCGCAAAGCCTACGGGAATACCGCAGTGATGTTGCGCTTCGGAACCTCGCCTACCGGAATGCGTGTGGTCTCTTTCATGGTCTTGATGTCCACGACCGACACCGAGTTTGACGCGGCGTTGGCCACGTAAGCAGTCTTGCCGTCCGGCGTGAGCGTCACCCAGTCCGGAGCTTTCCCGACGTCGGCGCCGCCCAGCACCTTCAGGTCCGGAATCGAGTACGCATAAAGCGCGCTATTTACTCCGCTATTCACCACCAGCGTCTTGCCATCGGCTGTAACCGCCATACCGTGAGACGCGTTCCCGCCAAAGTGCACCGCCGTCTTGCCGGCCTCGAGAGGCGGGTTCTTGATCCGCTGGATCTCCTTGTGCGTCGCGAAATCCACCACCGCAAATCCGTTAAAGTCGGAAAGCTGCACGAAGATCCATTTGGTGCTTCCATCGGGATTGGTTGCGAACGCCATGGGACGAATTCCCAAGTCCAGCGTAAGCGACCACTCCGGCGTCTCGCTCTTTTGGTCAATCACGGTGATCGTCTTGCTTGCGATGGAGCCGCTCACCACGAACTTGCCATCCGGCGTGACATATGTATTATGCACGGCGCCCTTCACCGGAATACTCTTCACATTTTCCAGTGAAGCCGTATCGATGACATCCACCGCGCCCGGCGCCCTGGCGATCGAAACATACACCCGCCGGCCGTCCTTACTTATCGCGATATTATTGGGGTGGCCACTGAGCGGAATGCTCTTTGTGATCTTCAAGCTCTTGGTGTCCACTACATCCAGAGTGCTTTCCCCTTCGTTACTGACGAAGAGAGTCCGCCCGTTGGGCGCGCTTGCCGCTCCGTGGTTCACTTCAATGCCGCGGATGACCCCCACCACCTGGTTGGTCCCGGGATCAATTACGTCGACGTCGTCGCCGGCGCTGTTGGTCTGGATGATGCGAATCGAGCTCGCCGCCAAGGGCACAGCAAGCAGTATCAAGAGGTGCGTCAAACGGGGCTTTATGGTCAATCGCATGGAAAGTCTCCGCTCCTAAAGGTTGCATGAAGTGTATTAAGGATAGACGTTCGAGTCAAGCGCTCCTCCCTTTTGTCAAGCTGCTTTGTAGGCCCCCGGCTCAAGGGCCAAGTTTGATTATTTGGGCTGGCTGACTTTGTACATCGCAAAAAGAACCACCACGACTCCCGCAAGTGCTGGCAGCGGGTGCTCCATCACGAATTGGAAGAGACTATCCATGCATCCTTCGAGCCGGCGTGAATCGTGCTCACGCCCGTCTTCCTATCCTGGCTTGCCCGCTCCAGCATCGCAACTTGATCTATCGCCTCCCAAGCCTAACGCTAGGCGCTGGCCCCCTTTGACTTTGAGGGCCTGATCGGGTGGGTAAGCCGCCAGCGGAGGTAGTCTACCAGAAATTGACTCTCTTCGGCCGACATTACAAAATCTATCGACGCTGCGATGTCCAGGTAGTCCCGGATGATCGGCTGGCGATTGGCGGGATTTTCCTGGAACTTGGCATCCACCGCTTCTGCGATTACTTGTTCGTTATCTGTCGTGGGCCTGATCGACGGAATTTTCCTTTGATCTTCTATTGAGTCCATAATGGGGTCCGCGCTTGGAGCCGCTTCCAATTGAAAAATCCGCAGATCCCGGGCGATGCGCTTCCGCTTTACGGCTCTCCGCCCAAGGGAATAGCCGATGAGCATGGAACCGGCAATCACGGCGATGATGCCTAAAATGACTATCATCACGTTTGGACTGGTTCAACGGCCTAATTGCTTCCAAACATAATGGCACTATTCTGTTTCCGTGGGAAGCCCTCTTGCATGCCGATCCGGCGCCAGACAACAAGATGCCGCAGAACGACCGGTGAAGACGGCAATAAGGGTTGTGGCCGCGCTAAACCGATTGCAGTTACTCTGGACGGCGGCGCAGGCAGGACCCAACGAAGGGATACCGAAACAACTTTCAGTCCGCGATCTCGCAAGGCAAGCCCGCCGTTCAGCAGCACCTCGAAGGGGCTCAGCAGGCGTTATTGTCTATATCCATCAGCCGGCTCTAAAGGGCGCGATAGCCACCGCAATCCAGATCTGCGAGGGCGGATCATGCGGCGGGAGGAAGGAGACCAATGGCGTTGCTCGACTCGGAAGCGTGTCCTGTCGTGAGCGGCACGCATAGCGAAAGTTCGCGTTCCAGTTCCTCCAGATGTCTGGTCGCCACCGCGACTTCGAGGGCTTCCGGCGCATAGAAGGCGCGGGTTTCACTCCATAGGCTCAATGCCATGCGATACTCTTCCAAAAGCACCAGGTATTTTGTACTCATCCCCGCTATGGCCTTCATACCAGCCTCCACAGTTATTAGATGCGACACCCGCAGAGGCGGTTCCACCACCCATTTTGAAGCACCCTTCATCTTCCGCCTTGCAATCCGCTCAACCCATGGCGTATGCTTCTCAGCACAAGTCGATTAGAGGCGCCATCGGAGACTACTTGTTTTCTACGAAAATCAACGCAATCATTCTATTCGCCGGGCTGGCCGCTTCCACCACTTGTGCTCAGCAGGCGACATTTTCCGGGCAGAGCGGGGTAATAACACATGTAGTTGATGGGGACGGTTGGCAAACATCTGTCTCGCTCAACAATATTGACGCCGCGCCAAGCCAATACAAGCTGAGTTTCTTCTCGGAGAGCGGCGCCCCTCTCTCGCTTCAGACCAACTTCGGAGCGGGAACCTTCATCTCCGGGACGATTCCAGCGCGTGGACGGGTGACGATCACCACTGCCGGAACGAATGTTAATTTAACCCAGGGCTGGGCGGAGATGGATACTATCTTCCTTTTACCTGGGCCCGGATTTGTAATTACTCCTGGGGCTAACATCGCCGGCACGGTTCTGTTCTTGCGGCCACCCACCGTTTCTCGGCCGATCGAAGTATCCGAGCCTCTCGATTTTTCTCTGGGCCAGAAATGGGTCTTGCCGTTCGATCATTTGAACGGTTACTCTTCTGGAGTAGCGCTCGTGAACCAAGAGACATTTCAAGATATCTCGGTCTTCATTACATTTTTTGATGAGAGCGGCAACCAGATCGCTTCCGATTCATTCACACTGCTTCGTGGAAACCACCTATCCTTCACCGCGACAGTCAGGTATCCGCAGACCGTAGGATTTCGGGGAACGGTTCGGATTGAATCGTCGTCTATCCCGCTTAATGTACTAGGATTTCGCGTAAGCCCGACAGGCTTCTTCACTAGCATATCGCCGACATCTTGGTTTTAGCGCTTTATGAATCCATGCGCCCGCAGCCAATTCGTCAGTAGCTTTGGCCACTCGCTTAGCGCCGGATCGTACATCGCTAGACCAACCCCATGCGGGCCGTTTTCAAAAACATGCATCTCCGCCGACACTCCTGCCTTCCGCAGGGCCAGATAGTAATAGACGCTATTTTCGGCGGGAACAGTGGTATCGGCGTTAGTCTGAAAGATAAAAGTCGGCGGAGTTTGTGCCGTGACCGCGTTCTCCATGGACAGCTCTTTGGCTAGCTCAGGCGCCGGATTCTCACCCAGCAGGTTCAGCTTCGAACCCTGGTGAGTCCACGCTTCAGTCAACGAGATGACCGGATAGCACAGGATGGAAAAGTCCGGGCGGCTACTCACGCGATCCACGACATCGCTTGCACCGGGCTTACCGGAATCGAAACGTGTCGAAGCCGTGGCCGCCAGGTGTCCGCCCGCCGAGAAACCCATAATGCCAATGCGGTTCTGCGCGATGTGCCATTCGCCCGCGTGGGATCGTACCGTCCGGATGGCGCGCTGCGCGTCTTCGATCTCGACCGGGTGGTGATAACGCGGCCCCAGCCGGTATTGCAATACGAACGCCGCGATTCCCATCGAGTTCAAGTAATTCGCCACTTGACGCCCTTCGCTATTCATCGAAAGCGCGCGATACCCTCCACCGGGAAGCACGATCACCGCGGTCATGTCAGTCGCGTTTGACCGCGGCAGATACACCGTCATCTGCGGGATATCGCTCTCCCCCGTCCCTTGCGCCCCGGGTGCGGCGCCAGTCCACAGCCGGAGCACTTGTAAATCTTGAACCGGCAGTGGCGCCTGTTGCGCCAACGCCACGCAAACCGTAAAAATCCCGGCCAGCAAGATGTTTCTCATATCCTATTTCCCTTTTATTTCCGGCAAAGCAAAGGCCATGATGTTCGCTCCCGACGCGATCGCAACATACTGCCGCCCCGCAGCCATATAAGTGATCGGCGACGCCTTGACGACGCCGCCCGCGCCGAAGTGCCACAGCGTCTTCCCGTTCTTCGCATCCACCGCGGCAAACGCCCCGCTGCTCTCACCGTAAAATACCAGGCCAGTCGACGTCGCCAGAACTCCTGAGTAATTATGCTCCACGGGACCAACCTGCGGAATCTCCCACGCGATTTTGCCCGTCTCGATATCCAGCGCACGCAAATACTTCATGGCCGGATCGCGCGGATCGTCGAAAAAGCCAAACCCACCTTGTTTGGCTTGCCGGTACTCGCTGCAATCTTCCACCACCATTACGTAATACAGCTTGGTTTGGGGATTGAAAGCCGTCGAATACCAATTCGTCGCCCCGCGCACGGCCGGACAGGTTTTCACTCCGCCCGGCGTCGTCTCATTGTTCGATGTGACTTTTGGCCGGCCTGCTGCGTCAATTGCGTCGGACCACGTCAACTTCTTCACGAATGGCTTGGACAACAGCAGCTCGCCGCTGGTCCGATCCAGCACATAGAAATAACCGTTGCGATTCGCATGCAGCAGCAGCTTACGCGCGCGCCCATTGAATGTCGCGTCTACCAGCACCGGAGGCTGCACTGCATCCCAATCATGCAGATCGTGCGGCGTAAATTGAAAATACCAGCGCAGCTCACCGGTCTTCGGATCCAGCGCCAAGTCGCAATTGGTGTATAGATTATCGCCGACGCGCTCGGTCCCATCGGTATCCGGAAATGGATTCCCCGTCGGCCAGTACAGCAACCCGGTCTCTTCGTCGTAGGTGCCGGTCAGCCAAGTGGAGCCGCCGCCCACGCCGATGGCATCGCCTTTCCACGTCTCCGACCCTTTCTCGCCCGGCTTGGGCACTGTCCAGAATCGCCAGGCGAGTTTTCCCGTCGCCACGTTCCAGGCTCCGATGAATCCGCGA
>Ga0105239_10004042_pt1 | contig 17740 bp, 14 predicted proteins | sample KBSC44metaG_FD_92761 | JGI IMG/M metagenome (GOLD analysis project Ga0105239, IMG submission 92761) | Corn rhizosphere microbial communities from Kellogg Biological Station, Michigan, USA - KBS C4-4 metaG | ecosystem: Host-associated > Plants > Roots > Rhizosphere > Soil | place: Michigan, USA...
ATCTTCGCCGAATATCTCGGCTACTTCCTCCACTTCGATCCTCCGACCGTCAGGAAGGTCGCCGCCGTCGCGATCATCGGGATCGGTTTGCTCAACTACGTCGGGGTGCGTGCGGCGGCCAGGGTGATGAACCTGGTTACGATCGCGAAATTCGCTGCGATCGTGCTCCTCGGGACGTTGGCGTTTGCGGCGGGTGACGGCAACGCCGACCACTTCAGGCCCGTCTGGACCGGCGGCGTCTCGCTGTCTCTGGTCGCAACGGCGCTGGTGCCGATCATGTGGACCTACGACGGCTGGGCCGACGTCTCGTTCATGAGCGGCGAAGTACGCGATCCTGGCCGGACTCTCCCGCGCGCGCTCATCGTCGGCACGCTGGCGATTATCGCCATCTACCTGCTCATCAACGCAGCGTACGTCTACTTGCTGCCGTTGCCGGTGATGGCGGAATCGCGCCTCGTCGCGGCGACCGCCGCCGAACGCATCCCGTCGCTCGGTAGCAGTGGGGCGGCGCTCGTGTCGGCGTTGGTGATGGTCTCGTGCTTCGGCTCGCTGAATGGGTCAATGATGGCGGGGCCGCGGATTTTTTTCGCCATGGCTGACCGGGGGCTCTTCTTTCAGAGTGTCGCGCGAGTCTCCCCCCGGTTCGGCAGCCCCTCCGCCGCGATCTGGCTGGCCACCGGCCTGGGCGTCGTCTATGTGCTCCTCAACGACTTTCAGCAGCTCGCCGACAAGTTCATCCTGGGCATCTGGCCTTTCTACGCGCTCTCCGTGGCCGGCGTCTACGTCCTTCGGCGGACCCGCCCCGAGCTGCCGAGGCCGTATCGTACTGTGGGATATCCGGTCACCCCGGCATTGTTCCTGCTCGCTTCGGTGGGGATGGTGGTGAACGCGCTGCTGACGGACCCGGTGAACACGGGAATTACGTTTGCGATCATCGGCGCGGGGGTGCCGGTGTTTTACCTGTGGAGGAACAGCGTGAACGGTAGACAGTAAACGGGGGGCTCCGAGTCACGGGACCTCCCGTTCACCGTTCACGCGGTGATCTCCAACGCCATATCCGCCGCCTTGACTGAATGGGTCAGCGCTCCCACCGAAATGAAATCAGCGCCTGCCACAGCGTACGCCCGCACGTTGTCCAGCGTGATCCCGCCGGTGGCTTCAATCTCGATTCCTGGCCTGAGCTTCCGGGCAAGGTCTGCCCAATCACGCACCGTCTCGGGCGACTGGTTGTCCAGCAGCAATCGCGTCGCTCCGGCTTCGCATGAAGTGCGGAGCTGCGCCTCCGACTCGACCTCAACCTGAAGCCCCTCTACGCCGCGGTAGCGGGCCTCGGCTAAAGCCACTTTCAAAGCCTTACCCTGCGCCGCCAGCGCCCACCAATGATTGTCCTTGACCATGACTGTGTGAGAGAGGTCGAGCCGGTGTAGCGCGCCACCCCCGGCGAGCACCGCTGCCACGTCGAGCAGGCGAAGGCCGGGCGCCGTCTTCCGGGTGTGCAGGATGCGGGCGGTGGTGCCGGTGACCGCGGCGACGTACGCCCGAGTTGCAGTGGCGATGCCGGAGGCGCGCTGGAGGAAGTTGAGGAGAGGGCGCTCCGCCCGGAGCAGGCGACTGAGTGGCCCGCTTGCGTTGCCCACGAGCGTATTTGGAGGCACTTGGGCGCCTTCCCCGGCCACCCACTCGATACGGCAGTCGCACAATTTTGCGACCGCGTCGGCGTAAGCCCGGCCGGCCAGGACGCCACCGCTCCGAAACTCGAGTCGCCCCGTGCCGCGCGCCGAGGTCGCCACCGAGACGTCGCTGGTGACGTCCCGGGTGCCGTCTTCCGCGAGCGCGATCGCCGCCAGCCGCTCGGCGTCGGCCGCGAAGTCCGGCGTCACTTGCCCAGGCTCACCATACGGTCGAGCGCGAGGCGAGCCCGACGGGCGATGTCCTCCGGCACGGTGATCTCGTAGCGATCCAAGACGAGGGCGTCGCGCACCCCGGGCAGGGTAATGGTCTTCATGAAGGCGCAGACCGCTTCCGGGTCCGCCGGATAGAATTGCTTGGCCGGCGCGATCTGCTTCATGCGGTGCATGATGCCGGTCTCGGTGGCGACGATGAATGAATCGGCGGGACGCTCCTTGACCAGCCGGATCATTCCTTCCGTCGATGCGATGTGGAGTCCGTTGGTGGGGATGGCACCCCGACCCATCTCGTAGATGAGCTGTCCGGCGCAGCCACACTCGGGATGTACCAGAACCTCGGCGTCCGGGTGGGCGGACCGCTGCGACTCGAGCACGTTGGGGTTGATGCCCTTGTGCACGTGGCATTCGCCCAGCCACACCTCGACCTTCCGCTCCGGGCGCATCCGTCGAACGTGCGCCCCCAGAAAGAAGTCGGGCAGGAAAAGAATCCCTTTGTCTGGCGGGATGGCGTCGATCACGTCCAGCACGTTCCCGCTGGTGCAGGCGTAGTCGAGCTCGGCCTTCACTTCGGCCGTCGTGTTGACGTATCCCACCACCACATAATCCGGGAACTGGGCCTTCCACTGGCGTACCTGCTCGCCGGTCACGGTGGCGGCCAGCGAGCAACCCGCGCGAAGGTCTGGCAAGAGGACCTTCTTGCCGGGCGACAGGATTTTCGCGGTTTCCGCCATGAAGTGCACGCCGCAAAACACGATTACATCGGCATCGGCCTTTGCCGCCTGTCGGGAGAGACCGAGGGAGTCGCCTACGAAATCGGCGATGTCCTGCACCTCGGGTCGCTGATAGTTGTGCGCCAGAATGACGGCGTCGCGCTCGCGCGCTCGCGCGCGGATCTCCGCTTGGAGCGCGCTGGTAGCTTCGGCGCTGAGATTGAACTCCTCGATGACGGGTAGCGGGACGGCCATCAGACGGCTTTCGACTGGCGAACCTTGGGGGGATAATCTACCCGGCGATGTCCACCTCGGCTCTCGCGGCGACTGCGCGCTGCCTGGGTGATCAGCGTGGCGACGAGGAGCTGATGGGCGGTTCGCCAGTCATCGGCCGGCGTCTCTCGCGTGAGCTCCGCGAGAGCGTCCTCTGCGTGGAGCAGCGACGCCTCGCTCCGCTGAACGCCGACGTCGGCCGTCATGATGGCACGCATGCGGACACGGATGGTCTCACTGACCGAGGTCGGTACGACATCCGGCATTCCTTCGCCCGCCGCCGCGCCGGCTGCCGGCGCGATCGGGCCTTCGGTCGGCAGCGAGCGGGCCACCCGGTCCGCGAAGACAAGCCCCTCGAGCAGAGAGTTGGAGGCGAGCCGGTTGGCGCCGTGAACCCCGGTGGAGGCGCACTCTCCGACGGCCCAGAGGCCGGGCAGACTGGTGTGGCCGTCGAGGTCGGTCCGAATGCCGCCCATCGCGTAGTGCAGTGCCGGGGCAACGGGAAGCAGATCGCGGGCGGGGTCGAGACCGCGGCTCGCGAGCATCTGCGAAATGCCGGGAAACTGCTGCCTGAAATCCAGTACTTCTCGCGCGTCGAGCCACGCCCCGCCGTTCGCGTCGGCTGCCGCCACGGCGCGGGCCAGGATGTCGCGCGGGGCGAGCTCGGCGCGGGCATCGTAATCGAATGCGAACCTCCGGCCGGTCGCGTCCACCAGCTTCGCACCGGCGCCCCGGACGGCCTCGGAAATGAGCGGCGCCGGATTTACACCTGCGAGCTTGAGCGCGGTGGGATGAAACTGCAAGAACTCGAGGTCCCGAAGCTCCGCCCTGGCCTCGTGCGCCATGGCCCAGCCATCAGCGGTAGCGACCTTGGGATTGGTGGTCACCGCGTAGAGCTGACCGACTCCACCCGTGGCCAGCACGACGGCTGGCGCGCGCACGGGGAACATCGGACGGTGGTGATGCACCAGCAGCGCGCCCGTGACCCGGCCGCCTTCCACTATCAGCGCCCTTGCTTCGGTATGCTCCAGGATTTCGACCAGTGGGTCGTGGGCGACGATGCGGGTGAGGAGGGCGATCAACGCGGCGCCGGTGCGGTCGCCGCCGGCATGGATGATTCGGGCTCGAGTGTGCGCCGCCTCGAGCCCGAAGCGAAGTCGGCCGTCAGAGCCTCGGTCGAACGTCGCCCCCATGGCGAGCAGCTCGCGAACCCGATCCGGCCCTTCGTTGGTAAGCACCCGGACCGCCTCAGGGTCCGACAGGCCGTCGCCCGCAGCCAGCGTGTCGGCAGCGTGCTGCCGTGGGTTGTCGCCGGGCCCTAGTGCAACGGCGATACCACCTTGGGCCCAGGCGCTGGCGCTGTCGGCCAACGTCTCTTTGGTGACCAGGCGCGCGGCTCGCCCCTCGGCTGCGAGTCGCCAGGCAGTCCAGAGACCCGCGATTCCCGAGCCGATGATCAGCGGTGGTGCATCCTGCATGGCGGGAATATAAGGCGCGATTTCGCCTAGGTCCTCGCCCGAACCAGCAGCGCCGCCCCGATCAGGAGAAAGACGCCGTTCGGAATCCAGGCCGCGGCTGTCGGATCGACCAGCCCGCCGGCGCCCACCGCCTTGGCGATCTGCATGAGGAGAAGGAACAGAACGGTGGTCGCCAGGCTGATCGCGATGCCGAAGGCGGTGCCGGCCCGCGGTGACGTGATCGCGAGGGGCGCGCCGAAGATCGCGATGATGAGGCAGGTCGCAGGAATCGCCAGCTTGAGTGCTCGCTCGACCACGAGCTTGTTGGCGTCGTTACCGGAGCGCTGGAGCGCCTCGATGTAGCGCCCCAGCTCGCCGTAGCGCATTTCATCGGGCGCCTTGGCCTCTGCCAACAGATCGGCTGGCGTCTGGGTGAAGCTTCGAAGCCGGAGAGTGCGGAAGCTGAAGCTTGCCTGGCGCACCGGTGAGCCGATCACCCGGCTGGTGCCGTTCCACAGCCGCCAAGCGCGACGTTGGTTGTCGTAGGTGGCGCTGTCCGCGGTGACGACGAGATCGGGGTACCGGATGCCGGTTCCCTGTCGCTCGAACAGCACCGTCTTGAGCTTCCGGGTGGCAAGCTCGAGCGAGCGGATGGTATAGACCCATCCCTGGTCCGCGCGGTAGACAAAGTTGAAGCGCGCCGACGTCGGCCCCTCCGGCTGGGCTTTCTGCAGCTTGAGCTGCTTGGCCGTCGCTCCCGGCGCCATCTCGCCGACCACGATGCCGAGTCCGGTCGCCAGCACCGATACCAGAAAGATCGGCAGCATGAGCCGCCGAAAGCTCTGGCCACCGGCCTTGGCTGCGGTGAGCTCGGAGTGGCGCGCCATGGCGCCCACGGTGAACACCGTCGCGAACAGGACCGCTGCCGGGAGGACGAGAAACATGTTCTCCGGTATGGAGTACACGTAGCTCACGATGATTTGCCGCACCGTGAGCCCGCGATCGAGCAGTTTGTTGAGCGAGTCGGTGAGATTGATCAGGATGGAAACGATGGGGAATCCGAGCACAGTAAGCCCGAACAGGCGGAGCCAAAGCCCCAGCGTGTAGCGGTCCAGCAGTCGCCCGATCACGCGGACCTGCGGCGCCACCGAAGCCGGTAGCGAAAACCGTCCAGCAGCTCCCGGAAATCGCCCCCCCGGTTCAACCCTGGCTGCTGGTTCACCCGAATGAGACTGAGGACTCCGACCACCGTGAGAATGATGTTGGGCAGCCACATCGAGAGAGCGGGCGAGAGCAGCCCACGATCGGCCAGCGCCTCACCGGCCGTCAGCCCAACGTAGTACAGCGAAAACACCGCCAGTCCACCGCCGATCACGAGCCCCATGCCGCCGCGGGGAAACCGCAGTGCCATTGCCATCCCGATGAGAACGAAGGAAATGCATGCCATGCTGATCGCCCACTTCTTGTGCACCTCGACCATGTACCGGTCCGCCCGGAGATCTGCGTCTTTTGCCCGGTCCAGAGCCAGAGACACCTCTGCCCGACTGCTGAGCCTCACAGGGGGGTGCAACGGCTTGGCCGCGAGCGGGGCGGTGGACGACGAGCCCGCCGAGACCGCCGGAGCAGGTTTCTTCACGACTCGGGACGGTGTGGATTTGGTGGGCGATGGTTGCTGCGCGGCCGGCGCTTTGACCTTCGCCCGCGGGGTCGGATGCGAGTCGGGCGCCTGTGCCGCGAGTTTGGCGGGGGCCAGCCTGTTCCGGACCTCAGTGCGAAGCCGCTGGAGCCAGACGCAATAGTCGTCCGGTGGCTCGGGCGAGGTGGTATCGGGCTGCAGGGCGGGGAGGGCGAGCAGCTCGCGCAGATCGCGCTCCACGAAGAAACGGCGATCGGCGTTGGCTTTGGCCTGGTCGCGGTCGGCGTCCCGTACCACCGCCAGCATGGCGCAGCTCGACAGCTCCCGGTCACCCCGAATCTGATCGGAGGTATTCCGCTCCAGCTCATCGAACACGTTGCGTACCCGGATCTCGTTGGTCGCAAAGCGGGTCACTTGAAAGCGGTCGGCTTCGTCCGACTTGTACTGGTGGACGACCCCATCGAACAGGCGCAGCGTGAGATCTTTGCCGCCCGGCGCATACGCCATGAATCCGCTGTCCGCGTAGATGATCCGCCGCACGTTCTCGTCACCCACGTCGTAGATCGTGACCCCGCGCAGGAGACCGGTGGCCCCATCGATCCGGCTCGAGCGCAGGAAGTATTTCGACGGAGGCACCTCGTTGATGACCTGCTCCCGGAGCTCGAACGTGGGCTTCTTGCGGCCGATGTCGATCAAGAGGGCGCGAAGCTCCGCGTTGCTGTTGGGCAGCACCTGGTCGATAAAGAGAAAAGTCAGCACCGACATCACGATGCCCCAGCCCAGAATGGGGCGGAGCATTTGCGGCACGCTCACCCCGGTGGCGCGAAGCGCCATCACTTCGTTGTCGGCCGCCAGGTGGCTGAAGGCGTACAACACCGCCAGGAGGACCGCCATCGGGATCGTCATGGCGAGGATGAACGGCAGACTCAGGACGAATACTTCGCTGATGACCGACCAGGGCAGCCCTTTGCCCACCAGTGCCCCGAACCGCTTGGCGACCTGATTGAGCAGCATGAGACTGGTCGCCGCCGCGAGGGAGAAGCAGAACGGGGCGAACAGCTGGCGGAGAAGATATCGGGCGAGAAGGCGCACGGTGGAAAGATGGCAGTCCGGTCGGCGAGGGCCAAGGCGGAGCAGGGGCGGAGGGGCGGGTTATAATGAGGGCCATGGCAAGCCTCCGCCGTACCTCACTGCTCGCTGCGCTGGGCCTGGTGATCGGAATCGGCGCCTGTGCCCGCGAGACTGCGCCTCCGCCGCGCGAGTTCGACTCAGCCAAGGCCTTCGAATACCTGCGCACGCAGGTCGCATTCGGGACTCGCATTCCCGGAACGGCTCCGCACGAGCGGATGGCAAACTGGCTCGACAGCCTGCTGCGAGCGCGAGCCGACACGCTGATCGTGCAGTCCTGGACTCACGTAACGGCGGACGGCGACTCGCTGCCGCTGCGGAATTTCATCGCCCGGTTCAATCCCAAGGCCACCACCCGCATCCTGTTTCTCGCGCACTGGGACACGCGCCCGAGATCCGACGGTCCCAACTCGAAGAATCAGAAGGCTCCGGTTCCGGGGGCCAATGACGGAGCGTCGGGAGTTGCCGTGCTCCTCGGCGTTGCGGACGCGCTCAAGCGCCGGCCTCCGGCCATTGGTGTCGATCTCCTGTTCGACGATGGGGAAGACTACGGCGATTTCAACGAGCACCCGAACGACGTCCTGATCGGAGCGCGATACTACGCGGCCCATCAGCCCGCGGGAGCGCCGCCGAAGTACGCCGTCCTGTTCGATCTCGTCGCCGACAAGGACCTGCAGATACATCAGGAAGGAAACTCGCTCACCGGCGCCCCCGAGATCGTGCAGCTGGTCTGGTCCACCGCCAGGAAGCTCGGCAAGCAGTCCGCATTCATCGACTCGCCAAAGCACACCCTCACCGACGACCACGTGGAGCTGCAGAAGGCGGGGATCAAGGCGATCGACGTGGTGGACTTCGACTATCCGGCCTGGCACACGCCGGACGACACCATCGACAAGGTGAGCGCCGCCAGCCTGCAGACGGTGGGCGACGTAGCGGTGGCGCTGGTGCGGCAGGAGAAGGCGGAGCGCTAGGGGACGAGCGGCGTAGTCCTCAGCGCTAAGGCTACAGCTCGCTGCTTTTCGGCACCCCTCCGCGCCCCACCTTTGCTTACGGTCGTCCCCATGCAACCCGCTGAGCGGCGGGCCCTCCTCCTCTTGCTCGGCCTCGCCATAGCCGGCCACGCCGTCCGCGCGGTCGTCGAGGCACCAAACCAGGCTCCGGGAGAGGTCGAGCTGGTGCGAACCCTCCCGGCCCAGTCGCCTCTCGCCCATAAGGAAAGCACCATGGCGCTCGCTCGGCCCCTACGGCCCGGCGAAAAAATTGACATCGACCGGGCAGGTCCGACCGAGATTGCCCGGCTGCCGCGAGTCGGGCCCGGCCTCGCGAAACGCATAGTTGCCGACCGGGAGTCTCGTGGCCCATTCGGCAGTCTGCAGGGCCTCGACCGAGTCGCCGGAGTAGGGGTTACGCTACTCGCTGCTATCTCCGGTCATGCAACCTTCAGCGGTTCGAACAACAACCTGACGTCGGGGTCGGGCCCAGATCCGTCGCCGGGTGCCATGGTGGCTCCATGTCCCGCCGCGTTGGCGGCTTGCAGGACAGACGCATTCCCGCCCGCTGGCCCGCCGAGCCCTCTTCAGTCACGACTCTCCCTGAACCGAGCGACCGTCGCCCAACTGGACTCGCTGCCGGGGATTGGATCGAAGCGTGCGAGAGCTATCGTGAAGGACCGGGAGCTGAACGGACCCTTTCCTTCGGTTGATGCCCTTGACCGGGTGCCCGGCATCAAACCTGCCTTGGTCGCGCGGGTACGCGAAAGGTTGCAGGTGCCTTAGTTATTGACACCTCGCCTTTTCTGGCTTGGGCCGTAGGCCCACCCAACCCACACCGGTGAGCTCGACCTCGACGATGGCGACCGCGGCCGCCAGCCCCGACCGGCTGGGCGATATCCTCATCAAGGAAGGCCTGATCACTCGCGAGCAGCTGCAACAGGCGCTCGCCGAGCAGAGGGCCAGCAAGCATCGCCTGGGCTACGTCCTGGTGAAGCTTGGCCTGGTGCAGGAGCTCGAGATCACCAAGCTGCTCGCACGCCAGTATCGCATGCCGGCGGTCGATCTCTCCCGTTTCGAAGTCGATCCCAAGCTCGTCAAGCTGATCCCGGCGGATCTAGCGACCAAGCACGTGGTGCTCCCGCTCAAGCGCGAGGGGCGGACTCTCACCATCGCCATGGCCGATCCGACGGACCACGGCCTGCTCGAGGATCTCAAGTTCATCACCCGCTATGACCTCTTCCCGGTCATCGCCGGCGAATACACTCTACGGATGCTGATCGAGCGGCATTACGAATCCTCGGACCAGCAGCTCCAGAGCATCCTCAAAGACATGGAAGGCCTCGACGATGACGTCGAGGTCGTGGAAGAGCAGGAAGACGATCCCGCGGTTCTAAACGTCGACGACGCGCCTGTCGTCAAGCTCATCAACGGGCTCCTGACCGACGCGGTGAAGCGGGGCGCCAGCGACATTCACATCGAGCCGTTCGAGCACGAGATCCGGGTGCGCTACCGCATCGACGGTGCGCTGCTCGAGGTCATGAAACCGCCGCTCAAGATGAAGGCCGCGCTCAACTCGCGGGTGAAGATTCTCTCCCAGCTCAACATCGCCGAGCGCCGGGTGCCCCAGGATGGCCGGCTCAAGCTGAAGATGGGCGCCAAGGTGATCGACTTCCGGGTGTCCACTCTGCCGGTGCTGTTCGGCGAGAAGATCGTGCTCCGAATCCTCGACAAGGGGAACCTGACCCTCGACCTGACCAAGTTCGGGTTCGAGCCCAAGGCCGAGCAGGATCTCATGAAGGCAATTCTGAACCCGTACGGCATGGTGCTGGTGACGGGACCGACCGGCTCCGGTAAGACGACGACGCTCTACTCCTGTCTGCAGCGGATCAACACGATCGATACGAACATCATGACGGCGGAGGATCCGGTCGAGTACAATCTCATGGGGATCAACCAGGTCCTCGTGCGCACCGAGATCGGGCTCACCTTTGCGGCCGCGCTGAAGGCGTTCCTCCGGCAGGACCCCAACATCATCATGATCGGTGAGATCCGCGACCTCGAGACCGGCGGCATCGCGATCAAGGCCGCGCTCACCGGCCACCTGGTGCTCTCGACCCTGCATACCAATGACGCGCCCAGCACGATCACCCGTATGATCGACATGGGCGTGGAGGCGTTCAACGTCGCGAGTGCGGTGAACCTGGTGGTGGCGCAGCGGCTGGTGCGCCGGATCTGTGTGGAGTGCAAAGCTCCGCATACCTACAAGGACGAAGAGCTTCGCTCCCTGGGCATGGAACTTGACCTTGCTCGAAAGATCAACTTCATGAAGGGCAAGGGCTGCGAGGTCTGCAGCAGCACGGGTTACAAGGGGCGCCAGGGTCTCTACGAAGTCATGGCCCTTTCCCCGGAGTTGCGGCGCATGATCTTGCGCGGCGCGTCGGTTGCAGAGCTGCGCGAGCAGGCCGTCGAGGAAGGAATGCTCACGCTCCGCATGGATGGCATCAAGAAAATCGAACGGGGCGTTACCACTCTCGAGGAAGTCGTCAAGGAGACTGCGGGATGACCGTCAATCTGCGAGCGCTGCTCGAGGAAATGATCGAGAAGGAGGCGTCAGACCTCCATATCACTGCCGGCGAGCGGCCTAAGTTGCGGGTTGACGGCGATATGACCGACAGTTCCGCACCCGAGATCCTGACGGCCAAGGACACGCTCCAGTTGGCCTATTCGGTTCTCACGGAAAACCAGAAGAAGCGGTTCGAAACCGAAGACGAGCTTGACTTTAGCTTCGGGATTCAAAACCTGGCCCGGTTCCGCGGCAACGTTTTCAAGCAGCGGGGCTGCGTGGCCATGGTAATCCGCATGATTCCCTTCAATGTGCGAACCTTTCAGGAGTTGGGCCTTCCTCCCGTAGTCGCCAAGCTCGCCGAGCGGCCCCGCGGCCTGATCCTGGTTACCGGTCCGACGGGTTCCGGTAAGTCAACGACGCTCGCTGCGATCATCGACAAGATCAACAAGGAGCGGAAGGGTCACATCATCACGGTGGAAGACCCGATCGAGTTCATCCACCGGCACCAGGGCTGCATCGTCAACCAGCGCGAGGTCGGAACCGACACCAAGAACTTCGCGACTGCGCTCAAATACAGTCTGCGTGAAGACCCCGATGTCATTCTCGTCGGTGAGATGCGCGACCTCGAGACCATCGCCGCCGCACTTACCATCGCGGAAACCGGCCACTTGGCCCTCGCGACGTTGCATACCAATTCCGCCGCCGAGTCGATCAACCGCATCATCGACGTGTTCCCGCACAACCAGCAGTCGCAGGTTCGCGCGCAGCTCGCCTTCGTGCTGGAGGGCGTTATCACCCAGACCCTGCTGCCCAAGGCCAAGGGACGCGGCCGGGTAATGGCCGCCGAAATCATGGTCGCGACGCCGGCCATCCGGGCGCTGATCCGTGACGAGAAGATCCACCAGATCTATTCCGCGATGCAGGCGGGTAAGAAGTACGGCATGCAGACGATGAACGACGGGCTGTATCAGCTCTACGTGGCGCGGGAAGTGACGGAAGACGAGTGTCTCCGGGTTTCTGGCGACCCGAACGAGTTCCTCCGGATGATCGGTCAGAAGCCGATGGAGGACCAGGACATCTCCACCAACGGCGAGAAGCCGCTGCGGGCCGCCGGCGCCACCCGCCGATAGCGGGAGGAGGATTCATTCATGCCGATGTTCGAATACACCGCGCGCAACGCGGCCAACGGGCAGATCCAGAAGGGCCAGCTCGACGTCCCGAGCCAGGCCGAGGTCTCCAATTACCTCCGGAAGAACCGGCTGATCCTGGTGAGCGTCCGCGAGGCGCCCAAGCAGATCAAGTTCAGCATGCCGGGGGCCCAGCGGATCAAGACCCGCGACGTCGTCATCTTCACCCGGCAGTTCGCGACCATGATCAACGCGGGTCTGCCGCTGGTGCAGTCGCTGACGATTCTGGCGCAGCAGACCGAGAATAAATCGCTGGCCGAGATCACCCGCGCCGTGGTGTACGACGTCGAGTCGGGCAACACCCTGGCCGACGCGTTCAGCAAGCACCCACGCGCCTTTACAGATCTTTATGTGAACATGGTTGCCGCCGGTGAGGCCGGCGGTATTCTCGATACGATCTTGCTGCGGCTCGCGACCTTCCTGGAGAAGAGCGACGCCCTGATGCGGAAGGTGAAGGGCGCGCTGGTGTACCCCGGCGTGATCATGACGGTGGCCGGAGCCGCGATCGCGATCCTGCTGATCTTCGTGATCCCGGTCTTCCAGAGCATGTTCTCGTCGGTCAACATGGACCTGCCGCTGCCGACGCGGATCGTGATCATGCTCTCGGATCTTCTGATCGGCTACTGGTGGGCGCTGCTGCTGGGCATCGGCGCGGTGGCCTTCGCGATCCGCCGGTACTACGGGACTCTGAGCGGGCGGAAGACTATCGACTCGCTGCTGCTCAAGTCCCCGGTCCTGGGCGACCTGCTTCGGAAGTCGGCGGTGTCCCGTTTCACCCGGACGCTGGGCACCCTGATTTCGTCGGGCGTCTCGATCCTCGAGGGCCTCGAGATCACCGCCAAGACGGCGGGCAACATGGTCATCCACGACGCGGTCATGGCGTCCCGGCATTCGATTGCGGGCGGTGAGACCATCGCGGCGCCGCTGGAGAAGTCAAAGGTCTTCCCGCCGATGGTCATCTCGATGATCGCAGTCGGCGAGCAGACCGGCGGTCTCGACGAAATGCTGACCAAGATCGCCGACTTCTACGATGAGGAAGTGGACGTCGCGGTCGGCGCCCTGCTCTCGCTGATGGAGCCGATGATGATCGTGGTCCTGGGCGTGATCGTCGGCGGCATGGTAGTGGCGATGTACCTGCCGATCTTCGACATGATGAATACAGTGCAGTAAGACTGATCGAGAGAGCGATTTTACCGTGAGGGGCGTCCGGCCGAGCCGGACGCCCCTCACGCTTTGCCCCCAATGGCGGCGAGGCGCTTAGCGGTCGCGAGGCTGAGGCTAGATCGCGGTCCGCCCGCCGTCGGCGGCGACAGTCGCGCCGGTCACATAGCTTGCACGGGGTGAGGCCAGGAACGTCACGACTTCAGCAATCTCCTCGGGCTGTGCGGCGCGCTTGAGCGCGGTGGTGGCGCCGATGGCCTCGTAAAGCTCGCGCTCGTCAGGTCGTGTGTAGGTCGGACCTGCGGCGACCGTGTTGACCCTGACCCCGCTGGGGCTGAACTCCGCGGTCCAACTCCGGGTCAGCGCTTCCAGAGCGGCCTTGGTGGCTCCGTATGCAGCCCCTCCGACGAAGCCGACGCTCCCGGCAATGCTGCTGATGTTGATGATGCTCCCGCTGCCCCGGGCGGCCATGCCTGGTGCCAACGCCGCGACCAGATAGAACGGTGCGCGAACGTTCACGGCCATCATGTTGTCGAAAACGGATATGTCGAATTCGGCGGTTGGTCCGAACGTGTAAACCCCCGCATTGTTGACGAGGATATCGACCTGGCCCGACTCCTCGGCTAACCGCTTGATGTCGGCCAGATTGCTGAGATTGGCCGCCACGAATCGGGCGCGTCCACCCTCGGCGCGAATCGCCTCTACGGTCTGGGCTCCATGCGTCGCATCGCGGCCGTGAACTACGACCTCAGCGCCATCACGAGCGAGTTGCAAGGCGATGGCTTGGCCGAGGCCGGCTGTTGCGCCTGTGACCAGAGCCCTCAAGCCTTGAAGGTCGCTGCGTTTGGTCGTTGACATAATGGCTTACGTGCGGTTCGGGGGCGTCACCGGCGCTAGCATACGAGCGCCGCAGCCAGTCCGCACCTGTCAGTATTGACAGCGAGCGTGGGCTAACACAGGTACCTTATCCTGGCTGTCGAGCTTCCCTGCACCCGTCGAGGCCCGCCTTGCCTGCCGTGACCGCTCACGAGCCCATAACCGTCCGCCGGCTTACGGCGAAGGAAACCATGGAGCACATCTCGGAGCTCTCCGCGGTCCTCCTCGACTGTGTGGAGGGCGGAGCGTCGGTCAGCTTCATGGCCCCACTGACCCGAGAGAGGTCGGACGCGTTCTGGCATAGCGTCGCCGACGGCGTTTCAGCCGGCGAGCGCGTTCTCCTCGTTGCCGAGGACCGGGCCAACGGTGAGATCCTCGGGACGGTGCAGATGGTGGTGGGGTTGCCTGAGAACCAGCCGCATCGAGCTGACGTGGCGAAAATGCTGGTCCGCCGGTCCGCGCGCCGACAGGGAATCGGCGCGACGCTCATGCGCGCGGTGGAAGAGGCTGCCCGGGCGGACGGCAAGACACTATTGGTGCTGGACACCGTCACCGGGGGCGATGCGGAACGCCTTTACGAGCGCCTGGGGTGGACCAAGGTCGGTGTGGTGCCTGACTATGCGCTTTTCCCCGACGGACGGCCTTGCGACACGACCTTCTTCTACAAGTCCCTGCCGGGTAGCTGAAGCGGACCATGAATCAGCCGTCCCCCAAACTTCCTCCGGGCACCCACATCGGTCGTGTGGCGCTCCAGATCGCCGACCTGGATCGGTCCCTCGATTTCTATCAGCGCGTGATCGGCTTCCGGCTCATCACGCGCGACGGAGCCTCCGGAGCCCGATGGGCCGGCCTGGGCGCGCCGGGGAGTGATCGCGTCTTGCTCGAGCTACGGGAAAAACCGGGGGTGCACCCGGTCCCGCAACAGGGTCGGCTCGGGATCTACCACTTCGCCACCCTGCTCCCAACCCGGCCGGATCTCGGTCGCTTTCTCCAACACGTTGCCGAGCTCGAGATTCGAATGGGCTCCGCGGAGCATCGCGTCAGCGAGGCGCTTTACTTGGTGGACCCCGACGGAATCTCCATCGAGGTGTACCGGGACCGCCCTCGTGAAGAGTGGCCCTTTCACGACGGAGAGGTGCTGGCCACGACCGATCCCCTGGATGCGAGGGGTCTCCTCTCGGCAGCCGGCTCCGGGACCTGGCAGGGCGTCCCGACCGGCACCACCGTCGGGCATGTGCACTTCTACGTCGGCGACATCGTTGCGGCTGAGGCCTTCTACCACTCGGCGCTGGGTTTCGAGAAGACCATGTGGACCGTGCCCGGCATGCTGTTCGTCTCGGCGGGCGGATATCACCACGTCGGCCTGAACACCTGGGCGGCCGGCACCCGCGTAGCGACCGATGACGACGCGAAGCTGTTGTTTTGGGAGCTCCTCCTTCCGGACCGCGTGGCAGTGGCCGCTGCGGCAGACAGGCTCCGTCGCGCGGGGTACGGCGTGTCCGAGGCCGGCGAGGACTTCCTTGCCCGGGATCCGTGGTCCATAACGGCGCGGCTCTCCCATAACTGACCGGGCGTCATGGCAGTCTTCGAGCTGGTCATCTTTCTTCTGTTCGCGGGGGCATTGCTCGCCGCCGTGGCCCGCCGCACCCACGTTCCCTATCCAGCCCTTCTGGCCCTGGCCGGTGCGACCCTCGCATTGCTTCCCGGTACACCCAGCGTCACGCTGGATCCCGAGCTTGCGCTCGCGCTGTTCGTTGCGCCGGTTCTTCTCGACGCTGCATTCGACTCTTCGCCCCGCGACCTGAAGCAGAACTGGCGGGCGGTGACCGGCCTGGCGCTGGCCGCGGTCGGTCTCACCGTAGCGGCGGTTGCCCTGGTCGCGCGATGGCTTGTGCCCGACATGCCATGGGCTGCCGCCATCGCTCTTGGGGCGATCGTCGCGCCACCGGACGCCGCAGCCGCGACCGCCGTCCTTCGGCAGTTGCGCCTGCCCCATCGCGTCCTGGTGATTCTCGAGGGTGAGAGTCTTTTCAATGACGCCAGCGCTCTGCTGATCTACCGGCTGGCGGTCGTGGCTGCGGTGACGGGAATCTTTTCCGGCTGGAGCGCCGTACCACTGCTCTTCGTGGTATGCCTCGGCAGTATCGTGCTCGGCGCGATCCTTTCGCGGATCACCATGGCAACGCTGCCCCGGATCCAGGACGTCGCCACCGCCGTCATCGCACAGTTTCTCTCGACCTTCGGGGTCTGGATGATTGCCGAGCGGCTCCACCTCTCCGGCATCATTACGGTGGTGGTGTTCGCGATCATGGTCGCCCGGACGGCTCCCGACCGCACTCCGGCTCGCCTTCGACTTCCCTCGTATGCAGTCTGGGAGGTCGTGGTCTTCGTGCTGAACGTGCTGGCGTTCATCCTCATCGGCCTCCAGCTCAAGCCAATTCTCGAGCGGCTCAGTCGAAGCGAGTTGATCGCCTACGTCGAAATGGGAGCGGCCGTCACCGCTGCCGTGATTCTCGTTCGGATCGTCTGGGTACTGGGGTATGGCTGGATCGGGGGCTGGTTACGAGAGCGGATGGGCACGCGACTCACCCGGCCGGTGCGTTATGCCTCGCTCGGCTCCGCGACCGCAATTGCCTGGTGCGGCATGCGGGGCATTGTGACCTTGGCAGCTGCCCTAGCGCTTCCAGACGGCGTTCACGGGCCGGTCGCCTTCCCCTACCGCGACCTCATCCTCTTCTGTGCGTTCGCGGTGGTCCTCGGTACGCTGGTCGTGCAGGGCATGACCCTGAGCCCGCTCATTCGGGTGCTCCAGCTGGAAGACGACGGTGAAGTGGATCGCGAGGTGCGCCTGGCGCGGGCCGAAACCGCGCGTGCCGCGCTCGACGCGGTAGACGGCTCGGGGAGCGGCGAGGAGATGGTCCAACTGCTCCGCCGCAAGTACCAGGAGCGATTGCAGCGGGCGGAGGAGAGGGTTGCCGCGCCAGGAGAAAACGGGGAAAGCGCCTACCTGACCGCGCAGCGGCGGGCACAAGCGGCGCAACGGCGCCGACTGTCCGAACTCCGCGCCACTGGTGTCATCGGAGACGACGCTTTCCATCGGGTGGAGGAGGAGCTCGATTGGGCGGACGTCAACGTGGATGCGATGGCGCGGAGCGAGTAGGGCCGACCTCCCGTTTCACCAGCGTGTCCACGGCTGCGGCTACAGTGCGGCTCAGGTCGGCGGCGGTTTGCTCGGGATTCAGGGTGATGATCGGCCCGATTGCCCGAAGCAGCCGGCCGCTGTTCGCGTCGGTGATCTCGACATGGAACTCGACGGCGCCTTCGGCACCCCGATAGTACGACCCCGAGACCAGCGTCCCTGCGTGGGTTTCCCCCGCAAGTCGCTCGAGCCGCTCGGGGTCGTCCACGTCAGACCCCGCGAGGTGCTGGTCGTAGTGCGCTGGAACCACGATCGCCGACGTGACAACCGAGACCCCCGAGCTGTTCCCCAACCGGTCCGTGATCCAGGAAGCGACCATGTCGCCGAGCGACGTCAATGCCGTGTCCCCGGTCTCGTTGCTGAGGGCCGCGACCGCGACCCGAGTCGGGTTGAACCGCGTGCGATGATGGCGCGGCATTTCCGCCGCCAGAAACGTGATGGCTGCGATGGCCAACGAGGCGACGGCAATCCCGACACCTGCACGCCGCAGCGCCCCGATTCCGGGCGGGCGGCCTTGCTCCGCCGCCGCCAGCGCACTCGCGAACTCGGCCACGCCGGAATAGCGGTCGGCGGGATCGAGCGCTAGCGCGCGCTCGATTGCGCTTGCGACCGCGGGGGGAACGCCGGGCAGGTAGGTGCGGATAGGCA
>Ga0105239_10004043_pt1 | contig 17736 bp, 16 predicted proteins | sample KBSC44metaG_FD_92761 | JGI IMG/M metagenome (GOLD analysis project Ga0105239, IMG submission 92761) | Corn rhizosphere microbial communities from Kellogg Biological Station, Michigan, USA - KBS C4-4 metaG | ecosystem: Host-associated > Plants > Roots > Rhizosphere > Soil | place: Michigan, USA...
CCAAGTATGGAACCCTGTTCCAGCAGATGGTCTGGCTGGGGCTGGGAGCTGCCGTACTTGCGCTGCTTGTGACGCCGGTGGTCAAGCGGTGGATGCAGGGGGTGAAGTAAGACCGGTCGTGGCCTGGCCCGAGATGACCAAGATCGTGCGGGCGGTCACGGAACGGATATCCGCTGATCCCAGCTGATGCGTTCCCTGATCCCTGTTTCACCGTTGGTACAAAACATGCCTTCACTGGGTCGTCGACACCCAGGGGGATGCTTTTATGTTGCGCCAACGCCTTGCCAAGGGCTTTACGTTGATCGAGCTGATGATCGTGGTAGCGATCATTGCGATTCTTGCGGCGATTGCGATTCCGGCTTATCAGGATTACGTCATCCGTGCTCAGATCACCGAGGGCATGGTGTTGTCCACCGGGGCCAAGGGAGCAGTGTGGGATTTCGTTTCCAATACGGGGCGGCTACCGCCGAGCAATCAATCGGCAGGGCTTGCCGATAAAACTGCGATCGTCGGCGACTACGTGTCCAGCGTCGATGTAACCAAGGGCATCATCACAGTCGCATTCAATGGCCCGGGCGCCAACTCGGCGATCCGCACTCAAAACCTGATCCTGTCGCCGATCAGTCATGATGGCAGCATTGCCTGGACCTGCACGCCAAGTACGCTGAACCCGAAATACTTGCCTACAGTATGTCGTCCGTAATATGCGAAGAGAGTGACCAAAAACGTCACTTGCTGCCGCATTTCGACAAGCCTATATCTGCAAAAAACCTCACGTTTTGAGCGATCAACGCACCTTGAACGGATCGGCTTGTAGGCTTTCGTGACCATGTGCACAATCCCTATAGCCACCGGTGTGAGGCAATACATCAGCGGTTGTCATGGCACATATGCTGCTTAAACAACCGCGAGCTTCCTGGTCGTTCCTGACCGCAATTGGGGTCCGATCCCGCCTAGGGGGTTCGGGACTGGGGCTCAGGGGGCAATTCAACGGTTAGCTAACCAAAAACAGAGGACCACCATGAAGAAGAACATGCAGAAGGGCTTCACCCTGATCGAACTGATGATCGTCGTGGCGATCATCGCGATCCTCGCCGCCATTGCCATTCCGGCTTACCAGGACTATGTGATCCGCTCGCAGGTCTCCGAAGGCTCCGTGCTTTCGGACGGCGCCAAGACCGCGATCTCCGAGTTCTACAACAACAAGGGTTACTTCCCGCCGGCCAATGCCTCTGCCGGCCTGGCCGTGAAGACGGACATCAAGGGCAAGTACGTCTCGCAGGTCGATGCTTCCAGCGGCATCATCATCGCGACCTTCGGCAACGAAGCGAATAGCAAGATCGGTGGCAAGCAGTTGGCTTTCTCGGCGATCACCGGCGCCGGCAGCATCACCTGGAACTGCAAGACCACCACGACCAATGTTGACCAGAAGTACCTGCCGACCGCCTGCCGTCGTTAATTCTTGACTGCTCAAGCGTCATCCGAAGGGCCGCTTCAAGCGGCCCTTCTCTGTTTCGAGAAAAAGAAAAACCATGCCCTTGCGTCGTGCCCCCTCGCTGTTAGCACTGGCCATCGCCATCCTGGCGATCTGGGCCTACTGGCCTGGGCTGCATGGCGGCTTTCTGTTCGATGACTTCATCAACCTGCCCACGCTCGGCGCGGAAGGCCCGAACTGGCACTGGTCCACGTTCTGGCGATACCTCACCTCCGGTCACGCCGACCCTACCGGCAGGCCATTGGCACTGTTGAGCTTCCTTGTGGACGGCCACGACTGGCCGACGGATCCGTTTCCGTTCAAGCGCACCAACCTGGTGTTGCACCTGATCAACGGCGGACTGCTCGCCGCCTTGCTGCAGCAACTGGGCCGGCGATATGTCACTGTCGAATCCGAAGCCGTGCGCCACCGGCTTGCGCTAGCGGCCGTACTGGGAGCGGCCATCTGGCTGCTGCATCCATTCCTGGTCTCGACCACGCTCTACATCGTGCAGCGCGAAGCGATCCTTCCCGCCACCTTTACGCTTGCGGGGCTGCTCGCCTGGCTGCATGCGCGAAACCTGCTGCTGCGAGGAGTTCATCGGCAAGGCACAGCATGGCTGCTGTTCGCGCTTGGGGTCTGCACGGCACTTGCCGTACTCAGCAAGGCCAACGGCATCCTGCTGCCATGCCTGGCGCTGGTTATCGAATTCACGCTGCCGCGCGATCGAGACACGCCGGAAGCCTCCTCCAAGCGCTATTACCGCGGCGCCATGTGGATACTCGCCGGTGCCCCCAGCCTGCTCGTCCTGGGCTACCTCGTGCATGCGGGATGGCAGGGAGCAACCCATGACCTGTCGGCGGTCAGGCCATGGACGCTTGGCCAGCGCCTGCTGACCGAGCCCAGCGTCCTGGTCGAATACCTGAAGCTGCTCTGGCTTCCTCGCCCCTTCACCACAGGCTTGTTCAACGATCAGATCGTCGCTTCGACTTCGCTGCTCCATCCCGCGAGCACCCTTGTAGCGGTGCTGTTCGTCACTGCACTGCTGCTTGCTGCCCTGTTTCTGCGCCGACGCCAACCAGTAGTCTCGCTGGCGATCCTGTTCTACTTCGTAGGGCAGTCCATGGAATCCAGCACGATTGCGCTGGAACTGTATTTCGAGCATCGCAATTACCTTCCGGCGGCCCTGCTGTTCTGGCCACTGGCGCTCTGGTTATGCCGCATACCCCTGAACCCCCTGCGTGTCGCGACTCAGGGCGGGGATCGCCTACTGCCCTGGGCCAAAGCGATCAGCGCCGGCTTGATCGTCGTCGGGCTAGGCCTCATGACCCATGCCCGCGCCAGCCTCTGGGGCGACAGCCACGACCAGGCCCTGCTCTGGGCCAAGCTCAATCCGGGCTCGCCGCGCGCGCAGGCCAACGCCGCGATGGCCGAAAGTTCGGCCGGACACCCCGAACGCGCTATAGCACGGTTGGCGCCGCTATTGCGGCAGCAGCCGGATCAGGTCCAATTCGCACTCAACCTGCTTTCAGCCAGCTGTTCGTTGGGGTATCTGGAGGACGGCACCATCGCGGACTCCCGCCGAGCCCTGCAGACGACGCGGGACACCGGCACCTTGCTGACCAGCTGGTTCGAACAGGCGATCGACAACTCGCAACATCCCGTCTGTCCCGAGCTGAATCTGGCCACCCTCCGACAATTGCTGGACGCTGCCTCGGCCAACTCCAAGATCGTTGGCCAGGCTGGACGGCGCCAGGATCTGGACTATCTCAAGGGCAGAATCGCGCTGATGCAAGGGGATGCGCCAGCGGCCCTGACCTTCTTCAACCGTGCCCTCGATCAGCAGGTTCGCCCGGCGATCGCCCTTCGCCAGGCCGCCCTGCTCGGCTCCGCTGGCTATCCCGACCTGGGATTGCGGCACCTGGAGCACTACGACGCCGTCAGCCACCAGGAAGAACGGCCGGATTTCGGCATGCCTCGCATCCACGCCTGGGTTCTGCAGAAACAAGGCTACTGGGAGGACGAATTGCGCCATCTTCGCCATACACTTGTGGATGACTCATCCACGCAGAGCCCGCCACCGCAATGAGCTTGTCCAGGCGTTTCTCCCTTCCCGGCCGATGGCTGATGCTGCCGTTCCTGCTGCTCACCGCCATGGTCTATTGGGGTGGCCTCAGCGGCGCCTATCTGTTCGACGACTACCCCAACATCGTTGACAACAAAGGCGTACAGCCCACCGACGCCAGCCTGCCATCCCTGCTCCGCGCCGCACTCTCGTCGCCGTCCAGCGAATTCAAGCGTCCCTTGGCCTCGCTCAGCTTCGGGCTGAATTACCTCGCCTCCGGGCTCGACCCTTATTGGATGAAATTGACCAATGTGGCGATTCATCTCGCCAATGGCGTGCTGGTCTTCTTGCTGGTCCGCCTGCTCTTGCTTTCCGTGCCGCGCCCCAGCGTACAAGTCGAACCGGCTGAGCAGCGCACCGACCGACTCGATATCATCGCGGCGATCATTACTTTCGGCTGGCTGCTGCTCCCCATCAATCTCACCAGCGTGCTTTACGTCGTGCAGCGGATGGAAAGCCTGGCCAACCTGTTCGTCCTGGCCGGGCTGATCGGTTACGTGGCAGGGCGCCGAAAGATGCTGGCGCACGACTCGCGCGGCGGCATCGTGATGTGCCTTGCCAGCATGGTCCTTCCCGCGGCGCTCGGTTTGCTGGCCAAGGAAACCGCCGTACTGCTTCCGCTCTACGCATTCTTCATCGAATGCGCGCTGTTCGGCTTCCGTCGCGCCATCGCCCCGGCAGATCGGGCGAATGTACAGCAGCCCGCGACGATCGCCGATAGCCACCCACTTGTTCGCGACGGGCGCATCGTTGCGATGTTCGTCTGCCTGCTGGCCGTCCCGCTGGCGGTTGGATCCGCGTGGCTGCTCCCACGCTTCCTGCGCCCGGAAAGCTGGGCCTCGAGGGATTTCACCCTGGCCACGCGGCTGCTCAGCGAAACGCGGATCGTCGCCGACTACGTTTTTTGGACCTTGCTGCCGCAGCCACCGAACCTATCGTTCTATCACGACGATTTCGTGGCATCGACCAGCCTGCTCACCCCCTGGACCACGGCGGCATCTTTATTGATCCTCGTCGTCCTCTTCGTGTTCGCCTTGCGTGAGCGCCAGCACCGTCCGCTCATCTTCCTGGGCATCATGCTGTTCTTCGCCTGCCATTCGCTGACCGCGACCGTGCTGCCGTTGGAACTGATCTACGAGCATCGCAACTATTTCGCCAGCCTGGGACTCCTGCTCGCACTGGTGCCCGTGCTCGTACCCGGCAGCTCCGCGACGTCGATCGGCCCATCGTTCGCGCTGCCTCGCTACGCCGCACTCGCAAGCCTGATCCTGTGGTGGGCAGGACTCACCGCGATGACTGCGCAGGCGTGGGGAGATCCGCTGCGACTGGCTGAGGAACTCGCGAACCGGGCGCCCGATTCTCCTCGCGCGCAATACGAGCTTGGCCGCACCTACATTATCTACTCCCACTACGATCCGAACTCGCCTTTCACCCGACTGGCCTATGCGCCGCTCGAGCGGGCGGCGAGCCTGCCCAATTCCTCGATCCTTCCCCAGCAGGCCCTCATTTTCATGAATGCCCGCATGGGCCTGCCGATCGAGGACGCATGGTGGACGTCGATGATCGCCAAGCTCGCCGCGCGCAAGCCCGGCGTACAGGACGAGAGTTCGCTCAGCGCGCTTACCCAGTGCGCGCGCGAGGCCCGCTGCAATCTTTCGAGGGCGCGAATGAGCCAGGCTTTTTCCGCAGCTCTCTCGCATGGCACCTCGTCGGCGCGACTGCTGGCGACATTCAGCGACTATGCCTGGAACGTGCTGGGCGACCGCGCGCTCGGCGAAGACATGATCCGTAAGGCGATCATCACCGAAAATCGCGAGCCAGCCTATCTGGTGACGCTCGCACGCATGCTCATTGCGGAAGGGCGCAAGCCCGAAGCCCAGGAAACCATTGAAAAGCTCGAGAAGCTCAACCTGGGCGGCCAGTTGAACGACACCGTAGCTGAACTGAGCGCGTCGCTCACCACGCCGTGAGCAGCGAAGCCGACAATTCATCGAAAGACCTCTCTGGAAAGATCATGAAACGCGCACTGATTTCGGGTATCACGGGCCAGGACGGCGCCTATCTCGCCGAATTCCTGCTGGCGAAAGGCTATGAAGTCCATGGCATCAAGCGCCGCGCCTCGTCCTTCAATACCGACCGCATCGATCACCTGTACCAGGATCCACACGAAACGAACCGGCGGTTCTTCCTGCACTATGGCGACCTGACGGACGCGACCAACCTGATCCGCATCGTCCAGCAGGTACAGCCGGACGAGATCTACAACCTTGGCGCCCAGAGCCACGTGCAGGTGTCCTTCGAGACACCCGAATACACCGCCAATGCCGATGCCATGGGGACGCTGCGCCTGCTCGAAGCCATCCGCATCCTTGGCCTGGAAGGCAAGACGCGCTTCTACCAAGCCTCTACGTCCGAACTGTATGGGCTGGTGCAGGAAGTGCCGCAGAAAGAAACCACGCCGTTCCATCCACGTTCTCCGTACGGCGTGGCCAAGCTGTATGCCTACTGGATCACGGTGAACTACCGGGAGGCCTACGGCATGTATGCCTGCAACGGCATTCTGTTCAACCATGAATCCCCGCTGCGCGGCGAAACCTTCGTTACCCGCAAGATCACCAGGGCGCTGGCGCGCATCCATCTGGGCCTGCAGGACTGTCTTTACCTGGGCAACCTGGATGCGCGGCGTGACTGGGGCCATGCGCGCGACTTCGTGGAAGCGCAGTGGCTCATGCTCCAGCAGGAATCGCCGGAGGATTTTGTCGTCGCCACCGGTACCCAGCACTCGGTGCGCGACTTCGTGAACGAAGCCGCCGCCGAGTTGGGCATCGCCCTCGAATGGCGGGGTCTGGGCGCCGACGAGTGCGGCGTGGTAAGCACCGCGCCCTCCGATTCGTCCGTCAAGGAGGGCCAGCGCATCGTCGCGATCGATCCGCGCTATTTCCGGCCGGCCGAGGTGGATACCCTGCTAGGCGACGCCAGTAAGGCCCGCGCGAAGCTCGGCTGGAGTCCCAAGGCAAGCTTCGCCGAACTCGTGCGTGAGATGATGCGTTCCGATCTGCGCATAGCCCGCCGCGACGCCATGGTCAACGACGCCGGCTATCGCTCTCCCAATCATCACGAATAAGCCTTATGGACATCCATGCCCGCATCTATGTGGCCGGCCATCGTGGCCTGGTCGGCTCGGCCATCGAAAGGCGTCTTCGCGCCGAAGGCGCGGACCGGCTGTTGCTGCGCACCCATCACGAACTGGATCTGACCGACCAGCAGCAGGTCGATCGTTTCTTCGCGGACGAGAAGCCGGCATACGTTTTCATGGCCGCGGCCAAGGTCGGCGGCATCCATGCCAACAGCACCATGCCAGCGGAGTTCATTCGCGAGAACCTCGCCATCCAGATCAATACCATTCACAGCGCCTGGAAACATGGCGTGCGGAAACTGCTTTTCCTCGGCTCCTCCTGCATCTATCCGCGCAACTGCCCCCAGCCGATCAAGGAAGAGTATCTGCTGACCGGGCCGCTGGAGCCGACCAACGAGCCCTATGCCATCGCCAAGATCGCCGGGCTCGAAATGTGCCAGGCCTACCGGCGCCAATATGGCTTCGACGCCATCGTGGCGATGCCAACCAATCTGTACGGACCCAACGACAACTATCATCCCGAAAACTCGCACGTCATACCCGGCCTCATCCGCCGCATTCACGAAGCGAAGGTCGCGCAGGCCGGCGAGGTGGTGATCTGGGGCACCGGCAAGCCGCTGCGCGAATTCATGTATGCGGACGATCTGGCGGATGCGGCCCTGCTGCTGATGCGCGAGTACAGCGACGTGGCTCCGGTCAACGCGGGCTCCGGACAGGAAGTCTCGATCCATGAGCTTGCGCACCAGATCGCCAGCGTCGTCGGATTCACCGGCCAGCTGAGATTCGACACGGGCAAGCCCGATGGCACGCCCAGGAAATCCCTGGACAGCCATCGCCTGCAGTCGCTCGGCTATCAAGCCCGCACGGGTCTGCGGGAAGGACTCGATAAGGCCTATCGAAGCTGGCTCGATCACTCGACCAAGACGGATCGCGACGCGCCTCGATGAGGGCCATCAAGTCCACGCTGAGGCTGGGACAGGAGATGCTGCGCGGGCTGGGTTCGTCGCACATTCTCCACCAGGCCGGCTGGCTCGCCGCGGCGAAGATCGCCCAGGGCGTCGCCAGCGTCGCCGCCTCGCTCGCCATCGCGCGCCATCTCGGCCCGGCGGCGTTCGGCGAGCTTTCGCTCGCCATCGCGGTGGCGAACTTCGTGGCGATCGGCGCTTCGCTAGGCCTCGAACACATCGCCACACGAGAGCTCACGCTGGATGGCGAACGCCCCGACAGGCCGATCCTGCCGACGCTGCGGCGCCTGCGCCTGGCCGGTGCGGTGATCGGCACGATCGTGATCCTGGCCACCTCCGTGCTTCCCTATGCCGATGGCTTCAGGATCGCCGGCCTGCTGTTGGTCCTCAGTCTGCTGCCGCTGGCCCAGGTGGGCGACCTCGCGGAGTGGCAGCTGATCGCATCCGGCCGCAGCCGCCGCATCGCCCAGATCGCCATCCTGCTCTCTCCGCTCATGGCCGCGGCGCGGATCGGCCTGGTCTTCCTGGACGCGAACATCACCGCATTCGCGTGGGTGCTGATCGCCGAATGGGCACTGCGCACGGCCCTGCTCCTGCTCTCGACCCAAGGATCGTTCTTCGATTCGCGTGCGCGGACGACGGCATGGGTGGCCGAAGCCAGGTCGCTGCTCAAGGACAGCATGCCTTTGTTGATAGCGGGCGTCGCCGTCTTCATTTACATGCGCATCGACCAGTTCATGATCGCCGGTATGCTCGATGCCAGGCATGTCGGCCTGTACTCGGCCATCGTCGGCCTGGCCGAGATTCCGCTGATCCTGCCCACCCTGCTCCTGCGCGCCGCGCTGCCGACGCTGACCCGGCAATCGTCCCGGGACGCGGCCTCGCGCAACCGTACGCTGGAAGGCCTGATGCGCCACGCCTTCTACCTGCATCTGGCGGTTGCGGTGGTGCTTGCGGTGCTGGCCTCGCCCATCATCCTTGTCGTGTACGGCGAAGCCTTCGCCGAAGCGGCCGCGGCTTTCCGCGTCCAGGTATTGGCGGCCCCGTTCGTGGCCCTTGGCGTGCTCAGTTCCGCCTGGCTGGTGCTTAACCAGTCGACGGCGCACGCCCTGCGCCGGACCCTGGCAGGCGCGATCGCCAATATTCTGTTGAACCTGCTGCTCATACCCAGGCTGGGTATCCTGGGCGCCGCGCTGGCGACCCTGGCCGCCCAACTGCTTTCCACCTACCTGGCGGATCTCGGCTATCCGGCGACCAGGGAGCTGTTCAAAATGAAGACCAGGGCCATGCTGCCCGGATCGAGGGGATCGTCGTGACATTGCAGACCTCATTGAAACGTTGCCTCGCGCGTATCGAGGCCGCGACGTCGGGCTATCTCCAGCAGGTGGGCTGGATATCGACGCGCGCGCAAGGTCTGGCCGAGGACAAGGACGGCAACCCGATTCCGTGGTTCACCTATCCCGCCATCGAACTGCTTTCCGGCAGGGTCCGCGCCGATTGGCGCGTGCTCGAATTCGGCGCAGGCATGGGAACGCTCTGGTGGAGTCGCAAGGTCGGCGCGGTCACGGCGGTGGAACACTCGCCGGACTGGGCCCAGCAGGTGGCCGCCAAGTGCGATGCGAAGATCCTGCTCACCACCGAGGATTCGGCCGATGCTTACATGCAGCCGGCCCTGGGCGGCGCCCCGTACGACGTGGTGATCGTCGATGGCATCTTCCGCAACGAATGCCTCGATGCCGCCGCGCGGCTGGTCGGCCCGGCCGGCATCATCATTCTCGATGATGCGCAGCGCATCGAATACGCGCCCGGCCTGGCTGGCCTCCTGGACCAGGGTTATCGCATGCTGCCGCTACACGGCCCGCAGCCGGTGAGCAAGCACCCCGGCTGCACCGCGATCTTCTATCGGGACCACAACGTACTCGGACTATGACGTCGTTCGCTCCCATCGCCTATTTCGCGTTCAACCGCCCCCTGCACACCGCCCGGACGCTGGCTGCGCTGGGCGCCAACCCGGAAGCCGCGTCGACGGACCTCCACGTCTTTGTCGACGGTGCTCGCGATGCACGGGATCAGGCCGCGGTCGACGAGGTCCTTCGCATGGCGCAGGCGGCAGCGGGCTTCCGTTCGGTGTCCGTGCACGCCGCCGCTTCGAACCAGGGTCTTTATCGATCGATCACGCAAGGCGTATCCCAGGTCGTCGCACAGGCAGGCCGAGTGATCGTGGTGGAAGACGACATCCTGGCATCGCCTTACTTCCTGTCCTACATGAACGACGGCCTGGAGACCTACCACGACGTGTCGGAGGTCGGCTGCATCCACGCCTATAGCCCGGCCATGCAAGGCTTCCCGGATTTCTTCTTCCTGCGCGGAGGCGACTGCTGGGGTTGGGCGACCTGGGCGGATCGATGGCAGCTCTATCGCGCCCAGACCCGCGACATGATCGGAGAAATGGTCGCGAGTCGTCAGCTGAAGGCCTTCCTCGACATCAACGGCCATCACTCCCTGGCGCATCTGATCAAGCGCGCCAAAGGCAGAAACCAGTCGTGGGCCGCCAACTGGCACGCCAGCCTGTTCCTCGCCAGCCGGCTGACCCTGCATCCCGGGCGGTCCTTCGTGGAAAACATCGGCAACGACGGCACGGGTACGCATGCGGCGGTCTCCGACGCCTATTCGACGTCCATCAGGACGTCGTACGAGGGCATCGGCCGGCCGCACCCTCTGCACGATGAGAGGAGCGCCCATTTGATGCGCGACTTCCTGGACGACGTCGCCCATGAATCGCTGGCCCGCCGAATACGCCGCAAGCTCATCACCGCCTGGCTGGTCGCGCAGGCCTTCGCTATCTACGCATCGCAGCGGCTCCGCCAACCGTGACTTCCCCTTCCCTCTTCATGAAGACAGCACCATGATCGAGCGCATTCTCTGCCAGGAAAAAGAACTCGCCCTCATCATCCGCCGCTCCTATCACAAGGACGGCATCGAGTTCTTTACGCCCGGAACCTATTCGCAGCAGGTCGGCTACATGAATCGGCCCAGCGGGTATGTAATTCCACCGCATGTCCACAATGCGGTTCCGCGCGAAGTGCAGTACACCAAAGAGGTGCTGTTCATCCGCAGCGGACGGGTACGGGTGGACTTCTACTCCGAAGCGACCGACTACCTGGAAAGCACCATCCTGGAAGCCGGCGACGTGATCCTGCTCGCCTACGGCGGTCATGGTTTCGAGATGCTCGAATCGACCGAGATCATCGAGGTCAAGCAGGGCCCTTATGCAGGCGACCACGACAAGACCCGCTTCGATCCCATTCCCGCCGACCAGGTCAAATTGAAGAGCGATACACCATGATCCCGGTAAATACCCCGCTGCTCGCCGGCAACGAAAAGAAGTACCTGCTCGAATGCATCGAGACCGGCTGGATTTCTTCGGAAGGCCCATTCATCAGGCAGTTCGAAGAACAGTTCGCTGCCAAGGTCGGCCGTCGGCACGGCATTGCCGTCTGCAACGGCACCGCCGCCATCGACGCGACGATCGACGCGCTGGGCCTCATCGCCGGCGACGAAGTGATCGTACCCGCCTTCACGATCATTTCCTGCCTCAACCAGATCGTCCGCGCGGGCGCCACGCCGGTGCTGGTGGACAGCGATCCCCTCACCTGGAACATGGATGTGCGGCAGGTCGCGGACAAGATCACGCCGCGCACCAAGGCCATCATGGTCGTGCATATCTACGGCCTGCCGGTCGATCTCGATCCCATTCTGGCGCTTGCGGAAAAGCATGGCCTCCTCGTTATCGAAGATGCCGCGGAAATGCACGGTCAGACCTACAAGGGCCGCCCCTGCGGAAGTTTCGGTGACGTAAGCATCTTCAGCTTCTATCCGAACAAGCACGTCACCACCGGCGAAGGCGGCATGATCGTCACCGATGACGCGCGACTGGCGGACACCTGCCGCAGCCTGCGGAACCTGTGCTTCCAGCCGGAGAAGCGTTTCGTCCACGAGCGCCTGGGCTGGAACCTGCGCATGACCAACATGCAGGCGGCGATCGGCGTCGCCCAGCTCGAAACCCTGGACGATTTCGTCCTGCGCAAGCGCCGCATGGGTGCACGCTACACCGCGGCATTGTCCGGCCTTGGCCAGCTGCAGCTTCCGCTGGCCCGTACCGATTATGCGCAGAACATCTACTGGGTCTTCGGCGTGGTCCTGGACGATCAGGCCGGCATGACTGCCGAGGAAGCCATGCGCAAGCTGGCCGCGCGCGGCGTCGGCACGCGGCCGTTCTTCTGCCCCATGCACCAGCAGCCGGTGCTGCGGCGCCTGGGGCTGTTCGAGAACGAAACCTATCCGGTAGCGGAGCGACTCTACAGCCACGGGTTCTACATCCCGAGCGGGCTCGGCCTCACAGAAGCTGAGCAGGACCAGGTCTGCGAAATCATGCAGGACGTGTTCGCATGAACGCCTTCGGCAACCTTGCCCGCTTCTACGACGCGGTCTATGCGGACAAGGACTACGCCGCCGAAGCCGCCTACGTGCTCAAGCTGCTGGACGCATACGCTCCCGCCTGCGGGCGCCTGCTCGAACTCGGCTCGGGAACCGGCCGGCATGCGATCGAACTCGCGCGCGCCGGTCGACAGGTCAGCGGCATCGACGCCAGCAGCGACATGGTGGCGATCGCCAATGAGCGGATCGCCGCATCGGCGCCGGGCCACCTTTCCTTCGGCACGGCGGACGCCACCCGCTACCGCGAAGACCGCCAGTACGACGCCGTCATCGCCTGCTTCCACGTGCTCAACTACATGACCACGCCCGAGGCGCTGGCCGCTGCGTTCGCCACGGCGGCGGCGCACCTGCCCAGACACGGCCTGTTCCTGTTCGATTCCTGGCATGGCCCCGCGGTCAGGCGGAGCGGACCAGAAACCCGGGTCAGGGATCTGCGTGTCGGCGCGTCGGAAATCGTGCGTATCGCCCAGCCGGAGCACGATCCGGCGCGGCAGACGGTCGACGTGAAGTACCGCTTCTTCGTCAGGCAGCCGCCAGCCGCGGCATGGGAGCTGATCGAGGAAACGCACCATCTGCGTTATCTATTCCGCGATGACGTGCTTGCCGCCTGCGCGCAAACCGGTTTCGAGCTGCTGCTGGACGAGGAGTGGCTGAGCGGGAAGCCCCTCAGCGACGCAACCTGGGGTGCCTGCTACCTCGCTCGACGGATCTGACATGGCAGCAGGCGGCCCTTCTGCCAGCGGCGAGGGCGCAACGCCCGTCGACGTGCTGCTGCTGTTTCCAGACGACTGGGCCGCGTACTCGCCGACGCTGCTGCGTCTGACTCAGCGACTGTCGCGCTCGTTCAAGGTACGCGCCCACATAATGGACACCGGACGCGTCGACAACAGCCTGCTCGATCCGGCGCTGTTCCGCCGGATCGAAGTGCCGGCACGCATGGCCAAGCTGCTGAAGATGCTTAGGCTGTATCGTCCTTTCCGGACGCTCGCACTGGCCCGGTCGGCGCGCAGGGAACTCGCTCCGTCGACCCGGATCATCGCGATCGACGCGGACGGCGCCGCGGCTTCGCGACTGCTGGGCAGCGACTTTCACTTCCTGTCGCTCGAGGTCGGCCGGCATCCTGTGCTGAGGCGCCTGATCGACCGGCATGCTTTGTCGGTCACTATCCAAAGCCCGGAGCGTCTCGACTATCTGCTCGGCGACCAGCTCGCCTCCAGGCTTCCGGTCTTCTACATCCAGAATGCCCCAGACGCACCGGCGACGGTGCCCGTGGCACGCCATGTCGCCGCGCCGGCTCATCCGCGCCTCATCTACCTGGGTCATGTCATGCCGCTGCATGGCCTCGTGCCCATGCTGGAACTGCTCAGGGCCTGGCCCGAGGCCAGCCTGACCCTGCAGGGCATACAGACCAGGCAGGGCCTCGACCTCATGCATGGCCGCTACCAGGATCTGCTCGACGCCAACCGGCTGATTATCGGCAAGGACTACGTGCCCGAGGAAGCCATTACGACCTTTCTTTCCGGCTTCGACATCGGGCTGTGTTTTTACGAGCTGGGCAAGCACCAGGCCGACTTCAATTACCAGAGCTCGCCCGCCGGCAAGATGTTCAACTACTTCGCGGCGGGCCTTCCCGTCATTGCCTCGGACCTGATCGGGCTCCGGCCAGTATCGCTTCATCATGCCGGCATCCAGGTGCAATCCCACGACGCTCGCACACTGCTGGCGGCAGGGCACGCCATCATGGCGAACTACGCGACGTACAGCGAGGGCGCGAGCCGCGCCGCCATCCATTACGATTTCCAAAGCTCAGCCGAACGGCTGCTGGCATTTCTCCGCGCGAACGCAGTCCGTCCATGAAGCTTCTCTTCGTCTGCAAAAGACACCCGCAACAGCGCGACCTGATCGAGCGTCCCTACGGACGCTTCTACCACCTGCCCAGGCAACTGGCCGCATTGGGGCACGATGTGCGGGTCTTGCTGTGCAGCCATCGCAAGCTGCCCTCGCTTCGTGTCCGCTCTGCGGGCGTGGAATGGATCAGCGGGGATCTGCTCACTAACGGTCCTTATCGATATCTGCAGGACGCCAGGGCCGAAACCAAGGCATTCCAACCCGACTGGATCGTCGGCCTTTCCGATACCTATTGCGGCTGGCTGGCCCATCATCTGGCCAGGTTGACGCATGCGCGGCTGGCTGTGGACGCGTACGACAACTTCGAAGCCTATATGCCGTGGAACCTGCCGCTGCACTGGCTGTGGCGAAGCGCCGTCCGCGCCGCGGAGCTGGTGACTGCGGCGGGCCCAGAGCTGGCGCAAAAGCTGCAATCACACCGCGGCCGGGGACATCCTGCGGAGGTGTTGGCGATGGCCGCCGACCCGGAATTCGTTCCACTCGATCGCATCGCATGCCGCCAGCAGCTGGGTCTGCCGCAGGACGCCCCCCTGCTCGGCTACATCGGCAGCTGGACCAAGGATCGCGGCACGCATCTGTTGCTCGACGCCTTCCAGATCGTGCGCGCGGCTCGTCCCGATGCGCGGCTGGTACTGAGTGGGCGACCGCCCGTCGAAGCCTTGCAGACCCCGGGCGTCATCGGCTCGGGTTATGTCGTGGACGACCAGCTGCCCGCGCTGGTGAATGCCGTCGACGTCGCCTGCGTGATCACCGCGGACACCGGTTTCGGCCGCTACAGCTATCCGGCCAAGCTTTGCGAAGCGATGGCCTGTGGCGTTCCGGTGGCGGCGACGGCGACGCCTGCCGTGCGCTGGATGCTGGGCGACCGACAGGACTGCATGGCGCCGCTCAACGATGCCGAAGCCTACGCGAGCTGCCTGCTGCAACAGCTCGCGGGCGCCCGCACGGATTATGGCCCGCGCGAATCCTGGGTTTCGCTCGCGCTGCGCTACGACGCCTTGCTCTCGTCGGTGGAGCGGCGGAAGCGGTAGATCAAAGTCGGAATGATCGGGCAGAGGGGCCGGAACACGCCGTCGGGAATGCGTCGGATGAGGCGGCCGACCAGGCTGTCCGGCTTCTCGATCTCGTACGTCGCCCGCAATGCCTCGATGCATACATTGCTGCCGTCGAGCCCTGCGCTGGCCAGGTAAGCCTGCAGCTGCCGCATCTGCAATGGCTCGCAGTCGTAGACCTGTCCGCGCCCGGCGGCGCGCAGATACGCCGTACGCCAGGAACGAGGCCACCAGCTGAGGAATGCGAGCCGGTAGTGCGGCTCGACCAGCATCCATCGATTCGGCACCGCCAGGTAGCCCACTCCCCCGGCACGCAGCACCCGCCGCAGCTCGGCCAGGTGCGCCTTCTGCGCAAGCTCGTCGCCTACATGCTCAATGACATGATTGCTGACGACGACGTCGAACGAGGCATCCGCAAAGGGCAGCTTCGTATCGTGCACCGCCTGATACCGGTACCCTTCGCGCACCAGGCGGTTGTCGTGGACATCCACGGCATCGACATCGCAGCGCAAGGACGGATGCGTGCCGAAATAATGGGCGATGGCCCCGGATCCGGTGCCGACCTCGAGCAGCCGTATCGGCTGGGGCATGGTATCGAGATCGAGCAAGCGCTCGATCTTCAATCCCTTCAGGCGCCGCGAAGCCATGTCGAGCAAGGCGTGCGGCTGGCGCTGAATGCCTGCGTCATCGGGGTGGTGATCATTCGCCGCCATCGAGCATTCCCAGCAACAGGCGCTCATAGGCGCCGGACACGGCGGACCAGTCGAAGCGGCGAAGCAAACCAGACCTCACTGCCGTCGCCGCGCCCCCATCACCCGGTGTATCGAGCACCCGAGATAGGGCGGAAGCCAGTTCAGGCCCCTGGCCTGGCTCGACCAGCGTGACAGGAAGCCCATCGAAGGCATCGCGGACCGGCGGCAGCCCGCTGGCAATTACAGGACAGCCGCAGCCGGCCGCCTCCAGCGCGACCAGCCCCAGGCCTTCGCGATCGCCGGAGCGGGCTTCGATGAACGGAGCGACGAACACGGCCGCGCGCCGATACAGCGCCGGCAACTCACGCTGCGCGACGGCGCCGATGAAACGGACCTTGTCTTCCAACCCAAGCCTGGCCACCAAGGCCTGATGCGTAATCAGCTCCGGGCCGAAGCCAGCCACCGTCAGCGAGGCCGCCGGATGCTCCGCCAGCACGGACGGCAAGGCTTCGATCAGCACGTGCAGGCCTTTCTTCTCCACCAGGCGACCCACGAAAAGAATCTCGTCGCGCGAGCGCGGCACGCCGGTATCGGGTGTGAAATGCGCGGCCAGATCGACCCCCATCGGCTGCACGCTGATCCTGGCGTCATCCGCGCCGAGCGCCAGCAGCTCCTGCCGCATCGGCTCGCTCACCACGGTCAGTTTCGCGGCACGCCTTGCGACATAGCGCTTCGCGGCGGACAGCGGCCAGGCTCGGAGCGTGTAGAGGTCCGCACCGTGAGAGGTGACCAGCAAGGGGGGAAGCCGTACGCCAAGAAAACCCAGACAGGCAGCGACGAAGCCTTGAGGAATGATCCAATGCGCATGCAGCACATCCGGTCGCGAACGCCGTATCTCACGCCACAGCGACAACAACATCGACAACAGAAACGCCGGGACCAGCAGCCATTTCCATGGATGGCGCTTCAGGTTCGCCACCATGCCGCCATGGTTGACGAGGGTCTGCCAGCTGGCGGGCGCGTAGCGATAACGCACGATGCTCACGCCGTCCATGACCTCTGCGCGGGCCGCTCCGCTTGCGCCAGGGCAAAGCACGGACACCTGGAAACGGTCGGTGAGCCTTTTCGCCAGCTCGTGTACGAAACCCGGTTCCGGATCGTCTTTCCACCGCGGATAGGTGGATGCCAGGACCAGCAGCTTGGGCTTGCCGTTCAAATCAGGCATCGCGGCGGTAGGTAAGGGCCGTGATCTGTTCGGATACCAAGCCGATCAGGAACACGATGACCGCCGCGCTCCACATCAGGGTGCTCATGTTGGTGAGCCGTCCTTCGCGAAGGAAGGTCCAGGCGTAATTGGCACTGCCCAGCAGGAAGAACACCACGGCGGTTGGCGCGAATAACTTCAACGGCGAGTACAAGGTCGCGATCTTGAAGATGATCAGCAGAAACCGCACGCCGTCCCTCAGTGGCTTGATATGACTCTTGCCCACCCGCTGCGCCGCCTTGATCGGCAGGTACGCCACCGGATACGCGCTGCGGAAGAACGCCATCGTGCTGGTGGTCGGATACGAGAACCCGTTCGGCAGCAGGTGCAGGAATTCGAGGAAGCGTTCGGCACGCACCGCCCGAAACCCCGACGTCAGGTCCGCCACCACATGCCCCGTCATCCGCGTCGCCAGCCAGTTGTAGATGGTGTTGGCCACGCCGCGCCCAACGCCGGCCTGGCTGCCCCAGTCGCGGGCGCCGACCACCATGTCGTAGCCTTCGGCCAGCCTGGCCAGCAGGCGGGCGATGTCGGCGGGGTCGTGCTGGCCGTCGCCGTCCATGAAGACCAGGATGTCGCCGGTGGCGGCGCGGGCGCCGCGCTTGATCGCCGCGCCGTTGCCC
>Ga0105239_10004044_pt1 | contig 17735 bp, 13 predicted proteins | sample KBSC44metaG_FD_92761 | JGI IMG/M metagenome (GOLD analysis project Ga0105239, IMG submission 92761) | Corn rhizosphere microbial communities from Kellogg Biological Station, Michigan, USA - KBS C4-4 metaG | ecosystem: Host-associated > Plants > Roots > Rhizosphere > Soil | place: Michigan, USA...
AATTAAATGGTAAATTTTATATGGAAAACAATAATGGGTTGCATATAAAGGTAAGGTTTGCTGCCTTAAACAGGGAATTTTTAAGCTAATCCCGCTTCATGCTTACGTAAATCATTTTTTATGAGTAAACAAGTGCTTATTGTAGAGGACGAGTATATTGTAGCCAAAGACCTGCAGCTCATATTGGAACGGGCCGGTTATACTGTAAATGGGATCGCATCCTCGGTTATAGAAGCTGAAGAAAATCTTCGGAAACACAAACCCGATCTTGTATTGCTGGATATCCGGTTGGAAGGCGCGTTAACCGGCATTGACCTTGCCAGAAAGCTTAGATCTGAAAATATTGCTTTCGTTTATTTATCTGCTAATTCAAATCAACCAATACTGGAAGAGGCAAAGAAAACGGAGCCGTATGGGTTCCTTGTAAAGCCATTCCGAAAGAAAGACCTGTTAATCGCTTTAGACATTGCATGGTATCGCCACAACCATAGCTTTGAATCAAAATTACGCCAGGAAGGAATATTGCAGCAAAAATTAACGGAAATAACCAATGAAGCAACAGACCCCGATCAAAAGTTGTTGAAGGTGGCAGGGGTGATACAGTCTTATATACCATTTGACCTTATCGCATCGGGATGCAGGCCGCTTAATACGGCGCAGTTCAATGACAAAGGATATTTGCGTATCGGATATAACGAGTACCAGCTTATCAGTAAAAAAGAATTACTGACAATAACGGGTTTGAAAGAAAATGATTTTTCAACCATAGTTGAAAATAGTTATGCCGACCGGGCGATCATTTATAATGATGGCCTAACAAATAAAAAAACCGGAATCTCCTCCCTGCTCAAAATCTTGTTTGACACCTTCAATTTGCAATCGTACCTGGTATTTCCTGTCACTTTACGAAATGGAATGTGTGTGCACTATTTCTTTTATAGTCGTCAACGTGATATTTATACCCAACATCATATTGACTTATTGATACGTTTAAGAACATGTTTAACGGCGGTGGCTGAAAAAATGATCTTTGAGGAAGCGGCATCAGCCCGGGGAACGGGCAAGCTGGTTTTGGCTGCTCAAAATAATAATGAAGTGGCCAGGCATACAGTCTTCAAAAGTATCATCGGGAATCACCATCTTTTACTGACAGCGTTAGACCTTGTAACACAGGTGGCGCCGTATAATACCTCTGTTCTGATCCTGGGTGAAAGCGGTACAGGAAAAGAGAAAGTGGCTCAGGCCATCCATGATCTTTCAACAAGGAAAAACGGGCCATTTGTAAAAGTCAATTGCGCTGCCATTCCGGCTACGCTGATAGAATCGGAGTTGTTCGGCCATGAAAAGGGGGCTTTCACCGGGGCTATTGAAAAACGGAAAGGGAGATTTGAACAAGCTGACGGGGGAACTATTTTTTTAGACGAAATTGGAGAATTGCCACTGGGAATGCAGGTAAAATTATTACGAGTTTTACAGGAAAAAGAAATAGAGTATGTTGGTGGCAACGCTCCAAAGAAAGTGAATATTCGTATTGTGGCCGCCACCAACCGGAACCTCGAAAAAGAAGTAGCCGAAGGGAAGTTCCGTCTGGATCTGTATTATCGCCTCAATGTTTTTCCCGTTACATTACCTCCATTACGGGAACGAAGAAGCGATATAGGGGCATTGACATTGTTTTTTGCGAACAGGTTTTGTAAGGAATTCAATAAGCCATTCACGGGTATTACAGATTTTATGATGAAGCAATTGGTTGCTTATGACTGGCCGGGGAATATTCGTGAATTGGAGAATATTGTAGAGCAGTCTGTTATTCTGAATGATGGACAATCAAAATTAGAATTAAAACGGGGTCTGTCTGTTACCCTCCCGCAAGTAGTTGAAAAGGGCAGTATAACAACCCTCCAGGATGTAAAGAACATTCAACGGGAAACAGAAAGAGGATATATCATTTCCATTCTTAAAAAAGCGAATGGCCGCATACGTGGTACCAATGGCGCAGCGGAAATATTAAAGATCAAACCATCAACGCTGGAGTCGAAAATGGCTAAGCTGAATATTAAAAGAACAGATTTTATGGATATGACATAAAATTATTTAAAAACGACAACAACATGCCCCCGATATTTTCGGGGGTTTTTTATTTACCCCCGGTAATATCGGGGGCTTTTTAGTTTGTATAATAAGCTGCCACCGGATATATTATCTGCGAACGAATTGTTTTACACGCCGTTGTGAAAATTAATTGGCCAGGTGTTCGGTTTGGGATCAACTGGCACATAAATAGTCTTTCTATTTAATCAAATCTCAACTGCTTAAACTGCTGTAAACATGAACTCAGAAGAGAAGGTAACGTCCGCCACTTTTAGTACTAACAAAGTTCAATCTGTTTTTTACAGGAACTGGAGGGTCAATTTAAAGCCGAAAGCTATAGTGCTCATTGTGCATGGGCTGAATTCTCACAGCGGATATTATCAAAACTTTGCGCTGCAGCTCAATGAAAATAACTATGAAGTATATGCTATGGACCTTCATGGCCGGGGGCATTCAGACGGTGAACGTTATTATGTGGCCGATTATAAAGATATTATCGCAGACATTGACCTGGTATTACAAACTGCAAGAGCCGCCCAACCCACCTTACCGATTTTCTTATTTGGCCATAGCGCCGGTGGTATATTTGCTTCCGTTTATGCGGTAGAGCACCAGCACCAATTAAAAGGACTTATCTCTGAAAGTTTTGCGTTGCAGCTTCCTGCACCCGCGTTTGCCATGGCCGTTATGACATTCCTGGGTTATATTATTCCGCACGTTCGGCTGGTAAAATTGAATAATCAGGATTTTTCCCGTGAAAGGTCTGTTGTAGAGGCCATGAACAATGATCCTTTGCTCGCCCATGAAAGGCAGCCGGCCAAAACCATGCAACAGCTTTTACGCGCGGCCGCCTGGCTGAAAAAGAAAATGCCTGACATAAAACTTCCGCTTTTTATACTACACGGAACTGCTGATAAAGTCACCCAATCCGGAGGAAGCAACTATTTCATGGAGCATGCTGCTTCCACTGATAAGCAATTGAAATTGTATGAAGGATATTTTCACGATTTGCTTAACGACAAAGACAATGCGATCGTGGTCAGGGATATAATACAATGGTTAAATGCGCAAGTGGAAGCTTCGTAGCAATCATTCCATCATGTCTTGTAAAATTGAATCGCTTACATACTTTCTTATCATTTAAAACTAAAATTATGAAATCAACTTTTTTACCAATGGTTGCCTTGTTGTCTGCTACTCATTCTTTTGCTCAGGCGCCAACGGCTGTATCAACGAAACCCACTATTATTTTTGTACATGGTTTGTGGGCTGATGGGTCTTCATGGAACAAGGTCATACCCTCGTTACAGACCCAGGGATATAATGTTATTTCGGTTCAGAATCCTACTACATCGATAGAAGATGATGTGGCAGCTACAAAAAGAGCCATTGATATTGCAGGCGGAGATGTGATACTGGCAGGCCATTCATGGGGTGGGTTTGTGATCTCAGAGGTTGGAGACGATCCCCGGGTAAAAGCGCTGGTGTATATTGCCGCTTATGCTCCTGATAAAGGTGAAACCGTGCCTTCATTAAGCGAAAAGGCGGCCTCTACAGCGCTTGTTTCTTTTTTTCAGGCCGCTGAAGGATACATAACACTTACCAAAGAAGGGGTTAACCAGGTTTTCGCTACCGACCTTTCTGCCCATGAGCAAAGTGTTGTTTTTGCTACTCAGCAGCCGGCTTCCCCGAATGTATTCAAAGCGGTGGCGCAGCATGCAGCATGGAAAGTAAAACCGAGCTGGTATATAGTAGCCGCAAATGATAAGACCATACACCCCGATCTGGAGCGGCTAATGGCGCAGCGGGCTAACGCAAAGACCACTGTTTTACAGTCTGGCCACTTAGCTATGCTGGCGCAGCCCCAAAAAGTATTAGAGGTGATTTTAGAAGCTGTGAAACAAACCGGTAAATAGGAGTAGATGAAAAATTATGACCACTCTTTCAAGGGTGGTCATAAACTTATCAAATTGTCACATTATCACCACTGATAAACTCTTCGATCAAACGAACAGCCTTTACAACACCACCGTAGGAAGCCAATTTAAAGCCATATTTCGCGGCATTTTCTTTATACCGGGGAGTATTAAGAAGAACCTTTGTCTTTTGCAGAACATCTTCGGGATCAAAATATTTACTTTTTATCCCGTCGTCACATTGTGGCAACATATATTCGCCCGCCTCTATTTGCTTAATCCGTCTGGCATTGCTTTCACGTTCTGAAAACGTTGGCAAAATGAGCGCCGGAGTTCCTGAAACAAGACCGGTTTGACACGACCCATAGCCTCCATGATGGATCATCAGGTTGCAACGTTCTGCCATTGCCAGTCCGGGAACAAACGGTACGCACTGAAAATTTTCCGGAGGTGAGGCCAGGGAGCCGGTTAAATGCTGATGACCCATGGATAATACAACATGAAATGGCTGATTGGCCAATGCCTTATAACAAGCTACTAACATCGACGCAGAGTCAAATATTTTGCTTTTTCCACCATATGAAGGGTTCCCCGGATAAATCCAAATTAGTGGTTTATCCACCGGTAAATTTTTAAACCATTGCGGAATTTCAGCATGGGGGTTCTGCCAAAGAACTGAACCGATGTAGTGAAAGTCATTATCACCATTCAGAGGATCAGTTTCAGGCATACCCGTTACCAATGTAAGGTTGCCAACATTCAATTCTTCTATTTCTTTTATGGGAGCAAGGCCATAGGAACGCAATACCTTATTTATCGCAGGAACAATGGTTGGTATAGAAGCGGGCTTCTGTTTCCACCAAACAAATCCACTTCCACCTGGTAATGCATCTGCCTGGTTTACCGTTATCAATGGTATACCTGCAACCTTGCCTGCAATAGAAGCGAATGGATTCCAAAAATCCACGATCACATCCGGACGGGATTGCTCAATAACTTTCAAATACGCTTTACACTGTGCTTTAATAAAATTGGCATTTAACAAACCTGTCATAGCGAAGGCATGATCCATGTTCCACGTCTCTGCCGCTGATGCTGCGTATCTAACGGGGATTGATCTTACAAGCTCAACGAGAAATGCAGCAAGGTTCTTATACTTATTTTTGAATTCCGGAGTTCTGACATATGCGGCTAATTTTCGAATAGACAATCCCGAGAATGCAAACTCATACAACGGGTGTACAGGAGTGGCATTTGTAAATCCGGCTTCTGCAATCACCATTCCCGGGGCTTTGGCAGGATGTGAAAATAGTATGGTATGCCCCCGGTTTGTAAGCTCTTTCGCTATGGGTAAAGACCGGGTAAGTAACCCTAAGTCATTAGTAGGTAGTGCTGTAAATAGGAATCGCCTGGTGGAAGACATTTTCTCTAATTCACATAAACTTACATAAATCTATCCAGACTTATCATCGATATTCAATTTGGCGCAGGTGAAACAGGCGATGCAATGAGAAAGCAGTTTGCTGCTATGATGCCAATGGGGCGTATGGGCACATTTTTTTTGAGAAACCATTCTTAAGGCTTAAAAGAAAATTTACATTAATTATATCAAGAGATTAAACGCTGTAATCCGCACTGATGTCGACCGGTTCAATAATTGTTGCAATCGCTAAATCCCCCACTCACCCGGTTAACACATCGTTCACAAAAGCTGATAGGATTTTTATTAAATTCAATCCTTATCCATCGTAAAATGAAAAAGATCCTTTTTCTGCTCGGCAGCTTATCCTTACATTTTATCGCATCTGCCCAATCCTGGTCAGATACCCTCAAAAGCATAGAAACAGTTCTTGACCGGTATCAATCTGCCAACCCGGGATATGAGTTAGCAATTAGTCGTAATGGTCAGTTGCTTTTATCTAAAGCAGAAGGCATGGCCGATCTTGAGCACAATGTACCCATGACAACAACCACGCTCACAGAAGCCGGATCGGTTTCAAAACAGTTTACGGCAGCCTCTATTCTATTACTCGAGCAGCAGGGTAAATTGTCGTTACAGGATGATGTACGGAAATATATTCCTGAATTACCCTCATATGGCGATCCCATCACATTGCGGCACCTGATGCAACATACCAGCGGTGTGCGCGACTGGGGAGCTGTAATGGAACTAACCGGGTGGCCAAGAACCACCCGTAATTACACCAATGAACATGCGTTATTGATAATAGCACGGCAAAAAGCCCTGAACAATAAACCCGGCGATGAATTCATTTACAGCAATTCGAATTATACGCTATTAGCCATCATAGTAGAAAGAGTAAGTGGTAAATCACTGGCAGAATTTACCAGTGAATATATTTTTAAGCCCGCAGGCATGAAACACACCCAATGGAGAACTAATATGAAAACTATAGTACCCAACAGGGCAATGGCTTATGCCAAAGCAGGTACTGTGTATGAAACCAATATGCCTAATGAAAGTGTATATGGGCATGCGGGGCTGCTTACCACTGCAGAAGACCTGTTGGCCTGGAATAATTTTTATTTGAGCGGAAAATTCGGCACCCCTTCCTTATTAAGCAAACAACTCGCTGAACATTCGCTTAACAACGGCATACAAAATCATTATACAGCAGGGCTGGTTGTCGATTCTGCCAGAGGGTGGAAACACATATCGCATAACGGTGCAACCGCCAGTTACCGGGCCGACCTCCAAAGCTTTCCCGATCTTGGTTTATCTGTTGCCTGGTTAAGCAATACATCAGAATTTGACTCAGGCAAAAATGTACCTGCTGCTATAGTAAAGTTGCTGGTAGCTGATGTAAAGAAGGCCGCAGTTAAGCCGGTAAATAAAAACGAGGAAACTACAGCGAAGGCAACTGTTACTGTGTCCGAGAAAAATTTGCAGCAATATGTGGGTGACTATTATTCCTCTGATGCAGATGCAAAACTTTCTGTTACATTAAAAGATGGAAAGCTTTCACTTGTACAGCAACCTACTATCGACTACATTCTAACGCCCATTTATATCGACGGATTTAAATGCGATATGGGCCGCCTGCGTTTTGAAAGAGACTCAAAGAAAGGCGTCATCGGTTTTAAGATCAGCGTGCCACGCGCACTCAATGTGGAATTTTTACGGGTATACCATACCCTTAACTCCTCTGATCGATCAGATGCTGATCAGGCAAATCGATAATGTGAGAAAGTTCCGGGTCCATTTCACGAATCAATATTTCAGGGGAAGGGTGCTTAAGCTTTATGGTATTGTAGCTTATCTTTTTTATGTTGTTTTTACCGTATAAAATATGGTTCTCCAGTAATCTGTCCAGTTGCCCGACCAAATAGGAAACCCGCAGCAAAAGCTACGGGTTTTAATTTATTGCAGCAGTCTCTTATCTTTGCGCCTCGTTTAACCAAAATTTTATCGGCCTTTATGTCATTATTAATCCGTAAACTATTTTGCCTGTTTGTTCTGAATAATTTGATCTTATGTAGCCTGACAGCGCAGATTCCCATCCCCGTTAGGGGCATTGTTGCAGTTTTAACGCATGAACAGAAACCAGTAAAGGTGTTTAGTAACTTTAAGTTTGATACCGCTGATGCCATCATCGGCATTGGTTTTTCTGATAGTACAAACATAACCTATGATAGATTTAGCTTCATTATTGATAATGAGCAGGATCTAAACGAATTAAAGAAGAGCTGGAAATTTAAAGAGGCAGAAACCGTAAGTGACCACCGTGCTTTTAGTCTCAATTTTGTAAGAAATAAGGAGATAAAGAACGTTTCATTTATATTTCCGGAATCGAACGCTATCGTTACAGATAAAGGCTGTTTTGCCTTTGATACTGTATTGTTATCAAAACTGCATGCAAAAAGCCCCCTTGCATATAATGTCCATGCTGATACTGTAAGCAACAAGGATTTTCTTCGATTTAAAGATAGTGTTAAAGCAAAACCATCATTTCTCTTTTTGAAAGAACCGGAAATGTTATATGAAGGCTCCTTTGATATTACAATAAAAGCTGGTTCAAAAATATCTCCCGAAAATATTGGTCAAACTATATTTAAGCGTTGCGATAATGCAAAGCCGAAATCTGTTTTTAAAGTTTATTCGAAAGAAGATGGTAAGACTTATCTTGTCAGAGGTAGCCAGTTTTTATTTGAACAATTTTCAGATCCTGATATGGAAAAAAGCGTCTGGAAACCCGCCGTATATATCATTAAATCTTATTGGCGAGTAAATTAGTCGTGTCTTCTGGTAGCGATTACATGTCAATCAACTCACTATCAGAAATGTTGTACCATCCAACTCACCTTTTAATAAGCGTATAATCCTTTAATTCGGCACGCGGATAGTAACCATCGTACGACCAGATCTCCAGCAAATCTATAAGACCGTTTTTAAAAAACAGAATAGCGTCGCCATCAGCTGAGAGCTCAGTTGATTTAATGTCAACACCATCTAACAAGAAGCTATCGCCAGCACATTTATAATTATCAATTCCCTGCTCGTGCGAGAAAGTTACAAAAAGCCCTGTGCCGCTATATTCATATTTTGCCTCCGTTAAAAAGTCGATCTGTTTTTTTGCCGAAAGGTAATGGTCGTTAATGTCTACTAAAAGATGTACAATATCTGATATGAATTTGGATTGTAACATGCTATCTAAACAAAAGTCGTTGGTTTAATTATGTGGAAAAGAAATAACGCCGTCATCTACTAATTTAGTATATTGCAGCAGGTTATGCAATTACAAATATTGAACCCGTATAGTTATATTAGGACGAGCCACCTTGCCTGACCCTGACGAGACTTTCTCGAGACCTTTACGAGACCTTCACGAGACCTTCCTCCCACCTAAAGTCATACTTACGCCCTATCAAAATGCACTTTAAACTCACTTTTAGCTATCGCCTCTCCCCAACAACGCAATTTCCATCACCCGCCGATAAAAATCAGCAAACTGCTCCGCATCGTATTTTGTTCGCATGGCGCTTAATACATCCATGGCGCCCAGGTGGCACCAGTCCCAAAGCATCGTATCAAAGTTGTACTTCAGCATTTGTATTTGTACCTCATCCCTGATCGCCACAACTTTTTCCTCAGTCAATCCATAAGAGGCCAGCAAACCGCTCAACCTTTCATGTGTCTTTTGATCGTATTCCGTATCCAGGAACGGCTCCAGCAGCCAGCTCCAAATATCCTTTCTGTCAACAACAGGAATATGATTGGTTGCTGCAAATTCAGCCAATTCCGTGTTCATCGTGGCCGGTACAAAGATCAATTCATTACCGATGCGTATGGTTGGAGGCATACCCTTCAGATCAATGTTGACAATTTCATCTGCCGCCAGTGTTTTTTTATGGAAAGCAATGGACGGAGCAAAAGGATAGTTGTCAAAATGTATATGGTTCGGCCCAATCGATATGTCACCTATTTTTACAAACAGGGCACTGAGTTCCTCTTTTGAAGTGCTGAACATCGTCCAGCCGCCGTTTAAATTATACGGCCGTTCATTCTGCGGCGTTTCCATTTGGGTTGGGTTTATAGTTAAGACATTTATCCACCACCTCCTCTACCGTGGGGTTGTAATCAGATATATTATCGGTATCGGCGTTAAAGTTCTCAGGATAATAAAATAAATTACTTCCGTCAGGATGCGGTACACTTGCATCGAACAGCTCCTTAAAGTCAGAGATATCTTCCTCACTGGTGCCAGCCATAATTTTCTTACCTAACTCAATCAATTCATCTCTGCTCATGGGAGGCAATTGGTGACCTAATTCTGCAAGCGTAACACGAAAAACAATGTCTTTTAGTTGCGTTATAATTTCATTGAACCTCTCATCGCGTTCTTTTCTCTTGAGCAGACTGCGAGTAAAGTACAGATACGTTTCATATCTCATACCTTTAAGGCGTGAGTCGATTTCTGATATTATATCTGCTCCCAATTTCCCATCAATATAGAGCCTGCACAACACTTCTAATGCCGTCGCTTGTGTCCAGTCATATTTTCCATACGCGATTTCTTTAAGTGTAGGAAGCGCCTGTACGTCCAACTGATAGATCAATTCAAAAATGGCATATTGACAAACAGCCATCCAGGTACCCAATCCCAGTTCTTCCTGTTTTATATCCGGATGTACCGGAGGTGGGTTATGCAGTTTAGTAAGATAGTATGGCAGATCGTCGATACTTACATGGCCCTTTTGCTGCTTTGCAAGATCTTCAAACGATTCCCCATTTTTCATCAGTGTTGCCCCAAGATTTGCAATGAGATTATCAATTTCAGTACTTTTCATTCGTCATTTTTTCAATGTTAAAGTCCTCGCATTCTTTTGTGCTTTCAATGCCAATTCCGTTGCCAGATAACAATGCGCCTGTGTCATAGCTGTTTCAGTTCTGTTAAGCACATCATCAACAAATCGTGGACCGAATGGCAATACTTCATTGTTGCAATCCATATGTACCATTTCTTTTTTATTAACCATGTATAAGTGGTTGCCTCCTTTATTTCCTGAAGCTATATCGGTGTTTTTTCTTACTTCAATATATCCATCAGTTCCAAGAATGGTTAATCGTCCGTCACCCCAGGTATCTAAGCCATCGGGTGTAAACCAGTCAACCCGAATATAACCGGCGCCGCCATTACCACTGAGCATAACATCGCCAAAATCTTCAAATAAAGGTTTGTCGGGATGATGCACATTGCCCACCTGCGACATTAAAACCTGCGCTTCGGTTGAACCGGTAAAATGTAAATACTGATCGAATTGATGAGAACCAATATCTGTAAGAATGCCACCAAATCTTTTTTTATCCCAGAACCAATCAGGTCTCACTGCCAATCCTGTATTTCCGATATTATTATAAATTCTATGCGGCGCTAAGTTTACTGTTTGAATCACCTGGCCAATGGCTCCTTCTTTTACTAGCTGGCTTGCTTTTTCTGTGGCTTTATTTTCAAAACGTTCACTATACATAATAGAGTAAATCCGTTTTGTTTCCTTCTGAACTTTTTTAACGGCGGCCAATTGTTCCAAACTGATAATGCCGGGTTTATCGGTTAAATAATCTTTCCCGTGTTGCATTACCCGGATACCTAATGGCGCTCTTTGGTCAGGTATGCCTGAACTTAACACCAGTTGAATGGAAGGGTCTTCTAAAATTTCTTTTTCGCTTTTTGCCAGTTTAGCTTCGGGATAGGTTTTCAAAAATGCAGCCGTTAAATCGGGTTGTTCGGCATACAATGCCACTAATTCACCACCTCCCCTTTTAATGGCATCAGTTATTCCATAAATATGCGGGTGATCGATATTGATCACGGCAAATTTTATGCGATTAGGCGCAGTAATTATCTCTTTCTGTCTTGGGGCAGATGCCACCAATTTAACCTTATCAATTAACGGAGACATGATCATTAAGCCGGATGCTTTTACTGAATCTTTTAAAAATTGTCTTCTCAGTTTCTTTTGATTATTCATATAGCAGGCTGCTGTTTTAAAATTTGATTAAAATTGTTCCCCCGGAAATCAGGATCCGTAACACGGAAAATACGCCGTTTTACACATCCATCCATTTAATAATGCCGTTTATATTTTCTTAAACGTTACAGTTATGCCTTTTTCATTTAATTTACCGTTCATTTTACATTTTTAGTAATAAATATGATACGATTTCTGATCATCGCTGCTTCCTTATTTATGGGATTGCAGGCTGTTGCCCAAACACTCACCATACCTTCCGGAATACAAAAAGCCTACGACAATGGCACCCGGTCACTTAGTGGCAAACCGGGAGAAAAGTACTGGCAGAATCATGGACGTTATACCATTTCTATAACAGTAATGCCGCCCGACAGCACCATACAAGGAGTTGAACAAATCGTTTACTCTAATAACAGCCCTGATACGCTGAGAAGCCTCAATATGAAGCTGATCATGAACTTTCGCCCCGGCAGCACCATCAAAGTAGATGAGATCGTGGCCCAGGGAAGTAAAGTGGCCTGGAACAATGCAGAAGCTACTACCACCAATCATATAGTGGACCTGCCCCAGCCATTAATGCCCCATGACTCTGTAAGACTCAATATCAGCTGGCATTATAACCTCGTACACAGGCCTGCGCGAGACGGAATAATAGATTCAACCAGTTTTTATATCGCATATTTTTATCCGCGTGTTTCGGTTTACGACGATTACAAAGGATGGGATACCCAACCTCACTATGGTTCGCTGGAGTTTTACAACGATTTCAACGATTATATTGTAAATGTAACTGTGCCCCGCAACTTCATGGTATGGGCTACGGGAACCTTGCAAAACCCGTCAGAAGTATTACAACCTGCCATTGCTGAACGCCTGCAACAGTCAATGACAAGCGATTCTACCGTACATATTGCCACCCCGCAGGACTGGGGCAATAATAAAGTCACTGCTCAAAATGCTACCAATACGTGGAAATGGGCTGCCAATAATGTAAGCGATATTGCTATGGGTATCAGCGACCATTACGATTGGGATGGTGCAAGCGTTGTTGTTGACAATAAAACCAAACGGCGTACAAGCATGCAGGCTGCCTTTGCAGATTCATCAACCGATTTTCATCATTCAGTACAGTTCGGCAGGTATTCATTGGCCTGGTTCTCGAATAACTGGCCGGGCATCCCCTACCCTTATCCAAAGTCAAATGCGTTCCAGGGATTTGCAGATATGGAATATCCGATGATGATCAATGACTCTCATACCTCCGACCTCGTTTTTGCCCAATTGGTGCAGGACCATGAACAGGCCCATACATACTTTCCTTTTTATATGGGTACCAACGAAAGCTATTATGCTTTTATGGATGAAGGATGGGCAACCACTTTTGAATATCTGATCGGCATTGCAGAGAAAGGCCAGAAAGCCGCCGATGATTTTTATAAACAATTCCGCGTTGCCCGGTGGATCCATGGCCGGCATGATAAAGAGAATCCTATTATCACCCCCAGTCCCGATGTTACCTTTGGCGCCGGTAATAATTTCTATGGCAAGCCATCGCTGAGCTATCTGGCTTTAAAAGATTTGCTGGGAGATAAATTGTTTAAGAAGGCGCTGCACAACTACATGAACAACTGGAACGGCAAACATCCTATTCCCTGGGATTATTTCTATTCCATGGAAAACGGTTCTAAAAAGAAATTAGATTGGTTCTTTTATAACTGGTTCTATACGCCTTACTATATTGATCTTGATCTGGTGAAAGCCGACAAAACTTCGAAAGGATATTCGATCGACATTAAAAACATTGGCGGATTTGCTGTTCCATTTGATGTGATCGCCACTTATGACGATGGATCAAATGAAAGTTTTCATCAAACCCCCATTGTTTGGCAGAGCAATCAAAAAGAGATTACAGTAAATATTAAAACCAAAAAAACGGTAAAGTCGCTGAAACTGGATGGTGGAATATTTATGGATGCCAATGAAAAGGATAACATATGGCCGTTGAATTAGATCTTTCATCAAAATTGCAACAGACCAACTTTATGTAAAGTATTCACCGGTTTATTGTCCCAGAACAGTTCAAAGTTGTCCAGTCCGGCGGCTTTGTAACTGTCCATCACGTCCTGTAACGTGCATATTTTAGCATTGGTGATCGACAGCGTTTTCAGCATTTCTGCCAGCCAGATGCCTTGCTCGCGATCGACACTGATGCTGAACTTCGTGCGCTTGCTTTGAAAAGTGAGGGAGGTCATTTCCCAGCTATTGCCTTTTTTGCTTTTGGTGAAGTGTTCTACAATAGGTGGCTTACCGAGATATACAACTCTGGTAGTAGGTTTGGCAGCAATATAAAGATCCTGCTCCAGCATTTTCTGAATATAATCAGGAGCTACTTTTGTTTTGGGTACTTTAAAGTCGAACCATTTCTGCAACGGGTCGTTGAGACCGATCCCGTGCATATAGTTGAAAAGCGATTTCTTTAATCCAAACGCAAACTCTTCATGGTCGGCGCCCGTTTCATCAATGTGTACAAGGTCGTTATTGGCAAAGGCTCCCACAAGAGCAGATTCTCTTTTTACTTTGAATTTTTCCGGTTGCATACCTATGGGACTGTGTACTGTCATCGTGAATAAATGCCAGAAAGCTGACTGAAGAACGCCTGCAGCAAACATCTGCCGTACCATTTCCAGTGAATCGATCGTTTCCTGTTCCGTTTGCGTAGGGAAGCCATACATCAGATAAGCATGTACCATAATGCCAGCCTCTGTAAAGTGCCGGTTCACCTGAGCCACCTGAGCTACAGTGATTCCTTTCTGAATAAGCTCCAGCAAACGATCGCCTGCCACTTCCAATCCTCCCGAAACAGCAATACATCCCGACCATTTCAACAGCAGGCAGAGGTCGCGCGTAAAACTCTTTTCAAAACGTATATTTGCCCACCAGCTCAACGTTAGTTTGCGCCTTATGATTTCCAATGCCAGTGCACGCATCAGTGCGGGAGGCGCCGCTTCATCTACAAAATGAAAACCGTTCTGTCCCGTCTGTTTCATCATTTCTTCCATGCGGTCTACCAGCAGCGAAGCAGCTATCGGCTCATACAGCTTGATATAGTCGAGTGAAATATCGCAGAATGTACATTTGCCCCAATAGCAACCATGCGCCATGGTTAGTTTGTTCCACCGGCCATCACTCCACATACGATGCATGGGATTTACAACCTCAATAACAGAGATGTATTTGTCGAGCAGAAAATCGCTGTAATCTGGTGTGCCCACCTGCGTTTGTTTGTAATCTGAGCAGCTATTGTTGTTGATGTATTGTACGGCTCCATCGTGCAGGGTAAAAGTTCTTTTCAATTTTTCTTCAGAACCATGACCTTCTACCAGTTGCACCAGTTGTTCAAGAGGAGCTTCACCATCATCGAGAGTAATGTAATCGTAAAATTCAAAGACCCGTACGTCGGTAAGGGAACGCAATTCTGTATTGGCGAACCCTCCACCCATAGCCACTTTTATTTCGGGATGGTGTTGTTTGATCCACTGCCCGCAGCGCAGGGAGGTATACAGATTACCCGGAAAAGGAACGGAAATAGCTACCAGTTTGGGCTGTAACCTTTCTATATGCCCTTTCAGCAGTTTGATGAGTAATTCATCAATAAGGGTGTACTCCTGTTGCAGGGCATTATACAGTTCGTCGAAGCTGTTAGCGGAGCGGCCCAGTTTTTCTGCATAACGGCTAAAGCCAAAATGCTCATCCACACATTCACTAATGAGGTCCGACAGGTCTTCGAGATACATCGTAGCAAAGTGTTTCGCTTTGTCATACGTACCCATGGAGCCAAAAGCCCAATCCAGGTCTTCCAGTTGTGCAAAGCGGCTGGCTTCAGGTAAAAAATCCCGTTTGCAAATTCTGTGTGCCAGTGTTGGATTGTGCCCCTGTAAAAAGAGAACTACATCGTCGATTGTATAAATATAATCTTCCTGTAAGGCTACGATGCGGGCGGCATTGTCGCTCAATGGCTTGCCCGACAGGTTGATACGATCGAACAGTTCCTGTAATCCTTCCTTGCAGAAAAGTGCCAGCGTTACCTCAATACCCAGATCGCTCTGAAAGGAATGGATATTTTTAGTGTTTAAAAAGCCCTTCAGGTAAGCCGTCGCCGGATACGGCGTATTAAGCTGCGTAAAAGGCGGAGTAATCAAAAACACAGGAACACTCAAGATCAATAAGTTTCGGCAAATTTAGACTAAAAAAACCGGTTTCCGGAGGAGTTCAGAGGCCGGAATGCCAGCACCTTACTCCGTTCGTAAACTCTTTACCGGATTTGCCAGCGCTGCCCGAATGGCCTGAAAACTGATCGTAACCATGGCAATTAATAAAGCAATAACTCCAGACACTATAAATACAAGCAGGTTGATATGAATGCGGTATGCAAAATCTTTCAGCCAATCACTCATAAATAGCCATCCCACCGGCCAGGCGATTAAATTAGCTATTGCTATCAGCCGTATAAAATCTTTTGCAAGTAATAAAAGGATATCCTGTATGCTTGCACCGAGTACTTTTCGTACACCTATTTCCCTGGTACGTTGCCTGATCATAAAAGCAACCAATGCAAACAGTCCGATACAGGCAATAGAGATAGCGAGGAGTGAAAATATGCCGAAGATGATTTCAAACTGTATATCGTTCCGGTATTGTTGGTTAAAGGATTCGTCAAGGAAGGTAAATTCAAAGGGATTGTCCTTAAAATTATTCATCCAGATTGACTGAATTAGTGGAATAGTCTGGCTTAGCCGGCTTGTATTCAGCTTAACCATGTAATATTCAAATTCTCTCAAATCTCTTCCATTGAACTGAAATGCAGCAGGCGTTTGCAGGCTTTGCAGAGACAATTGATGAAAATCGTTTACCACTCCCACAACGGTATAGTCAGCATCGTCTGAACGAAGTTCTTTTCCGATAATATCGCTGGCATTAGGAAAACCCAGCAATTTTGCGGCTGATTCTGTAAGGATCAATCCACGGGAATCTGTTTTAAATTGTATTGAAAAATTGCGACCGGCAAGAATATTCAATCCTAAAGCAGGTACATAATCTTCATCAATCAGTGTTGTATTAATGGGAACAGAAGTTGAAAGCGCAGCATTTTTAAGCGTATAAGTCGACGGCCATCTGATCTCTTTGCCTGGTTTTTCATCTGACATAGCTACCGATTCTACACCCGGAACCTTTTTAAGATCTTCTTTGAATCGCTGCACCAGCAGGTTATGTGTTGAACGGACTGTATCCCATCGGCCCGGACGGTCCAGTATCATCACCTGATTGATCTTTATCCCCAAATTTTGGTTAAGCATATAATGCACTTGCTGATATACGATGATGGTGCCAACTATCAGCAGAATAGAGAGTGCGAATTGAAAAACAACCAGCGATTTTCGCAGGGCCAATCCTTTTTCAGAGGATTTCCATTTACCTTTTAAAACAAGCACCGGTTTAAAAGATGAAAGAACAAACGCAGGATATAATCCGGAAATGAAGGCGCCGGCAATAAGGAAAACAAGAAAAAGAAATCCATACAGGTTGGTGAAAAGAGCAGACCATGGAAAACTGACAGGAAAAAGGCTGTGAAGAAAAGGTCGTAAAATATAAATAAGAACTATTGCAAGGATAAAGCTTATCATGTTAAGACCCAGCGATTCGATCAAAAACTGCCTGATCAGTTGGGCGCGATTTGACCCGAGTACTTTCCTGATTCCTATCTCTTTTGCCCTGTTAACAGAATTGGCTGTTGCAAGATTTATATAGTTAACCCATGCAATTGTTATAATAAAGAAAGCGATGATCATTAAAAAGCTAATGGTTTTTGCGTGCACCGTAGGTTCCGGTTCATCCTGCCGGCCTGAATTAAAATGGATCGCTTCAAGAGGTTGCAGAGAAAGCCTGCTCAACTGATGACGGGCTGTTTCGTCTGGAATATGAGAACGGACAAACGAAGTGAGCTTAGCCGTGAGCGAAGACGGATCAACGCCATCACGTAATTGTATATAGGTATAGAAATCTTTTTTTCCCCAGTCGTGTTCGAACCTGTCAAATCCCCTTTTATACAAGGTTGGATAAGAAATGAGCACATTGAATTTCAAATGTGAGTTTTCAGGAATATCTTTGAATACACCGGTGATCTTGCACAATTCAGTGTTTCTATCATCGTCGGTCATTAAAATAGATTTACCCGAA
>Ga0105239_10004045_pt1 | contig 17723 bp, 14 predicted proteins | sample KBSC44metaG_FD_92761 | JGI IMG/M metagenome (GOLD analysis project Ga0105239, IMG submission 92761) | Corn rhizosphere microbial communities from Kellogg Biological Station, Michigan, USA - KBS C4-4 metaG | ecosystem: Host-associated > Plants > Roots > Rhizosphere > Soil | place: Michigan, USA...
CGGGTAGGGGTGGCTGCAGCGGGTGTACCGGGTTCGAACAAAGGCCAGCTGTTATCCGTCATCGAGGGGCTGAGGCCCGACGGTCCCTCCCCCGGCGTAGAAGGCCTAAAGCTCGCCTACCAGGTGGCGAAGCAGCAGATGATACCGGGAGGTAAGAACAAGGTCATTCTGATCACTGATGGGGACATCAGCAACGGGGGCTCCAGCCGTGAGGAGCTGGGGGAGATGATCGACGAACAGGCGCAGGCGGGGATACAGCTATCCTGTCTGGGTGTTGGGATGGACAGCGTCCGCAATTCCGAGCTGCCCTGGATGGCGCAAACGGGGCATGGCAATTTCGCGGCAATTCAAGAGACGGAAGATGCCGAAAGGGTATTGCTGAACGAGCTTGGACCAAATGTTTGCACGGTGGCGGATAGCGTATTTATTACGGCTGGATTTGACACCAGCCTTGTGAAGGAATACCGTCTGATCGGATTTGACAGGGGCGCGTCGATGGATAGCGCAGCCAGGCTGCAAGGCGGGAAGGTCGCTTCCGGTCATTCGCTGGTGGCGCTGTTCGAGCTGGTTCCAAAAAAAGATTCTGCAGAAATAGAGAATATAGCTGATATTAGCATCGGCTATTGCCTCCCCGGCAAAAAAGGTGCATTGAAAATGGACTACAATTGTCCCAACCAGCTGATGGACTTCACCAGGGCTTCGTGTGAACATCGAAAAGCCGCCTGTATTGCGCTGTTTGGAATGAAGCTGAAGGATCCCGGCTATGCATCGGGGATATCCTGGGCGGATATCGAAAAGATGGCGAAGAAGAATTTCTCGGTGAACAACGTGCTGGACAGGAATTATCTGAGCCTGGTAGCCAAAGCGCGAAGAGTATATGAACACACCAAATAGACCTACCATGCCGATCTCTCATGCCGATAAGGCTGCCGCTTTTAGATACCTTCATGAGCGTCCGGGAATCTTTATCGTCCCCAATCCCTGGGATGCTGGTTCGGCCAGGATGCTGGCCAGTCTTGGTTTTGAAGCGCTGGCTACGACCAGCGGAGGACTCGCGTTCTCGCTGGGAAGACCGGATGGCCTGGCCAGGGTCACCCGTGAAGAGACACTGGCCAATGTGAAGGCCATCGTCGAGGCGACTCCGCTGCCGGTGTCGGCAGATCTGGAGAACTGCTTTGGAGACTCGCCGGAAACTTGTGCGGAGACAATACTCATGGCAGCCAAAACGGGACTCTGTGGCGGTTCGATCGAAGACGCCACGGGCAATCCGGATGATCCGATCTATCCTTTTGATCTGGCTGTCCGGCGTGTCGAGGCTGCGGTCAAGGCGGCCCGTAGTCTTGCTATTCCATTCGTTCTGACGGCGCGGGCCGAGAACCTCATCAGGGGCCGGCTCGATCTGCCCGATACGATCCGCCGGATCCAGGCTTATGCCGAGGCGGGAGCTGACGTGCTTTTTGCGCCGGGAGTAAAGACGCCGGAAGAGATCACGGCGGTCGTGTCTGCGGTTGCGCCCAGACCGGTGAACGTCATCATGGGGCTTGCCGGGACCAGCCTTACTCTCAAGGACCTGGTGGCATTGGGCGTCAAAAGGGTGAGTCTCGGCTCGTCGCTGGTCCGTGCGGCCTATGGGGCATTTCTGCATGCGGCGGAGGAGGTTCGGCAGAAAGGGACCTTTACGTTTGCAGAAAACGTAGTGCCGTATAAGACGTTCAGTGATTTGTTGGGTGCATGAATTGTCAAAAAAGCTGTATGAACTGTTCGCGGTCAAGCCCGGTCCGTCTTATCTTGGCCGGTAAATCTGTAGAAATTGCGCAATCTGCCCTACAGCCTGCTTTTCCTCTGTCTTTTTACTGGTCGGCTTGCCGCCCAGCAGCAGTACCTTTTTACCCGGCTGGGTATCCGCGACGGCCTGGCGTCGAACTCTGTTCTGGCGCTGCAGCAGGATGGGAAGGGTTATATCTGGATAGGGACCAGCAATGGGCTGCAGCGCTATGATGGGTATAGGATGCTGCTATTCCAGCACCGGCTGAACGATCCGCGGTCGCTCCCCAACAATAACGTAAGGCAGCTCTTGCTGGATAAGATGGATCGCCTCTGGGTACTTTCGGAATTCAATCGGGTTGGCTATATCGACCTGTCGGACCTGCAGTACCACGAAGTGTCCTCCATCGTGTCGGAAGAGGATCGCAACAAAGGTCTCGGGCATCTTCATATCGACCAGTCCGGTCATGTCATGCTGTTCCTGTTCGACAGAGCGGTCCTCACCTACGATGAAAAGATAAAGGCCTTTCACTCCGGCAACCGGCCTTTTCCGATGCCGCCGGGGTGGATGGCTATCGGTTTTTTCCAGGATAGCGTGGGCAATTACTGGCTGGGCTCGGATTCGGGGCTCGTCAAATACAATCCTGTCCGCCAGACCATTTCTTACAGGGGACACAATGCGGACAATGACATTGTCATAGCGCACTATGGGCGGTTTACGAATATAGGGTTCCCCTATATCGATCACAGCGGCCGCTTCTGGGTGATGTACTGGCCGCTGGGTGGATGGGGCGCCAACTATTTCAGCATGGATATCCGTACGGGAAAAGAATATGATTGGAACGCATCCATCGGCCGTTGTCTGCAGGGGCGGTACAACGAGCTGGAGCAGATAGCAGAGTCCAGTGACGGGACCGTTGTGCTCGCCGGCGTCAATATGCTGGTGATACTCCGGCCCGGAAGCAAAGCGTTCGAGCTGGTTCGTCCCAATGCCAGCGGGGAATTCAGCATTTATTATGATGTGGTGCACCACTGGATCGAGGACCGGGAGCACAATATCTGGCTGGCTACGGACAGGGGGCTCTACTGGTTCAACCCGGGCGCGCAGCTTTGTCACTCCGTTGCCATTCGTATGGCGGGAAAGGACAGCGTATATACTTCGGAGGTGACGGGCATCCGGCAGCTGCAGAACGGGGATATCGTCGTCTCGACCTGGGGGGATGGTCTCTTCGCCTACGACAGTCTTTTCCGGCCAGCGAAGCGTTGGTATATCGGGAATCTGCAGCCGCATAACGACCGGCAGCACCAGGCCTGGTGTGTCATCCAGCGGCCCAACGGGGATATCTGGAGCGGTCATCAGCACGGCTGGCTTTTCATCTCCCATTGGGCAACGCATAAGACCGAAGAGCTGGTGCTGCCGATCTTCAAGCACAGCACGATACGACAGATGATCCAGGACCGGGTGGGCAATATCTGGATGGGGACACACCGGGGCGACCTTATCCGCTGGGACGCCCAGAGGGGAGCGTATAATCTGATGACCTCGTTGGGTAGCGCGGTCCAGCGATTGTACCTGGATCATACAGGCGATATTTGGGCTTGTACGGAAACGGAGGGTGTATATCGGGTGCGTCCGCAAGACGGGGCCATCCTGAATCACTATACGACTGCTGGTGAGCAGGGGCGAAGGCTGAGCGGCGTTGGCGCGGCGGATATCGTCCAATATTCCGACAGCCTTTATATCGTTGCCACTCACAACCTGGATATTTTAAACGTTTATACCGGCCAGATCCGCAGCGATACCAGTGTCACCGGGGAGCTGTTCAGCGGCGCCACCAATGTGATCAAAGACGGGAAAGGGTATCTCTGGATCACCAATGCCGAAGGACTGCACAGGCTGAGCTTTCTCAAACAGACGAGGACCACCTATTATGAAATGGATGGCGTCGGAAGCAATGCGTTCAATATGGGTTCGGCGTCCTCGCTGAAGGACGGACGTGTCGTCATCGGGACGGCGCACGACGTGCTCGTGTTCCAACCCGCGCAGATACAGAACTATGAGCTGCCGCCCAACGACGTTGAGATCACCGGGATCTGGGCGCATAACCTGCCTTTGTCCGTTGACTCGGTCGGGAAGCTGCCTGAGCTGGAGTTGCCGTATGGGCAGAACTCCCTGCGGATATCGCTGTCTACCTTAGCCTACCAGAATATTGCCGGCATCATGTACAAGCTGGAGGGTATCGACAAGGACTGGGTAGAGTCAAAGTCCAATGAGGCGGTGTACAACTATCTTCCTCCGGGCCGATACCGATTTCGCGCGCAGGCCGTCGATGGCGATAACCGGCTGAGCAGGCATATCCGGGAGCTGTCGATACGGGTGCCGGGCCCATTCTGGCGTACCTGGTGGTTCTTATGCCTGGTGCTGCTGGCCGGCGCCGCCCTTCTGTACGTGCTGGACAAACAGCGGATGCAGCGGAAGGCTGTGCTGGAGAATATGCGGAGCGGTATCTCCGGCAATCTGCACGAGGAGGTCAACAAGGCGCTCCAAAACATCAACGTGCTCAGTGAGATCGCCAGGATCAAGGCGGAGAGGGATCCGGAACAGGCTATCAATTATATCAACGAGATCCATCACAAGAGCCATAATATGATCATTGCGATGGACGATATGCTTTGGGCTATCGATCCGGTCAACGACAATATGACGAAGGCCATCAATAGAATGCGGGAGTTTGCCGAGGCGCTGAACCACCGGCAAGGCGTCCGGATAAGGTTGGAGGCCGAAAAGGGAGTGGAGAGCCTGCATCCGGATATGAATATCCGGCACGAGCTGCTGCTGATCTACAAGCTGGTGTTACGGGTGCTGGTGGAGGAAATGAATGCGCAGGACACGCTGGTTCAGCTGGACCAGGACCACGGCATGCTGAACCTGAGCATCTATTCGAAAGGAATACGCATTGATCAGCGCAGCGGACGGTCGGTCCGGCTGATGGAAGAAGCCCGTAGCCGAGCCGCCGCTATCCGCGGCGCCCTCGACCTGCATTCCGATGAAAAGGGGACGGCTGTGCTCTTTATTTGCCCATCCACTTTTTGAAGTCGGCGACTTTTTCCCGGCTCACCAGCGCCTCTTTGTCTACCGCGGGTCGAAGGGTCAGGATGAGGCGGTTGCCAAAATATTCATCGATCTTTTCAATACAGCCGACAGACAGATAAAACGCGCGGCTGATGCGGAAGAACAACTTTGGATCGATCATCTCTTCCAGCTCGTCCATCGTATAGTCGACGACGAACTTCCTGTTGTCCGTGGTCTTGAAGAAATTCAGACGGCCGTCGCTGAAGAAATAGGCGATCTCGCCGATCTCGATGCTGACCAGCTTTTGGCCGTGCTTGACGAGAAACCGTTGCCGGTATTCTTTGGGTTCCAGCTGACGCCGCAATTCCTTAAGCAGGACGTCGAGCCGGGCTTCTCCTTCCGGTGTTGCTTTGGTCGCATAGCGTAGCCTCATCTGCTGATACTTGTCGAGAGCGAGCTGCAGCTCTTCTTTTTGCACCGGCTTGAGCAGGTAGTCGATGCTGTTGACCTTAAAGGCTTTCAGCGCGTATTCGTCGTAGGAGGTCGTGAAAATGACGGGGCTGGTGACGTCGACCAGCTTGAAGATCTCAAAGCTCTGCCCGTCGGCCAGCTCGATGTCCATCAGGATCAGGTCGGGCGCGGGGTTTTGCTGCAGCCATTCTACCGTGCTCTTTATACTGTCGGTGACTCCGGCCACCACTGCCTTTTCCTCTATCGACAGTAAGGTCTTTTGTATCTTCTTTACGGCCAGGTCTTCGTCTTCTACGATCAATATGTTCATAGCGTTTGTGTTTTAATTGTTATTCCAGATGAGCGGCAGCACAACCATAAAATTCTTTTCGCCTTCCACGATCTGGAAGCCTTCTTCTTTGAGCAACCGATATTTTGCCTCGATGTTGCGGAGCCCGATGCGGGTGGATGTGACGGCCAGCGTCTTGCGTTGCAGGTTGTTGTTGACGACCAGCCGGTTGCCGGCGGTCGTGAAGATATCCATGACCAGGGGTTGCTGTCGCGAGACGATGTTGTGTTTGACGGCGTTCTCCACCAGTAGTTGCAGGCTCAGGGAGGGCAGGTGATAGGGATAATAGCGTCGGTCGATGTCCATGTTCAGCTGCAGGCCCTCCCCGTATCTTGTCCGGAGCAGCTGAAAATAGGACTGGATGAAGCGGAGCTCCGTCTCTACCGTGCTGACCCCGCTGTCGTTGTTGCGCAGCAGGTATCGGTAGACCTTGCTCAGCTCGTCCAGGAACCGTTCGGCCTCCGTCCTGTCCTCTTCGATCAGTGACGAAAGCGTATTAAAACAGTTAAAGAGGAAATGTGGATTGATCTGACCCTTCAGGTTCTCGAACTCATGCTCCATGCTCATTTTTTCGAGGAGTGTCTTTTCCTGCAGGCTCTCCCGGTATTTTTCCAGCAGGAACAAGACTTCCCAGAGGGTATCGAACAGCAGGTTGATCGAGAGACCGATGAGATAGCCCCATTTCAGGTCGCGGACGTGCATCTGGTAGCCTAGGATATGCCAGTGATCGTAGACCCAGAAAATGAGCAGGACGGAAGGCGTCATGACGAACGGGTTGGTCAGCGATTTGTACAGGATGCGTTTCCGCGTCTCCTTCAGGGTGGGGAATTGCCGGCGTATCGCATGGTCATACTGGATATGGGCATACCAGGATACGATGCCGATGGCATAGATCAGGGGCCAGCTGACCGCCCATACGCGCCAGTCGGTCAGGAACCGGCCGGGATAGAGGATGGCGTTATAGGCGAGCACGATGAAGGGCATCGATGTCCAGAAGCCTATTACCTGGACTTTCAGGGGTCGGGAGAATTTCATGATGGCGGCTGGCTTTTTTCGATGAGGGGAATGAGGACCGACCGGCAGGACGTTGATTCGTGAATGGTCATCCCCGGGCCGCCGAGGAGCCGGTATTTGCTGACCAGGTCGTCCAGCCCTTCTTCCTGGTCGGGACCGTCGCCGGTGACGGGCTTTGGCTGAAGGGTATTGTTGATCATCAGGGAGCCATCCTGCAGGGTCCGGATATCTATGCGCAGCGGATGAGCCTTGCTGAACGCATTCCGATAGATGATATTCTCCAGCACGACGAGCAGGCTCATCGGCGCTATCTTTTTGGTCTCCTCGCCTTTGTCGACCACGGTGGTGACTTCCAGGGCGGAGCCAAAGCGGGTCTTGACCAGATAGAGATAGGCGTCGATGAACTTCAGCTCTTCGCTGAGGTCTACCAGCTGTTCTTCCGCGCCTTTCAGGAGATAGCGATAGACCCGGGTCAGCTCGTCAAGGAATTTCTCCGCCTCATTCCCGTTCTCCTGGATCAGGCTGGAGAGGGTATTGAAGCAGTTGAAAAGGAAGTGCGGATGCAGCTGGCGTCGCAGGCTCATCAGCCGGCTTTTCTGGTAGGCGCTTTGCAGCCGGTTGGTCTCCACCATGGAGGTCTTCCATTTCTCCCAACCCAGGCCGGCTTCGTTGACAAAGGTCAGGATGGCGCTGGCGAGGCAGGCATATGCCGTCACCCACCATTCCATGCTGCGCTGAACAGGGCAGTCGCCCATGGGTAGCGCCTCATACAGTAAATAGACGCCCTGTATGGTTAGCAGGTTCATGACACAGAACAGGGGTAGCAGGATGCCGGCACGTCTGAACAGCTCGTGGTCGCCGGGAAAACGTTTTTTGACCAGCATGGCGGCCGCACCGAATATCGAATAGATCATCGCGAAATACAGCAGCGAGATGCCCAGCCTTGTGAAAAAACTGCCGGATGAAGACAGGGTACAGTAGCCAAACAACAGGAGGTTGATCAGGACGGTATAGGGCAGCATAAACCAGATGAAGATCATCGGCTCAATGCGGCTATACCTTTTTATCTGCATAGGTTAGTTAGGCGATCAAATTACTATAAAATATCCATTTATTTCATCACCGGTCGCATTCCTCCCGGCGGAATGGGTTGCGGCACCGTATTGTTGACCGGCTTTGTCGTCTTCAGGAAAGCGTAGATGGAGCGCAGGTCCTCGTAGGTCAGCTTGCTGAAGTTCTGCCAGGGCATGGGTGGCAGCAGGGGGCGGCCTTGTTCGAGGCCTTTCCATTTGCCTTCGCGGATACAACGGATGAACTGGGCTTCAGTCCAGTTGCCGATGCCGGTGGGGTCGGAGCTAATATTGGCAGAGAAGGAGGTGCCCCAGGGGCCTACGGAGGCCGTGAGATCGCCGCAGAAAAGCACCCAATTTTTGGCCGTTCCCGTGTCGAAAGCTGGCAGCGGACGGCCGGCGGGATAGCCGGAGAATCGCAGGCTGGAGTCGACTTCCGGGCCGTGCGGGCCCATTTTCTTCGGGGAATGACAGTCGTCGCAGCCGGCAGCATTGACCAGGTATCGTCCGCGTTTGACCAACTGTACAGGGTCGGCGATAGGTGAGGTGATGCCTTCGGAATTGGTCTCTCCGCAGGAGAAGCCAATGACTACGGTGGCAAGGGCGAGGGTGGACAGTATCCAGTATTTCTTATACATATTCGGTTTCGTTTAAAAGTTGGAGGAATCGTTGTTTGTTCTTTATCAGCCAGGCTTCGAGGCTTTGCATCCCGGGGTTCATGCAATAGCTTTCCATCAGGTGCTGGCTGCGTCTGAGGATATAAAGCCGCTGTACTTCAAACATATTGGCGAGCTCTTCTGCGCCGGGGAAGCCAAAGCCGGAGAAGACATCGCGCTGGATATGGTGATAGCGGATGGTCACTCCCAGCACCCGGCTCATGATCGCCGCGTATTCTTTACAAGTGCGGTCCTCACCTACGACGCCGACGGTCCGGTGCAGGTATATCTCCGGGCAGGCGAATACCTGTGCTACGATCGGGCCGATGTCTTCCACGCTGGCCATGGCCAGGCGCGTGTCACCCTGGGGGAAGCCGAAATAATAATAGCCGTCCTCGCGCCGCTGTGGCGGGAAGAATGAAAAGAAATTCTCATAATAGAAGGCGATGTGCACAAAGCTGGCGGGCAGGTCGAGCGACCGGGCGTAGTTCTCGAGCGCGGCCTTGATGTCGCAGTGGGGCACGGGGAATTGTCCGACGCTCAGCTCCAGATAAGGCGGCAGGCCGCTATAGACGAAGTGAGAGATGCCGGAGTCCTTGACTGCGTCAATGAGATTTTTTCCCTGCTGGAACTCTTTTTCGTAATGCTCCCAGAAATTGGTGAGACCGAAGACGCCGTAGCAGTCTTTCATTGCGGCCAGCAGGCTGTCCTTGTCGTCGAGGTCGCCTTCTACGAGGTCTGCGCCGGCTTTTTGGAGTTCTATCGCTTTGACTGAGGTTGCGTCGCGCGTCAAACAGCGTACGGTGTAGCGCTTCGTGTTGAGCAGGGCGCGGGCTACGCTGCCTCCCTGGGCGCCTGTGGCGCCGGTGATAAGAATAGTGGGGTTTTGTTGCATGGTATTTAGAGTTTTTAGAAGGTTATTGCAGCTCCTGGATCCATTTTTCCGCGAAAGGTCTGGCGACGTCATCGACTTCCTTACCGGCGCGATAGATCATCTTCCAGTCGTTGTTTTTGTATTGGTATTCCTGCTTATCGAAAATTTGTTTGCCGTTCCGTTCGTGGGTAGTGGCGCTGAAATCGACAGTTGCAGTAAGGGAGAGATATTTTTGAATACGCCGTTTGATGAAGATACGGTTATCTTCCGGATATTCCTTTTCCCATTGCAGGCTATATTTTTTATAGTCTTCCAGCTCTTTTTTGCGGCGGTCCAGCTGGCTTTGAAAGAGCATTTCTATCGTCTGGCTGTTCGGGCTCTGGTAGTCCGCGAGGTTCTTTTTATGCATCTCCAGTATGGGTTGCATGATCTTTTTCATGTCGGCGTTACCGGTGTTGATGGTATTTTCGGTGCTGGCGATCAGCTTCTTTGTGTCGGCGATCTTGTCCTGGCGGATCTGTTCTTTTGGTCTGGTATAATCTACAGGTTCGGAGGGTTTGGAGTCTTTGCGCATCTTGTCATAGGCGGCTTTGAAGGCGGGGCTGGCCAGGTACTGCCTGGTATAGGCCAGGAGGTCGGCGGTGGCTTTTCCGCGGTTGCCTATGTTCTTTGCGGCTTTCAGGCCTTCGTAGTGAAAATAGCCATCGAGGAAGCTTTTTTTGATCTTGTCGGCGCCGTCCTGCTGGGTGATGCCCAGCTGTTGCCAGATGCCTTCCGCGAGGCGGGGGGCGACGACGAAGGAGAAAAGATTGCAGCTCAGCAGGACAAGGGTCGCGGCTGCTGCGAGGCGAATGGTGTGTTTCATTTTATTGTTTGATTATAGTTTGATGAATTCGACGCGTCTGTTCTGGGCGCGGCCTTCTTTGGTCTTGTTGTCGGCGACGGGTTCGGTCTCTCCCCGGCCGTCGGTATCGATGCGGCCGGCGTCGATCTTCCATTCGCTGGCGAAGAGGTCTTTTACGGCGGCGGCTCTTTTTTTCGATAGTTCGAGATTTGTTGCGTCGTCCCCATCGCTGCTGGTATGGCCGATGACCTTTATGCGGATAGACGGGTTTTCTTTAAGTACTATGGCTAGCTCTTTCAGCACGCCGTAGGATTCAGGGCGGATCATGGCGCTGTTGGGGTCGAAGCCAATGCCGTTGGTGGAGAACTTTCCCTCTTCGATGAGTTTGTGACGGGTATCGGGGAGGCCGGTGGCGATGCGGATATTGCCGATGTAGACGCCGTAGCCCTCTTCAGGATAGTTGGTGCTGCCGACCTCGAGACGCAGCTGGTTCATGGTGTCGGCAGCGGGGACGCCTTTGGGTATGTCAAAAACCTTCAGCTCGTTGATCCAGCAGCGGAACCTTTGTTTCTGCACCTGTATGGCGACGTGAGCAGGCTGTCCATACCAGTTCTGCAGCTGTCCGATATTGATAAGGTCGCCTTTGAAGATGGAGGCTTTTTCTTTGAACGCTTCGAAGACAGCCCGGGAACCATTGTTTTCGAAGGGAGCGATAGTCGCCGTTGCGGCGGCAAACTGCCGGTAATCTTTTAACAGGCTGTTGTCGTCTGGTGACAGGTCGCGGCTGGCCAGCAGGGAGATGAGGAATTGGGGATACATCCAGCCGTTGTTCTTCAGCTGCAGGATGAGGTCGAACTCGACGGTATAGTCCTGACCGAAGGGCTTGCTGCTGGCCGTCAGATAGGCCACCGATCTATGGAGGCGGAGCCAGCGGCCGGCGTATTTGTCGAGCGTGACGACCTCGCCGGAGCCGGTGCTGTTCCAGCCTGTGGGCAGCTCGCCGGGGGCTTCCTGGGCGAAGTCTTCGGCGTACAGGACCTTTTCGCCGGATACAAAATCATATTTGGAGAAGCTGGCCAGTTGGGGCGTGCCCGGGTCGGCGGCCGCCTGGTTGTTGGTGATCGCCGGGTCGCTCTTGCCTTCGGCTTTGTCAAGGGCCTTGTCCATGCCCTGGTCGACCCTGCGGTCGATGCGCTGATTGATCTTATTCTTTGCTTTATTAATGAGACTCCCGAACTGACCGAAGCTTTTGGCCGCCAGCAACAAGGATATTAAGAGTATAGGGATCTGTCTTGGCATGTTGGTGTTTTTAATGTTACCGCAAAATTGGGCTTCAGCGGGGGGCGAGGCAATGCCGGGGTGTATGAACTGGATCATTCGATGGATGAAATGTTCAGCGGTTGCGGGCATTTCAATTCGTGTACCGATAATCACAGTTCATACGCCGGAGGGTTTCCCCGGGCTCGAAAGGACAACATCTTTGCGGGACAAAACAAAAAACACCAAAAATGAAAAAGATTGTCTTCATCTTCTTTTCGCTGATCGTGCTCGCTTCGTGCAAGAAGCACAACGACGGCGACAATGTATTTAAAGGTCCGGATCAGCAATTCCAGGGCGGAAAGGCCTGGACCTGGCTACAGACTGATAAGGATGGCCATCCGGAAATGCTGGCTATCGCCATCGATCAGGCGGCCTTGTCGAGCCTTGACCCGGGAACGGATGAATCGCATGAAGCCCTGGATGGGCTGTCCCTGAAACTTCATTCGAAGGCGTCCGTTACGCCTTTTACGCACGCCCTGCTCGAATGGAACCCCCACGGACACGAGCCGGCGGGCGTCTATGACAAGCCCCATTTTGATTTCCATTTTTATATTCAGTCCGAGGCGGACAGGCTGGCTATACCGCTGTATACTCAGGATTCGTCTAAATTCCTGCTGTTTCCGGCGCCCGGATACCTCCCGGCCAGCTATGTGCCGGTGCCAGGTGGTGTCCCGGAGATGGGGACGCACTGGGTCGACGTTACGACTCCCGAACTGCATGGCCAGCCTTTCACCCAGACCTTCCTCTATGGGTCTTATGACGGCAAGGTGACATTCTATGAGCCGATGATCACGAAGGCTTTCCTGGATGCGAACGCGGATTTTGAACGGGCTATTCCCCAGCCGGTAAAATATAAGGTAAGCGGGTACTTTCCCACGACGATGCAGGTGAAGAAGGAAAGTGGGGTATTGAATGTGATATTGAAAGGATTTGTTTACAGACAGGCTTCATAAACAAGCAAAAAATGCAGAGTTAATAGTTACGGGGGCCCTTTCCAGGGTCCCCTTTCTTTTTTTTGTGAAAAAGGCTAAAATATGGGAAGGTTGTGTCGGTAGAAGTTAGTTGATTTGTCGCATGAGTATCAAAAGAAGAGATTTTATCCGTCTTTCCGGGCTGGCTGCAGCCGGAGTCAACGGGCTGGGGGCCGGTGCGGGATCGTTGCGCGTCATGACGTCTGTACTGGATGGATTGCAACCGATGACAGGGGATGTGGTCCCCATCACCGTGGAAGAAAGGCAGGCGCGTATCCAAAAGGCCCAGCGGCTGATGGTTGATAATAAGATCGAGGCGCTCGTCCTGGACTCGGGAACGTCGATGGTCTATTTTACGGGTATTGGCTGGGGGCAGAGCGAGCGGCCGATGGTGGCTGTTATCCCGGCAAAGGGGGAGGTTAAATACGTGAGCCCGGCCTTTGAGGCCGAGCGGCTGCGCGAGCTGATAAAGATCGGTACGGAGGTGCGGGTATGGGAAGAGCACGAGAGTCCGTATAAGGTGATCGCCGGGATATTGAAGGACTATGGCATCCGGACAGGGAATATCGGGATGGAAGAGCGGTTGCGGTTCTTCATCTTCGACGGCGTCCGGAAAGAGGCGCCACAGCTGACCTATGTCAGCGGCGATCCGGTGACGATGAACTGCCGGATGATCAAGTCTGCTGCTGAGCTGGCTCTGATGCAGAAAGCCAATGATATTACCGTGGCGGCCTATAAGGCGTCGATCGCCCTATTGCACGAGGGGATGACGCCAGCGGATTTTTCGTCGATAGCGGCGGATGCTTTTTCCCGTCTTGGCGTCCGGGGCGACCTGAGCGCCAATTTTGGACCGGCCTCCGCCTATCCTCATGGCAGTATCCAGACCCAGCACCTGCAAAAGGGGGATGTTGTGATCATGGATGACGGCTGTAAGGTCCAGGGGTATTGCTCCGATATCAGCCGTACGGTCGTCTTTGGCGCTGAGCCGACCAGGCGGCAGCGGGAGATATGGGACCTGGAGAAGAGGGCCCAGGCGGCGGGTTTTGCGGCGGCCAGGGTTGGCGTCCCCTGTGAGCAGGTGGACATCGCCGCCCGGAAAGTCATAACAGACGCGGGTTTTGGCCCCGGCTACAAGATACCTGGTCTGCCCCACCGGACGGGGCATGGCATAGGTATGGACATCCATGAATGGGGGAATATGGTCCTGGGGAACAAGCAGCCTCTCCAGCCGGGGATGTGTTTCAGCGTCGAGCCGATGGTCGCGATCTATGGGGAGTTTGGGGTCCGGCTCGAAGACTGTGCCTATATGACCGAGGATGGACCCCGCTGGTTCTCCCAGCCGAGCCCGGCCATTGACGTGCCGTTTGTGGTGTAGGGGGGGGCCGTTCGCGGTATAGGGGCCGTCGGAATGGGGATGGGGATTATCATGTGAGCAGATTAGCCTTTGTTATATTGGAAAAAGTAGTAATTTAGGTTCACTAACCAATTAAATTCTAGTTAACATGGCAAAGACCGCGAAGAAAGCTGCTCCTAAAAAGGCAGTAAAAAAAGCCGCAAAGAAGGCCGCTCCTAAAAAGGCAGCCAAGAAAGCAGCTCCCAAGAAAAAAGCAGCTCCGAAGAAAGCCGCTAAGAAAAGAACTCCCAATGCAGCCTTTATGACGGCGCTCAATCCGAGCCCGGCATTGGCTGACGTTATCGGAAGCAAGCCTCTTCCCAGAACGGAGATCATCAAGAAGATCTGGGACTACATCAAGAAGAACAATCTTCAGGACAAGACCAACAAACGCATGATCAATGCCGACGCCAAGCTGAAGGTGTTGTTCGGTGGCAAGAGCCAGGTGTCGATGTTCGATCTTGCCAAGATCGTTGGACAGAACGTAAAGTAATCTGCGATCGCAGCAAATTTGTATTGACCGGGGTGGAGATCATAGCCAATTGATATTCGCTCCGGTTTTTTTTGTGGCCGCTAGTATTCGTCCGACAGGCCAAAAGACGGCTTGCGGTACATCCACTGTCCGGCGGTGAAGTCCGGGAACTCTACCGTCTGGTTGCCGAGCTCTATCGACTGTTCGCTGAGGGGCGTGATGGCGCTGTACGCTGCGGCGTCGTATACGTCCATTGGCGTCGGGGTCTGGCGTTTGATCGACTCGACAAAGGCGTGCAGTACGAAGAAGTCCATTCCTCCGTGGCCGGCGCCCTCTGCAGAGGCGCTCCAGCGCTTCCATAACGGGTGGTCGTATTTTTCCAGCCAGATCCTGGCGTCGTCCCAGGCGTCGTCCTTCGACTGTCCGGCGACGTGAATGCCTTTTGCGACGTCCATCCAGAGCCCTCCGGTGCCTTGTACGCGGAAGCCCAGCGAATAGGGGCGGGGCAGGCTGGTGTCGTGCTGCAGCAGGATGGTCTCGCCGTTCGCGCAGTTGATGGAGGTCGTTACAACGTCGCCTAATTTGAACTGAACTTTGGCACTGGCGTTTTCCGGTCCGCACTTTTTAACCACGTAGTCGTGAAGGCCACGCGCCTTGGACGAGAACGAGCAAAGGTTGACGAACCGGTTGCCGCGGTTGATATGGATATAGTGCGCCAGCGGGCCGACGCCATGTGTGGGATAGAGGTCGCCGTTGCGATGGATGGAATGTTCTGTGCGCCAGCGGGCTTCGGAGAAGGCCTTCTCGCCAAACTCGCAATTGCCGCTGAATTTCACGTCTCTCAAATTGTGTTGATACCCGCCCTGAAGGTGCACGAGCTCGCCGAACAGTCCCTGCTGCACCATATTCAGCACGGCCATAACGTCGCGGCGATAGCAGACGTTCTCCAGCATCATGACGTGGGCATTCTTTTGCTCTGCCGTTCTGACGACATCCCAGTGGTCTTCCAGCGTGATGCCCAGGACCACTTCCGTGCCGACATATTTGATGCCTGCCTCGAGGGCGCCGACGATCATGGGTTTGTGCCATTCCCATGGGGTAGCGATGATGACCCCGTCCAGCTGTTCGTTGCGCAGGAGGTCTTTCCACGCATAGGGATTTCCGGTATAGATCTTCGGCATTTTCTGGCCGCTTTTTTCGATCTGCTTTTTTGCGCCGTCGAGCATCCGGTCGTCGACGTCACATATAGCCTGGAGGCTGACGTCGTCTCTTTTTAGCAGGAGGCCCAGATGGCTCTGCCCGCGAAGGCCGGTCCCGATGATGGCCAGTCGAACTTTTGTCTGTTGGCTGCGGGCGAATAGTTGGGCGGAGGGGGCGGTGGCAAGCGCCAGGGCGGCGAGGCCGCTATTGCGAAGAAATTCTTTTCTGTTCATGAAAATAAAGATAATAGAGCCGGCGATAAAAAACTAACGCAATCGAATGCGCAAATTCTCCCTATTTTTATAAAAATTTTCTATATGCGCAGCCTTACCCTTTCTTTTCTTGCCCTTCTCTTCTTTGCCGGCAGCGGTCTGGCCCAGACGCTAAAGGACAGCGCTTCGATCATGCAGGTCCGCAAGGAGCCGAGACATCACGACGTGGTGGACAACCAGTGGGTAAGGATACTGGATGTGCACCTGCCTCCCGGAGATACGACATTTTACCATAAACATACGACGCCGTCGGTGTTCCTGGTGCTGGGGAATACGAAGACCGGCAGCCAGGCACTTATAGAGCCGCGGCACAGGACTTTTGACAAGGAAGACATCTGGTTCGAAGATTTTACCGATACGCCGCGGATACACCGGGTATGGAATGCGGATAAGGTGCCTTTTCATACGATCGATATCGAACTGCCGCACAAGCCGTCCGCTGGATTCAAGGGAGCGGATCTTCCTTCTTCCGAACTTCTCTTCGACGCCAAGCCGGTGCGTGCCTATCGGGTGAAGCTGGCTGGCGGAGGGAATATAAGGTTGAATGCACTGCCCTGTCCCATAGTCGTGATCGGATTGTTGGCGACGGGCGCAACCGGTAAGGTCAATAACAAACTATTCAGCGGGAAGGGCAGCTATATCTTCGTCCCTTCCGGTGAGGCGCTGCGCATTGAAAATATCGGGAAGACCGAGGCGCAGTTTGCCGTTTTTGAAATAAAATAATTGCATCGCTCGCGGTCCTGCTAGCTCTGCAGGCCCGCGATCTCTTCGAAGTCGTCGGCTAATTTGCTGCTCAGCCGTTCGAAGATGGGGAAGAGACGCATGTATACCTCGTGGTTGTTACGGTCGGGATGGAACATGCCTGGAAGGTCGATGCCCCGCGTCGCTTCTTCGAGGCTTTGATACATGCCCATTTCGGTGGCGGCAACGAGGAAGGCGCCGAGCCCGATGCTATCCGAATTATTTTTTACGTGCACCGGCTTGTTGAACATATCGGCGATCAGCTGCGCCCAGAAGGGGTAGGCCGCGAAGCTGCCGTTGATGGACAGTGTGTGGATGGCCCGGTGTTCTTCGAGGGTCTTGCCGATGCTGTAGATCTCGAACAGGATGCCTTCAATGGTGGCGCGGATAAGGTGTTGCTGGCGGTGCTGCATATTCAACCCAAAATATACGCCTCTCGCATTGGCGTTCCAGATGGGCGCTCTTTCCCCCAGCAGGTAAGGTAGGAACAGGAGTCCGTCGCTGCCCGCGGGTATCCTGGCCGCTTCCTGTATCAGTCCTTCCATTGCCTCTTCCAGGTCGAAGGCTTTGCGGAACGAGCCGAACTCGCGCGTAAACCATTCGAAGATCACGCCGCCGTTGTTGGTCGGGCCTCCCGAGACGTAATAGTCGCGCGTGAGGACGTAATTAAAAAGTCGTTGTTTCTCATCGATCAGGACTTCTTTGCCTACTACGCGCACGGCCCCGCTCTGTTCCACCGTGATCGTCGCTTTCCCTTCGCCCCATACGCCTGCGCCCAGGGTAGCGAGGCAGCCGTCGCTCGCGCCTGCGATGATCCGGGTGCCGGCATCCAGTCCCAGCGAAGCCTGGTATTCCGGCCGCAGCCGCAGGGAGGAATAGAACACCGGCACCAGCTGGGGTAGCTGGGTGGCGAGGATGCCCGCATAGTCCAGGGCCGCGTCCTCCCACTGGAAGGAATGGATATTGAAAAGGCCTGTGGCCGAGGCGAGGCTGTAGTCGATGATCGTCTCCCCGGTCAGCTGCTGGATGATATAGCTTTTCAGAGAAAGGAAACGCGCCGTCAGGTGGAACCGGTGTTTGTCCTCGTTCTTCATCCAGGCGATCTTTATCAGCGGGGACATGGGGTGGATGGGCGTGCCCGTCGCATCATAGATGGTCTTGCCTGAGGGCGAGTTCCTGAGCTGCCGGGCCTCCTGTTTGCCGCGATTGTCTGACCAGGTGATGGCGTTGCCGAGGGGATTCCCCTTCTTGTCGACCGGC
>Ga0105239_10004046_pt1 | contig 17723 bp, 16 predicted proteins | sample KBSC44metaG_FD_92761 | JGI IMG/M metagenome (GOLD analysis project Ga0105239, IMG submission 92761) | Corn rhizosphere microbial communities from Kellogg Biological Station, Michigan, USA - KBS C4-4 metaG | ecosystem: Host-associated > Plants > Roots > Rhizosphere > Soil | place: Michigan, USA...
ACCGGCTGGTCCTCAACTCGGCATGCGCCAAATTCTTGGCGGTACGTTTCACAGTGTCGTGCAGACATCCCGGCAACCCCAGGTCCTGACTGGATTTCTTCTCTTCCTGGCGCCGGCGAGCTGTGTGGCAGCCATCAATCTATTTGCCGGCTTAGGCAAGGAGTTCCACGCGAGCTCGCAATGGGTGGTCTGGACTACCGGTGCCGGGGCCGCGGTCACGAGCGCAATCGGTTCTGTTTTGGGCGGCTATATCGCCGATCGGGTGGACCGTGGTGTGCTCTACCTAGGTGGCGGTATCTGGGGATGGCCGTGACTCCGCATACGCAAGCCACCTTCACTGTTGGCGTCCTTGCCTACAACTGTGTGGCGGGCGTTTGTTATGCGGCATTTTCAGCGTTGGGATTGCAAATGGTGGGAATCCGCAATCCGACGGCCGCAACGCAGCTCGCCCTATTCGCTGCCGCTACTAACGGCGCCATCGTTTATATGACCTGGGCTGACGGGCAGGGATTCCGAATGTTCGGCATCCGGGGCCTGTTAATGGTGGACGGCCTAGCCGCTATCGGTGCGGCCGTTCCATTGCTTTTGTTTTTAGGATGGCGGGCCACCAAAAGCTGCATCGCACTTGACGTTCCCGACTCTAACTGAAAAGGTCTGAAGTTCCCGTTGAATCGGTTTAGAAAGGCCAGCGAAGCCAACCGTTCACTCAAAGCCACTGAAACATCCCGTTAATTCCTATTATCGGTAGCCATCCACGGGGGCGTCTTCGCCCCGAGGATCAATTTAGTTTTGGGTCGAAAGAACTTCAATTCCAGTGACTTCAGGTGACTGGTGTGTGAATTTTTCCGAGATACGATTTCATCGCGTGAGGTTTCTCGTTCTTCCGTTGAGTCCACGTCTTGCCTTCCCACCGTGATGGGTATTTGTCCGGCTGCTCATCGAGACGTTTGCAGATTTGATCGTTGGTGTTGCCAGCGTCCCATAGCTCGCAGATGCGCCGGTCGGTCCTTTCCTTCACCGGGTCTTTGGTGCGACCGTACCGTGCCACACCCACGGATGGGCGATTGGGATCGTCATTAGGGCGACCATCTCTTCCTTGAGTCGATCCAGAAGTGTGTAACTGTGCCATAAAGGGTCTGCGCCCCTGAGTTCCCATGCGAAGTTTTGACGAAGATGATCGCCAATTAGCGTCCTGCAGGCGCAGGAGGATTGATTACGGCGCTATCCCAGTGTTCCACCAGTTTGCCGTCCTTGATGCGGAAGGTATCGAAGGTGAAGGCTTCGTAAAACTTGCCGGGTTCGGCGGTCGGGTCCTGGCGGAAATTCTTGTGGACGACAGTGACGATGTCGCATTCCGCGGTTACAACTTCGAGGGGGTTACCCGGCGGGGGCGTTGGACCGGTGGCGGGACCGCGACCGCCGCCACGGCCGCCGGAGAATGCGGCCTTGAATTCCTCATAGTCACTGACCTTGTTCTCTTCGGCGCGTTTCTTGAACGCCGGATTGTGTTGTTTATAGGTGGGATCCGCCAGAGCGAGACGGTCTGCTCCAGGGCGGAAGAACTCGAGCGCGACTTTCTTGTTGGCTTCTAGCTGCGCCGGAGTCGCGCTGCAGCCAGGCGTGGGGTTAGCCTGTTGCGCAAGTGCTGCCGCGCCAGTGAACAGGACGCTGACCGATGCAGTGAGGATAGCTTTCGTCATGTGTATTCCTTTTCGTTACGAGAGGCTGATTTTGCCGGTGCTGTCGCCAATTTTGTCCTGCTGAATGCCCGCCATTTCGAGCATGGGCAGCAATAGATTACCCATAGAGGTTCCTTTGGGATTCTGGATGTGGCGGCCACCCTTGATCTGTCCGATGGCGCCTCCGCCCAAAAGAACCGAGATGGGATCATGGCTGTGGACGTTGCCGTCGCCCATGCCGCTGCCGTAAAGCACCATCGAGTGATCGAGCAAGGAACCGTCGCCGTCCTTGGTTTCCTGCATTTTCGTGAGGAACTTGGAATAGAGCTGGACGTGATAGGTGTTGATCTTCTGATGCTGCGCCATTTTCAGCGGATCGTACTGGTGATGCGAGATGGAGTGGTGCTGTTCGGGCACTCCGATGTACGGGTAAGTGCGATTGTTCAGCTCGCGCGACATCATGAAGGTGGACACGCGGGTGATATCGGCCTGGAACGCGACTACTTGCAGGTCGAACATCAACCCGACGTGGTCTTCGTAGGTTTCTGGAATATCGATGGGTGCGTTGGGAACGGATAACTGCTGGTCCGTGTTGCGCTTCTCCACTTGAGCGATGCGGCGCTCAATTTCGCGCAGGTTGTCCAGGTAATCGGTGATGCGAGTCTTGTCCTGCGCGCTCAAGTTCTTTTGCAGGTCTCTGGCGGAGCCGGTGATGTCGTCGAGGAGGCTGCGGTCGTCTTGCAGGCGTTCGAAGCGTTTCGCGGCGGAGCTGCCGTCGCCGAACATGCGCTCGAATACAACCTTGGGATTGATCTCGGCGGGGAGCGGCGTGGTGGGCGTGCTCCAGGACATAGTGTTCAGATAGGCACAACTGCTGGTGGCGTCGCAGATGCCGATCATGTTGGATACGTCTTCGATTCCCAGTTCGAGCGACGGGATGGGCGTGTCCTGACCGATCTTGCGGGCGATCATCTGGTCGATGGTCGTTCCGGCTTGCACGTCTTCGCCCTGCGTGTCTTTAGTCACGGCGGCGCTTAGCCAGGTGGCGCTGCTCGAAGCGTGGCCCGAGCCCGCCTGCTTGGCCTTGTTCTCCGCCAGATTGCTGAGGATGATGAAGCGGTTACGGAAGGACTCGATGGGCTTGAGGATGGGCGTCATCTCGTAATCGGTCCCGGTGGTCTTGGGCACCCATTGATCCAGGATCACGCCGTGCGGAGTATAGATGAAGGCGGCGCGGAACTGGGGCTTGGCGGCGGTCTTGGTCTGCGCCGTCAAAGCGGGGATCATGGAGTCGAGCAGGGGCAAGGCCACGGCCGTGCCTGCCAGACCTCGCAGGAATGTGCGGCGGGGCAAGTGCTTCTTTGTGACGATCATTGTTCCGGTCTCCTCATTTGATCTAAACTCTGTTTGGCTGACGCGCTTTGCACCACGTCGGCTTGTTTCATCCGCATCTGGAACTGCGGGCTCTGTACGATCCCCATCAGGATGGATGAGAATTTGTAATCGTTCTTCGAAGCCTCGCGCAGGATCTTACGAACCGCCGGCATGTCTCGGTAATCCATGGGGCGGCCGACGGCGTACATTAACAACTTCTCGGTCATGGTCTGGATGAATACTTCGCGGCGCGCCAGCAGGAAGTTGCGTAGGCCGACGGCGCCGTCTACTTTGGTGCCGTCGAACATGGTGTCACTGGCGTCGATCTTGGCATCACCGTCTTTCAGTCGCCAGCGGCCGACTCCGTCGTAATTCTCGAGGGAGAAGCCAATGGGGTCCATGACCTTATGGCACGTCGCGCAGAACGGATTCGCGCGGTGGGCGGTCATGCGGTCGCGCATACTCTGCGCTTTGGCGGCACTATCCTCTTTCAAAGCTGGAACATTTGGCGGCGGAGGTGGCGGTGGTGTACCGAGCAAATTGATTAAGATCCACTTGCCACGCGCAACGGGCGAGGTGCGGGTGCCTACCGAAGTCAGAGTCAGAATGCTTCCCTGTCCCAGCAGGCCTTTGCGAGCATCGTCCGTGATCGCCACTCTACGGAACTGATCTCCGTAAATTCCGCGGATTCCGTAATGACGCGCTAGGCGCTCGTTGACGAAAGTATAGTTTGCTGTCAGCAGGTCGGCTACCGAGCGGTCCTCTTTGATGACGCTGTCGAATAACAGTTCGGTCTCTTTGACCAAGGCCAGCCGCAGATTTTCGTCGAAGTCGGGGAAGACGTCGGGGTCGGGGACCATTCCGCGCAGATTGCGCAACTGCAGCCACTGGGCCGCGAAGTTCGTAACCAGTGCGTCCGCCTTGGGGTCGGACAGCATGCGGCGAACCTGCTGTTCCAGCACCGTGGGATCTTTCAGCTTGCCCTGCGCGGCGAGGTTGAACAACGTTTCATCGGGCACGGTGCTCCACAGGAAGAACGACAAACGCGAAGCCAATTCCAGATCGCTGATGCGATAAGGAGTGTTCGGAGCAACGTTCGCTGGATCGTTCTCGACGCGGAATACAAATTCCGGGCCAGAGATGATGCGGCGGATGCCCATCTCAATTCCTTGTTCGAATCCGCCCTTGTTGCGGCCTCTTTGGTAGAACGTCAAGAGGCGTTCCATGTCTTTGTCGTTCACCGGGCGACGGTAAGCGCGGCGCGCCAAATTGGAGAGAATGGTTCGCGCGCACGGCAGCTCGTCTTTGCCGGGAACGGGGCGGCACGTGAAGATGCGGCGGCGCGCTGGCGTGTCGCCGGGGCCGTGGGGATCGAAGGGCCCGGAAACGATTACTTTATCCAGGTGCGGGAAACCTTTGGTTTCGTTGGCGTCGATGGCAGTTCGCTGGTATTGCTGCCAGATCTCGGCGGTTTGCGCGGAGGACTGGCGCAGGAACGATACCGCCAGAGTATGCGGGCCGGCTTTCACGGGGATGCGGAAAACTAGTTGCGCGTGCAACTGGTTTGCATAAGCCATCGATTCCGGAATGGTTTTTACGATGCCGTCGTTGCCGCCGAAGTTCAGTAGCTTCACACGAACGCCGTCGAGCGTGATCTCCATGGCGTGGCGATCTTCGAGGCCGTGAATCATGCCGAGAATCGATTGCGATAGCCTGGGTTCAAATTGATACTCGCCGTCGAGCGGGAAGTAGTGCGTCACGGCCATGCCGCCGAGGGTGCCGACGGGCGTGCCTTCAATGTGGGTATCCTGCGAGAGGTCGGGGCGCGGGCGGTAGGTGGAGACGACCACACCTACATCGGGATCGCCGATGGCGAAGCGGGTGACTTTGGCCGATGCGGAAAGGTACCGTTCGAGCAGCGCCGGCGAGATGGTCAGCATCTGCGCGATGTTGTCGAAACCGTCGGCGGAGTCGTCGGGCGGGAGCAGTTCGGAGGCATCGACGTCGAGATTCAGCACATCTTTGATCGCGTTAGCGTATTCAGTGCGATTCAGGCGATGGATCATAGTGCGGCCAGGATTGGGATTCGTGACGGCGGACGTATCCAGAGTGTTTTCGAGCCAGGTCGCGAGCTTATCGATCGAAGCTTTGCCGGGACGAGGCAGACCCACCGGCGGCATTTCTCCGGCGCGTAGTTTGCGGACAACCTTCTCCCAGACTTCGGCGTCCTCGGCAACGTGCGAGTAATCGCGGTTCTCTAAATCCACACCGGCGGTTTTGAGTTTCTCGCTATGACAGGTAATGCAGTACTGATTCACCAGCGCCGTCTGCGCGGGCGGCGCTGTCTGGCCGAATAAACCTGTGGCGGCAAGCAAGAGAGTGCCGGCCAACCTCAATTGAAAAATCCTACTCATGCTATTGAGCTGTCGCCACGATAGCGTCAGTAGTCTTTCCGTCTTCCGCCGGCATGCCCAGCAATTTCCGCAATAGCGCGGCCGTGCTCTCGTGTTTCACAAGCGGCGGTCCTTGCACGGGAGGGCCCGGCAGCGGCTTGGCGTTGGCAACGTCCAGCGGCGTGCGCTCGCGTTTGTCTTTCACATCCAGTTTGGCGCCGTGGTCGGCAAGGAACTGCACAATTTCATCGGCGCCCAGGTTGGCGGCGCCGTGGGCCGCGCTCTGGTTGAGGCCGTCCAGGGCGTTGATATCCGCGCCGTGATCCAGACACATCTGAATGGCTTTGATTCTCTCTTCGCTGGTGGTGGTCTTGCCGCCTACTCCGAAGTTGCCGCCGCCTCCGCGGCCACCGGGTGCGACTCCCGCTGCAGCGAGTAGGGGAGTTTCACCATCCTTGTTGGCGAGTTTGGCGTCGGCGCCTTTCTCGAAGAGCAGGCCCATGACTTCCAGGTCGGCGGTCTTCGCGGCGCGGTAGAGGGCGGTGAAATCGCTGGCTCCGGGACCTGCGCCGCCGCTGCGGGTGGGCACTGGGCCGGCGAGGATCGAATCGGCTTTCGCACCGTGAGCAAGAAGGGCCTTGATTACTTCGAGAGAGGTCATTGAATCGGGGCCGCCGGATGCGGGGCGCGACAGCGTGGTTCTGGTATTGCGCACTTCTTCGATCTGTGAAAGCGAGCCGTCGTTCACGTCGGCGCCGCCCTCGATCAGCAGATTCGCCATGTCCCAGTGGGCGTTGGTGATGGCGATTAGCAGCGCCGTCATTTTGTCGGGGGTGCGCAGGCTGGGGTTGGCTTTGGCCTTCAGCAACACTTGCGCGGCTTCAAAGCTGTTTTCGCGGGCGGCTTCCATCAGCGGAGTCAAGCCACCGACGGGCGGCAGGGACATGACGTCCTGTTTCACGATCAAGGGATATTTCAACTCCCGGCCTTGCGCGTTGACGTCGGCGCCGTGTTCGATGAGCAGACGAACCACGTCCGGGTGATTTTCGCCCGCTGCGGACATCAAAGCGGTTTCCCCATGCCAGGATTCCTTGGCTTCCACCTGCGCGCCGTGATCGAGGAGCGCTTTCACTGTCGGCACGTCGCCGGTGCGGGAGGCGAGCATCAGGGCGGTGTCGCCTTCGGGCAGTTCGGTGTTGGGGTCGGCTCCGGCCTTCAGCAGCACATCGACCAGGACGGAATTCCCCAGGGTGGCGGCTTCGGTCAGGGCCGAGACGCCGTAGCGACTCACAATTTTGACGTTCGCGCCGGCCTTTAGCAGCAGTTCGGCGGCCGGAAGGTCACTGTTGTGAGCGGCCCAAATCAGGGCGGTCATCCCATCCGGCTGGATGGCGTTCACCTCGACGTGCTGGGCCAGCAGCGAACGGGCGGTGGCAATGTCGCGGGCGCGGACGCTTTCGGCGAGCCGGGTATCCGTGCCGAAGGCGAACAGGGCCGAGACCGGAACGAGCAGGGAGATGGACGCGAAGCGCAGAAAACGGCTCATAGCAGAGAAAGTATGGCTTGGCAGGTAGAGCAATCACAAGAGGCTATTGGCCAATCAGGTCGAAAGTTAAAGGGTCAGGGGTGAACCAGGGACTTGCCGGGGTGTTAACTGAAACCGTTAACACTTGTAAGTTACTGATACAAATAGATTACGGATTGAGCTTCATGCGGGTCAAAAGTTCGGGGAACCGCGGGTCTGAGCGCAGGGAATCGTACAGTGGGTCGGACTCCAGCCAGAGGTTTATATCCTTTTGATCGATGGCGCGGCGGAGCCAATCGAAGGCGCGGTCCTTGTCGCCTAGACCTATATAGATGTGGGCGACTGGTAGGGCGCGGACTGACCCTAGGCTGGAGCGATGGAGGAGGTCGGTGAGGATCTGCTTTGCCATGTCAGTCTGGCCGGCCAACGCGTACCCGTAGGCCATTTGACCGGTGATCATGGAATCGCCTCCCATGAGCTGGCTGGCGGTGCGGGTTTCGGCGATGCCTTCGGGATACATTCCCTTCTCCAGGTAGGCGAGACCGAGGCCTTGCCGGACGAGGCCAAAATTGGGATCGAGGTCGCGGGCGGACTTGTACTTCTGAATGGCCTCGTCGTAGCGGTGGAGATGGTAGAGAGACCGGGCTACTCCACCGGCGGAGTTGGCGGAAACCGGGTCGGACTCGAAGGCGGTCTGATGCTCGGCTAAAGCTTCTTTCACACGACCCATCTTCACTAGGTAAGAACCGTACCACTGGTGCGCGAAGGTGTCGCCGGGACTCAGGTCTAATCCCTTGCGGAGTTCCTGCTCGGCAGACGGCCAATCGTAGTCGTACATGTAGGCGAGAGCGAGGTCGATGTGGGCTTCGCCCAGGGTACTGTCCAGAGCCAAGGCTTTCGAAGCGCCGTCACGGATTTGGGCAGCGGCTTCGTGGGAGGGGATGGCGGCGTAAATGGGAATGGCAGAATAGGAATGGGCGAGTCCCAGGTAGGCGAGAGCGTAATTCGGATCCTTCGCGATGGCTTGTTGAAAGGAGCCCATGGCGGCTCGCGTGTCTTCGGCGGTACGTTTGTTCAAGGACGCCAGGCCGTGCAGGTAATCCTGATAGGCTTCGGGATTCAGCGCCGGTGAATCACCGAGCGGGATTTTCGAGCCGTCGGTGGCGCCCTTCCCGGCGAATTGGACTCCTAGCGCGCTTGTGATAGCTTGGGAAATCTCGCGCTGAATCGCCAGGATATCCTTCATTTCCTTTTCGTAACTCGCCGACCATAAGTGATAGCCGGTGGAGGCATCGTCGAGCTGCGCGCTGATGCGCACGCGGCTTCCCTCTTTTCGAACACTGCCCTCGAGCACGGTGCGGACATTTAACTCTTCGCCGATCTTGCGGACGTCAGTGGGCTTGCCTTTGTACTGAAAGGCGGAGTTGCGCGCGACGATGTGCAGGCCGGGCACGCGGGCGAGGGAATCGATCAGTTCTTCGGTGAGTCCGTCGCTGAAGGACTCGTCGGTTTTATGGTCGCCGAGATTCGCGAAGGGCAAGACTACAATCGAAGAAGCGGTGCCTATCGGGTTGGGTTTGGAGCGGACTACCACCAGGTAAATGAGCGCAGCCACTACCACCAGGGACGCCGCTATCGCAATGTTCCTTAGTGGAATCGGCTTGTTGGCAACGGTAGGCGTTACCGGTACGTCTGGGATCGGCGCTGGAATAGATTCGGTTTCCGCCGGCGTAACAACGGCCGTAGTGGTCGGTACAGCCTCCAAATTACTGAAGACCGGAACATAACTCCCCTTCAGGAATTCGATGCGGACCTGATCTTGTTGGCCTTCCTCTTCATAGTATTTGACTAGTCGAGCGCGGAGCTTTCGCGCTTCGACACGAACAATGCTGTCCTTGCGAGGATCGAAAGAATCGGCCCGGCCGAGAACCTGAGTTGCGATCGAATACTCCTTAATGTAGTCTCGCCCTTCGACGGTCCGCTCGACCGCATAGCGAAGGAAATTCTTTTGTCCTTCAGCGGAACGAAAGGTGCGGCTCGAAAGAATTTTTTCAAGCTGGGTGAGAACGGCTGGCGCCGAAGGGAGAGTCGGGAGTACCGGTTGTAGCTGCTCCCTGCTTTGAGCGAAATTCTCTTCCACGAAGCCTTTCCCGCATCTGAGCGGCACTACTCGATTCGAATGCCTGGTAATCAATATAGCAAGCCGCTCAAGACGCCCTCAATGCACTTTTGGCTTAGAGATCTAGTTGAGTCATGTGTCTCCTCTCGTTAGTAACGGCGCTCTTATGAACCTCGCTCCCCTCCGCTGTGCAACGCGCTGTCTGGTTCCTTAAAAGGTACTGGCCAGACCCGTTAATACTCATTATCGGTAGGCATTTCTAGGTGCGACCGGTGATCGCCGCTGGGGCCACCTGCCGGAGGGAGCGCCGTGACTGAGTACCATTGATTCGGTTTCGGTTCCATCTCCATCGACGAAGACAATTGTGTGTTCTGTAACGCCGTGGTCGGGTGGCGCAAGCTCAGCTTCCAGTCGCTCCAGGCGCCGGACGAGTGTGCGAGTGATCACTCTTGCCCGGCCTCGAACTTTTTAAGCGCCGCTTGGCCATGCCAGATAGCTTCCGCAATCGATTGGTGGCCACGACAAGCCTCGTGTAAAACGGCCATCCTCCGTTGTTCTACAATCAATTCTTCCGTTGTCATATAGCTCCGTCGCGCCTCCCAGATCTTTTCTGCTGCCGACCGCCAGCGCTCCGCCCGTGCTTTGTCTTCCGCGGAAAGACCCAATCGAGCCTCAAGTTTGGAGATTCGCCTGTTCAACACGTTCATGGCTCATCAGGTGAGCCGAACCTCCTCATCGCTCGGATCGCCCTTATTTAGCTTCTGATCTTCGGTATGGCCGCTATGCTGGCCGGCCGTCTTCCGCTGCTACAAACCTTCAAAGCGCAGTACTATTCGGTTTTCACGGATCGGAGCCGCAATTTTCTCAAGTCTCGCGATTCTTCTCGTTAGATGAATAACGTCACCGCCCGGAACGCCCCGTATTTGCTTCTGCGGCTCGCTCCAGTTCTGTCAAGCGGGCCTCAAGGCTTTCGATCTCGATCGCCTTTATGGTGTGGTCCAAGATACTGTCCGCGGCCCTCACTCTGGTTGCTGGTGGCGTGCCAGGCTCCAGCATCACTTTGCCGAGCGTCGTCACAGCTGCGCTGGACAGATGATGTAGCCGCGCAATCGATTGCCCGAATGCCGCGCGTTTCGCTGCCTGGTATGCCGCGTCGAATTCGGGCTCCTTCATCCACCTCAGGAGCGTTTTGGCGGAAATGTGCGCCGCTCGCGCCGCTTCCTCAACCGTACGGGTCGTGAGGAGGGCAAGGATCGCCTCCTCCTTCTTCCGGCCGAATTTTGCGCCGTGGCCAGTCATCTGAGGACACCTGCGGATATCTGCGCGTAATCTGACCCGAAATTGTCGCCCTGCCGAAGCGCCTTACCTGGTGCGCTCCGCTCTTGATCTCGACCGGATCCGCAAATCTCGGCGCCGTTTCTCCGGAGATAGAGCTCTAGTTCCGTCGCATTCAGTCCATCCGGAATATCCCAGAAGGATAGGACGAGCCAACGGGTTGTCGGAAGAAAGCCGCATTCGCGGAGGATTTCGATGCACCTGTCCCTATCTAGAGCGAATTCTTGCCCGTATCGGACCGTCAGCCAGATACTCTGCTCGTGTCCTTTGTCGGGGCACAATTGCTGCTGAAGCCGGCGAATTCTGCTACTGATGGCTTTCATTCGCGATTCTTCCAAAATTGACTTGCATCTTCGGCGCACTAGAGTGATTGATGTCGTCACCGCGGCGATTACCGCGAAAGGAGATCACATGAACACAGCCATTGAAGAAACCGGAACCGCCCAGGCGGCTAGCGAGAAGCCGAAAGCCGGCAAGAAGGCCAGCGCTGGCCAAAAGCGCGCCCACGTTGGGCCCACTAAGGGCAAGGCGACCAAGAAGGCCAAGGCCCCCAAGAAGGCGCCCAAGGCCGCGAAAAAGGCTGGTGAGGCCCGGGACGGCAGCAAAGCCGCCAAGGTTCTCGATTTGCTGAAACGACCCGACGGAACTAGCTTGGCCGAGCTGATGAAGGCGACTGGTTGGCAGGCGCATAGCGTACGTGGTTTTCTGTCGGGAACCATTGGCAAGAAGATGGGCTTGGCGATCACGTCCACGAAAGCTGAGGACGGCGAACGAACCTATTCCGTCAAAGCCTGATCCCCATCCGTTCTGTTCCCCTCGCGCCGCCGGGTTACTGCCTGGCGGCGTTCCTTTCTTACGTTTCTGCATCATGCTCCCCCATGCGACCCGTTGATTTCGATCGCCTCGGTCATAGAGTTGAAGACGGTTTCGCTGAGCCTTCCGCTGGAAGAATCACTGCTTGCTGTTGGATTGGCTGCCGCCTGGCGCTCTCGCTTCTGACGGAAGTAATCGCCAACCACGGTCGGGAACCACGAGAAGTGCCGCGGACCACTTCGTCCTCCCGGCTTGAGGCCTCGCTCGTCACGAAGATAACGCAGGCAATCGATCACTTGCTGTTCTGTGGCACCCTCTGCCGCATCCATGACATCAACCACATGGCGACCGCGAGGATAGACCCTTTCTTCGCCCTCGCCTTGCATGTAATCGGCGAGCGCTTCGCGCAGCTGGGGATATTGCTTGCAGCCAACCGCCGACGTTCCGGCAGCGAATCGCGGTTTTTGCGATTCGTGGCCGGATAGTCCAAGTCTGCTTTGCTGACTCTCTTCTAAATGACTCTCTTTAATCTGACTCTCTTTGGGTGAACGATCGTTCACCCCCTCCCCCGAACGATCGTTCACCCCCTCTGAAAGATTTCGTGCCAAAGAAACTCGAAGGCATTACTGGTCTGTGCCCGGTTGGCGAATCGTTCGACACGCCGGATCAGACACGCCTTCTCTAGTTCAGCGAGGTACTTTTGGGCTTGCCGCTCTCCCACACCTATCTCGCCGCCAAGGGTTTTTACTGTCGGAAAGCAAAGTCCGTCTTCCCCTGCGTATCGTGCCAGCCGGCCCCATGCCATTTTTGCCCCCGCGCTGATCGAACTAGCGCGCGCGAGTCCTTCTGGAATGAACAGTCCGGTAAACATGCGATAGGGATTAAAGGCTTCTCCTGGCCGCAACTGGAAAGTCATAGTGCGTCGCGGCGAACACTTCAACGCCGAGCGAACGCATGCGCGTCGCCCAATCTGAATTAGAAACCCTTCTTACTGAGCAAGAGTACGCCCGCATCACCAAGCGCAGCGTAGCGAGTGTACGGCGGGACCGGTTAATACGGCAGGGCTGCCCCTACGTGAAGCTTGGGGCCCTTGTCCGTTATCGTCCGGAGGATGTACGAACGCACCTGGAACGGAGTTTGCGGCAACCCGCGGCAAGAGACTAGCTGGACCCCCACCTTCGAAATGAACGAGGCCACCCAGCCGATGATGCGTGTCCGTGATTGGGATCGGATCTATGAGAACAACCGAAGCCGTGATATGAAGCGGACGAATTGGTTTCCGGCTCCTAACGACCTCAGTGCCGACAGCTACGTGGAATTGGTGTCCAACGATGACGGCGCCGCACATTTCGGGGTTTGGATCGCTTTGTTGATGGTTGCGTCCCGAACAAAGCCGCGAGGGTCTTTGGCGTGGGAGGATGGCCGTCCCCACACGATCGAATCACTCGCTCGACTGACGCGACTGCCTGAAACGATCGTCAGGCCTGCTATCGAACGCCTGCTTGAGATCGGCCTCTTGGAAATTGGCGGGGACAAGTCGCGTAGAAAGAGCAAATTGACGCCGCACCTTAGTGCGGGAATCCCGCATGATGCTGCGCTGTCACCGCAGGTAGGTGCCTTAGAAGGGAAAGGAAGGGAACATCATCATCAAGAAGAGAAAGGAACAGAAAAGAAAGGAACGGAACGCGCGCGCGAAAAGTTGAAAACTGAGGATTCGAGGGCGTCCGCTAGCGCCGCTGCTGCTTCTTCTCAGAACGGTGATGATGCTGATGAAAACCCCAAGGTCGAGTACGCTTCGCCCGAGGATGAGCTAAAGGCTGTCTACCAAGCCAAAACTGGGGAGCCCATTACCTCTGAGTTGTTGCGTGCGATTCGCGTCAATCTCGAGCTTTCCGGCGTGAGCCTAGCCGATTTCGTCGGGGAAGTAAGGAAGCACACCGAAAACAGATGGAAGAATCCTCCGGGCTTCCTTCGAGACCTTTCGAAGCGATTCCATGCCAAGACGCGAGTGGCAGCCAAGCCAGTAACCGCGACCGAGGCGGCATTGCGCGACTACCAATGTCCCAGGTGCTTCTCGAAGAAGCCCGGAGAAGGATTGCGCTTGGTGAACGGCAAACCTATTCCATGCGAATGCGCGAGCCCTGAGCACATCGAATACTTGCGCGCGCGCGATATCGTCGCTCCAGAGGACCTTCAATGAATCGGTGGAAGCGCGCGCCCTCTTGGAAGCAGGAAAGCGCTTCCGCTCGTTGACTTCGACGTATGGACCACGCGACTAATGTCATGCGCAAGGTGAAAACGTAGCGATGGCAGTCTATAAACGTGGCCGCCTCTGGTGGTATCGATTCGTCTGGAACGGCGAGTCTATCCGGGAGAGCACCAAGCAGAGCAACAAACGGACGGCGGAACAGATAGAGGCCGCTCACAAAACGTCGCTGGCTAAGGGCGAAGTCGGCATTCGGGACCGAAAGCCGGCTGCAACAATTCGACAGTTCGCCACTTCGGATTTCCTGCCATTCTGCCGCTCCACGTTCGCGGCCAAGACCAAAACGCTTTCGATGTTTGCGCTCGCCACAGAATGGGGAAAGGTGGCCAGAGCCTTGCCCCGCGTACGCATGCTACCCGGTGAAGCGCACCGTGACCGAGTGGTCAGCGTGAAGGAGGAGCAAGCGTACTTTGAGGGTACGCAGGCGATCGGCGATGCCGCCATGGAAGCGTATCAGCGTGCGCTGGTAGGCATACGGGCTACTGAGCGCGCCGAGACACCCATCAAACCGCGTGACCCCTTCCTGCTGCGCGACGTAGCGATAATGTTGATCGACTGCGGTATCCGCCCCGAAGAGTGTTTTCGCCTCCGCTGGGAGAATCATCAGAACGACGTAATCGAAATCACCTATGGAAAAACGGACAACGCCCGACGCCGTATCCCTCTCTCCCAGCGCGCGCAATCAATCCTGGAGATGCGTCGCGCACATGTTGCAGGTTCGTGGATCTTCCCGGCGCCGACAAAGAGCGGTCACATAGAACCATCGAGCCTTCAGGGTCAGCATGCTAAGGCGTGCACTGTAGCGAAAGTGGAACACTTTCCGCTCTATACCTTCAGACATACGTGCCTGACGCGCTGGGCGCCGTTTATGGACCCGTGGACGCTCGCGTATCTTGCGGGACACCGCGACATGTCGATCACAAAAAGGTATGTGCACCCGCAGGAATACAACACACGTGCAGCAATCGAAAAGACCCGTGTGGCTTTAGGTGGGCACAATTCTGGGCACAGTCTGATTTCGACTGCGCACGAGCCAATCTCTAATCTGGCTGTAAGTGGCTAAATAATTTGAGGTTAATGGTGCGCCCGGCACGACTCGAACGTGCGACCTTCTGGTTCGTAGCCAGACGCTCTATCCAACTGAGCTACGGGCGCAATACGGGGTAGGACTAAAACCGATTCTACCATGTTCGCCCGCGCCGCCGCCGTTTTTAGCAACGGGCAGCCCCGAGTTCATCGCGCACGAACGCCTCCGTGCGCGCCACTGCCTCCTCCAATTCGCGAATCTTTTTCACGAACGACACCCACGCGATGACATGCTTCTGCGCGTCGTAACTCCACAGCCCGACGATGCGCCCGCGCCCTTCCCCGCGTCAGGCGCGTCCAGCAGACTTCCCAAGCCTTGCCGGTGCGAATACCAGGCGCGCAGCTTCCCAACGTCCATGCGCGCTAGTCTACCTGAATTCTTCCCTCGCGATCCAGCAACAGCCGCTGCCCGCGCCACACCACGGAATGCCCGAACAGCCCCGCCACCCACACCGCGAATCCGAACAGATCGCGCGCCGGCGCCAGCCACCATAGCAATAGGACGTCACGGCTCCGCAGCACCCGCCACCCCGCGGCGAAAGCCATCGCCAGCCGCAGCGCCAGCAGCCCCGCCGCCAGATCGAAGCGTCCGAACAGCGCGCAAACCACCGCCCACAGCGTGGCGTTCGTGATGGGCAGCCCCAGGTATCCACCGCAGCGCGAGACGCGAATCGTCCGCGCCCACCGCACTTGATGCGCCCACACCTGCCCCCAGCCGCCGCCCAGGTGCGTCTCCACCACCACGTCGCTCAGCACGCACTTCAATCCCAGAGCATGAATGCGATGCCCCAGTTGATAATCGTCAGCCAGATAATCGGCCACCGCCACGAATCCGCCGATGCGCTCCAGATCCACGCGCCGGAAAGCCAGCGTCGATCCCATCGCGAATTCGTCCACGCCCAACATGCGCGCGACCAGCGCCGACGGTGCGAAGTCGGTAGCCACCCCCAACCCTTCAAAGCGCGCCGCAAACGTATCGCCCACGGGCCGATACAAACACGTCACCAGCCCCACCCGCGGATCCGCCAGAGGTGCCGTAACCCGTGTAAGATAATCCGGATCGACACGAATATCCGCGTCGTTCACCACCAGAATCGGATGCTTCGCCGCCGCCGCTAAATCGATCAGCACACCCACTTTGCGGTTCGCGGCGTGCGTGTCGCTATCCACCACCCGCACGCGATAAAACTCGCGCAGCACCGGCAGTCCAGGATCGTTCGGCCGGCTCACGCCGCACAGAAATTCGTAGTCCCCCTGCAACACCGTGTGCGATCGAATCGCATCGCGAAACCCAGGATCGACACCGCGCACCGGCTTCAGCACGGACACCGGCCCCACACCCTTCGCCGACTTCACGCGCCGGCGAAACACACACGCCAGGATCGCCAGTATCTGGTAGGCGGCGGCGATCGCGGCTATCGTTAGTACTATCACTCGGCAAGTAAAATCACGCCCAACGCCACCAGGCAGACTCCCCACCAGCGCCGTGCGTCCACACTTTCTTTCAGAATCAACCGCGCCAAAATCGTCTCAAAAACGATGGTCGCGGCCGACGCCGGCACGGCAAAGCTAAGATCGGCGGTCTCCACTAATTTGATGAAGGCGAAAAAAGAAATCGCCATGAAGAACACTGACAGAATCAGAAACTTTTTAGTTGCCAGCGTAGCCAGCAGCCGCCCTAGCCCGCGCGGATGGAACTCCTGCACCTCGCCGTGCCGCTTCATCTCGAAGCTCGACAGCACATCCCCCAGCACCGTGCAGCCGACCACGATGCTCAGCAGAATCCACGCGCTCACGGATTCTCCCGCCGCACAGCGCGCGTGTGCGAGCCCATGCCCACCAGCACCGTCCCGGCGACAATCAGCAAGGTTCCGCTCCAGCGCGCCAGCGTAATGTGCTCGCCCAGAAAAAAGTGCCCCATCAACGCGTTGGCCACGTAGCCCAGCGACGTCACCGGCAGCACATAACTCAAATCCGCCCAGCTGAGCAGCACCATGCGCGTGAGCAACCACAAGATCAGCAGTACAATCCCCAGCGCCACCCAAGGGGCGAAAATAGCCCGCACCATATGCAGAGCCGAATCGGCGGGCACCGCCAACCCGCGCATCCCGCGCGCGATAGAAAAGTTCCCCAGCGTATTGCTTAGGATGACGATCGCGGCAAACAGCCGCGTCTTCCACTGTAGGCGTGCGGGCGGCATGTTTATCGCCACGTGACGTCAGGACGTCGCGCGCTTCACACCCGGTCTTGCGCCGCGGCCTTGCTCAGCATGTTGGCTTTGTGGTCGACGACGTATTGCTTGCGTGTCTTGCGCAGAGCCATGTATTCTTTGGCTTCTTTATACAGCCGCTTGCGCTCAGGCCCGTCGAACATGGCCTTGCGTACGATGCGCCAGGCGGTTTTGGGGCGGAAATAGTATTCGTCGTAGAAGCGCGCCACCCACTCCATCATCTCGCCCTCATCCAGAATGCCGGGATAAATCACTTGCGGCAACTGATGCCCGCCCTCGTCCGACATGCCGATGTTGATCAGCGCATTTTGCTTGGCGAAGCCATAGAACTCGGTCCCTGGATAAGCGTGTGCGATCGAAACCTGAATCGTTTCCGCGTCCACGCGCTTGGCGAAATCGATGGTATTGCGCAGCGAGTCGCGAGTCTCGCCCGGCAGCCCGACAATGAAATCGGCGTGAATCGTCAGACCCAGCTTGTGGCAATTTTCAGTAAAGCGCAGCGCCATGTCGACGGTCGCGCCCTTCTTGATATTGCGCAAGATCTGCTCATCGCCGCTCTCATATCCCACGATCAGCAGCCTGCACCCGGCTTCCTTCATGGCCTTGAGAGTCTCGTAATCGGTAGTCACACGCGACGTGCACGACCAAGTAAACTTCAGCTTCTTCAACTCCGCGCACAGCTCGATGGTGCGAGCCTTGCGGTAATTGAAAGTGTCATCGTCAAAGAAAATTTCCTTGAGCCCCGGGAAATTCTCCAGCACGAAGCGGCACTCATTCGCAATGTCCTGCACCGACCGCAATCTCCAGCGATGCCCCGAATGCGTCTGCGGCCACAAACAGAACGTGCACTGCGCCGGACACCCGCGCGAAGTGTAAAACGAAAGGTACGGATTCAGCAGAAAC